>Ga0210040_10004293_pt1 | contig 18721 bp, 7 predicted proteins | sample CryGeyCG12114_NA_FD_185462 | JGI IMG/M metagenome (GOLD analysis project Ga0210040, IMG submission 185462) | Groundwater microbial communities from aquifer - Crystal Geyser CG19_WC_8/21/14_NA (SPAdes) (version 2) | ecosystem: Environmental > Aquatic > Deep subsurface > Groundwater | place: USA...
CGTTTACCACATTTTGAGTTATATTTATCACCTAATTTAACAAAATTATCTACCAAGGCCGGTGATCGTCCAATTTTTTTTTGCAATTTTTCGATGGGATATGTTCAACTTTCGGAGGGCATTGATTATCCCTTTTTCTGCTTCGGTTAATACTTTACCTTTAGCCATGATGTTAGAGGTAAAAACTATCAGCTATAAATGGGAAAAAAGCAAAGCTGAAGCAAAAAGCAACATTGCCTTTAAAATTTCTAACACCTGCATTTTGCATTTTTGTGCATATTTCACATTCCACTGCTGCGATGTTTACAGTTTAAAGTATACATGCATGTTTCTACCCAAGGTACCCACGAGATAAGTATGCAGTCAAATGAACTCTGGACATTTGTGGTATGAAAATAAAATTTGATGCCTTTAAAAAAACGAACGCACTCTACTATAAAATTGTTTGCTCGGGGTCCAAGTGTTACAAACAGCATAGTTTTTGTGCCATTAAAAGAATCTTAAATAAAATTGTCCACTGTACACCGCAACCATTACAGCGTTGCCATTCCTAAATTTCAAAATTCCTCACAATTGAAACATGTATTTTAGCTTAGATACAATAAAGGTCCTTGTTACAAATCCCAAGGAAAAATCCGATTTTATTTTTCAGAAATCATCCATGCTACAAAAAATAAACAAAATACACAAGACTCCAACATGTTGAAAAAGTGCTCGCAATTACGTGCACTTTCATGTTGTCACCACAAAACGGCTCATGCTAAATGCGGTTTTCCCACGGCACCTTCACATCTTGGTTTCACAGTTTCCTATTTGGCCACGCCATTTTTTCAGCACTATTTGACCAAGCCTAGTCTTCCCCTTGACAAAAACATATCTATATCTATACTCTATCCGCTCCAACTCATCTGAATCTTCTTGCCAACTAACTAACTAAATAAACTATATCCCAGCAGAAAATAAAGTCCTCCATCGTGCACCCAATTTTAGGTCCTTGACGCACCCACTACTATCCCAAACTATCACACAGTGTGACTGACTCCTTGATTGCAATAATAGCATTGTCACCCATCCTGTGGAGTATTCTAATATCCACGAAAGTCATACTCACATGCAGGACCAGGAAATGTGTAATTGTATCTACCATTTATTCATTTACGCAGTCACTGCTTGTGCAAAAGGAACACATCCACTCGTCACTTTAATTTTCTTGTCGTGCAGAAAAGGAAAAAAAAATCTAAATGAGTTTTACCATTATTATTATTATTATTGTCATTATATCATGTTTTATAGCTACAACAGAATGTGGTGACAGTGAACGGTACCGCACATGATTTTTTGAGGACAGCTTGAATGGAAGAAACCATAATTATGAGCATATACAATCCTTTTGATATTAGCGCATAAAATGATGATCATCATGAGTTTGTAGTGATTCTCATTCACTAATGAAATCATCCATCTAACCTTATAGTATAGCTATAGCAGTCGTCTAAAAACTGGTTTCAATCACGTTGGAGAAGAAATTCTCAGCCCTTTCACTTGAACTTTCAGGCTGAGCGCCGTATAGAAAAGTATCGTCATCATGCCTCCTTCTTTGACTTTAAAGAACATTTCCGGAGCTCTAAAACTCTGCTACAGCATGAATATTTCACCGTTTATGAGCGCTTCTTCCACATTAGTTAGTTAAACTTTAACCAAAAAAAGGGTTGAAAAAAAAAACACATTGAGATGCCCTTTTTTACAGCTCCATTCGGATTCGTCGGTCCATATATTACGAGAGGTACAAGTTAGTAACTTCGGTTGGTTAGTTAGTTAGTTAGTTACAACTGTCCTGTTACGTACGAACTCAAGTTAATGTGAAGCCAAAACTACTCATCTCCTTATCTTTGTCTCCACGTTGTTATGAGATTTGTACGTTTATAACAACACATACTACTCCGTAAGGAGTATTAAGTGAGCAAGCAGAGCACCTCATAGCTATAAGTAGTATGTAACGCGTAAAGACTGTGCGTGTGTACACAGTTGGTAAAATTAGTTTCTTCGTTAGCATGCTAAAAAAGACAGATTGCACACAGCCTGTGTCTTTCTCTCACGGGTTTTTTTATCCCCCAAAGATGAATGTTGGTCATACTGACTTGAGAAAATGGTTTTATTTGCTCCTCAACATGCTCAGAAATTCAACTAGTTAGTAAAATGCATCTATACAACAACATGTGCCATATGATATTTACATAAACTATCCTCGTATGTACTGGAGATTTTAGTTAGTAAGTTAGTTACTTTCTGTAAATATACTTTGAAAGATATTGGATTCACCCTTTGGAGATATTTGACCCGGTTAGCTCATTTTCGGACTTTGAGATTCTTCCAATTGTGCAGGAGTGAGAAATACTCATCCACTGATCTAGAGCTGGTATATGTATCTGGGGCTGTCTGTAGTAGTATTCGTTTATAAGTCATGATGCAGTCATACAAACATGCATCCATAGTATATGTTTATAGAATGCAACCCTTTTCTTGTGGACACAGATTCATTTTCAGTGTCTCACATATGAGTGGTTCATGTTTGTCTCTGTAGCTCCTAGTTTACTCATCTGCTATTTTTGTGCGGTATCATTTTCTTATGGACTTTAGTTAGCTAGTTAGTTAGGGAGACATTTTTCCGACTTATGGTGGAGACAAACACACCCACACATATGCTGCCCACTGATGATTATCATCATTATCATGGGAAGAAAAGGGGGACAAAATATTAACAGACTTGTACGGCATTTTTTAGTCCGTCAGTTCTTCTTTATGCGGTTCATTGCACTCACATACAACATTTATTTTGTATGCTACTGCTGTACATGGCTTTTGGAATCTGTGAAAAGAGGGAGAAAAAATCCCGTTCTTCCTTCATTATTATTATTATGAGCATGTGAATATGAAGTTTTTTACTCGTTTTAACAACTCTCACAACGAGAGTATAGTATTGCATTGATCAGTGTGTTTAGTTTCACTAGCCTGATGAGAAAGCGACGTTTTCGTGGTCAGATGAGCAATGGATGAAAAAAATTAGGGATCAATTTTTTTACCTGCATGCTAAAATCTCTGTCAGATTGCCACACACAATGATCCGTCGTCGTACTACATAAATTCTTGTAGAAATGATAAACAAGACTGTAATGTTTTATCCAAATAAACCGCGTGAAACGAATATTTGGAAGTAGGAGGAATTATTCTAAAATTAGTTTTATGTGTTCAAATTGAATGCTGAAAAATAAATTAAAATCAATCAACTCGGTCTGATATATTTATTAAACCGTGTATCATAAACTATTAATTGAAATATGTCAAAAAATGTGCTGTACTCAGTGGCTTTATTTTGTGCATTAAGTATTTGATCAGATTTTGCAGCTGAATAGTACATTATTTGGTTATGTTCACGCTAAACTAAAAAAAATATTATGCTAGTGAGTGGGCTCAAATAAATTGGCAAGCGATTTTCCATTCTTTCATTTTCGGACAGACAGACAGATTGACAGAGAGACGACTGACAACCAGACAGACATAAAGCGTTTCCATAAAATAGTTCTTACTACTTTGTAATTAAATTTTTTCCATTCCTCACATCAGAACTATTGTATGTCCAGTTTTGTGTAACTTATACGCCATTTGGTAAAAACCTAACCACCAAACGGTGTAGCATTTTTTCTCATTCTGCATAGAAATGAGATTCCGAGAAGCAGCCTAGATGAAATTGTCAATGTCATCACAATTTTTTCCCATACGCTTTTGCACACATTAAGTACTCATTAAAACATCATCACAAAGAAGGAAACAAAAAGGCTTGTCTCCTTACCATAACTAATTGTCTTAATGCTTATAAAGTTTACCATTATTTACATTGGATTGCATTGTCATACTGCTCAGGACAAAAGCAGAAAGACGTTCCATAGAATTTTAGCTTCTTCATAGAATGCTAAATGCCATTTACACAAGAATCATTCCCTCTAATAGCAGATCATTCGATTCTTCTTATGAAGACCTAAATCACCAAGTCATTCACGTTTAGCAGACACCCGTTAGTTTTGCTATAAGGCATTTCTCACAAGCCACATTTGTACACGGTACTTATCGTCATTTTATCTGTTTAAAAATGATAGTGAAAAAATCAGCTCTCAGTCAGTCAGTCAGTTAGTGAACATTTCCCGTTTTCTGCATTTGAATGAAGCCCTCACTATGATTTGGCTATGGGCAGGACCACAAGCCGTTTCCTCTTAGGTCACACACCAAGAGGCGAGTGAAAATGAATTCCTTATTCAATTCAATTAGACAATAAAAGATTTTCTTTTTGTACTAAGGACTGCATAGTTCAAACCCATTTTCAAGTCCAAACCCTCAACTAGTAGTAATGATAATAATAGTATGCAAATGAAATTCTATAGAATGGAGCAATAAACTGAGGGGAAAGCTTGGCCAATCTGATCATGCAAGTCACACACACAACAGTATGATGAAGTTTGTAATGAATTTCTTTTGAAACGGAAACTATAGTGGTACAAGTAAGTACTATGCTTTCGGTCAAATCTAAGAAAATAAAGAGAGAGAGAGGGGAGAGAGAAAAAGTGAAAGGATGAAAAAAGAAGAACTAAAGACATGACATTTATTTCAATTCCATCCTCCTCTAACTATTGTGGGCCATATAGACAGTTGGAAAGATCAATTGTTCTTATGGGGTTTTACCTAGAACGGATTTGTTTAAAAAAGAGGCGTTTCCTGACCAAAGAATTTAAATATTGCTAGCTTGCACTTGCAGACTCTTTTTGTAACTTTAGTTAGTTAGTTAGTTGAGGGGAAGTTGGAGTATATCACATTCATCGTGGTAAGTACAAGGGAGACAGATCTGTACCGCCTGACTGATGATGATGCAACGAGAAAGAAAAGAAAGGGTTACTTTTTTACACTATTTATCACTGCTAGCAAACAACGAAGGCCACTGAACAGTTTCCCCAATACGCTCGTGCTATATCTCTGAAATGATTTTTCACCGAGTGACATTTGCAGATCAAGTGCATCATTTCCCAAATGTTGGGATGCAACATTCCATTATTCTCGTGCATGCAGCGCTTGTAGTTTAAAGCGCTCTCGCCACTTGTTCTTGTGCACAAGCTTTAAAGCGACGCAATAGCAGTCCATTTCACCGATTGTAGTGTATCCACATTTTAACACAATTCAAACTTGTATAAGAAATACATTTAGTATGTACTTTGAATTACCACTATTGGGGATTTATGCAATGTCGTGTGCGTCAATTATAAGGTAACAGATTTGGTCACAACAAAAATAAAAAATTGTTGCAGGCTGTTAGTTATTGCCAAAATTATTTAGCTAGGATATCGAATAGACACAAACGTATTCGAGCCTCCTTTTTTGTCGCCATTGCGTCCAAGCAAATTTTGGCACAGCTTTATCATAACAAAATATTTTAAAATCTGGTCAACACATGCATTAACTTACTTAATGAGCTGTTTAAAATCATATGCACATTAGTGTTGCAATGTTTTAAAAAAAGTATCATTCTCATGATGATTGAATAATTGTACGAAACAAACTGCGTATGTTGGTGGGATAGAAAAAACATTTAATGGTCATAAATCAGGATATACGGCTAGCTCACAGTGTGTGCATGCAAGTGCTTTGCACAGAGTGCAGAATAATGGTCCTTTGTAAATTATGGTTTGCAACTCTCATCATAATACTCAAGTGCCCACATCTTACAGCTTCTTTGTCTCTGCTTCCTTCTCTTTTTTAAAAAACATTTGGCCCCCGTTTTATATATAGCACATGCTGCTTCTAATGGCCCTTCCCATTTTAAGTTCCATACAGACATACCATTCACTCACAGTCAATGATGATGATCATCCTAAGCCAAAGGGTTGAGTGTGAGAGCTTAGTCCATGTCTACAGTTAGTTTCTATATAAGTTATACGACAGTATCCGCACTCAATTTTTAGTAGCCAACCATTACCCTTATTCGTACGTAACTACTCCTATATTGCCATGTACTGTAAAGGGCTCCTCATCAGAAGCAGCTCGCCTTGACCAATTATGATTTATGAATGCATATATAGAACTCAAAGATCACCCTTTTGTACCCGTTTTAAAAAACGATTCATGTTTTAAACTTTGTTTTCCTCCATTCACATTGTGAGTGGGAACAGTGAAAAATGGTTTTCCGGACTTATAGAAGTTTCGTATTCTCCATCTGTTTCCGAAACACTCTCACTATATAAAAGAAACGGAGGACACACTGGAGTGGCCATGCAGACCACAGATCATTAAGGACAGCAATTTCATCCAATCCAAAAAAACATAGACCGTCCACCATGCATGTTTATTGTAATCCATACAAATAAATTAAACAGACGAAACTTGGTTTCCAAACTAACTAACTAACTAAGTCTGTGGGAGATTCCCAGAAACAATGTGATCTGTGCATGAGATTTGTACATTTGGTCGAAAAAAGAGAGCAAATAGGAGGAAACACATGGAACAGGAATTCTATTGTGTGCACAGACCGTCACTTGAAAAGAAGAAAATGAAGGGATACTTGCTATGCATAAAATGAAATGATGAATGCAAGAAAAGGAAATCCATTATATCAGTTACTCACTTACTGACTTTGCTCAACTCTCCACAACTAGGCTCAAACTGTGGACTCTACCTAACTAACTTGTATATACTACTGTATACTAAAAGCTGTATGAGAGCCTATACGGTTCTTTTGTGTTTGGAGCAGTTAGAAACAATTTGGTTACTTCTTTTACTTTCATCATTCCTGGTCTTATTGTCCATCTCATGTCATGGTTGTTGTATCTTTCCAGTTTTTACGAAACCCTTGGAACTGTGTGCCCTGGGAAGTCATGATACGCATTCTTCTCCTCCATTCCAGGAGAAACAAAAGGTCTTTAATTTTTGTCCTTGTTAGAGTGCAAGTAATAATTAAAGGAGATAATGAAATTCAAATAGGACTAAACATAAAAAAAGATATCAGACCATCATTTAATTATAGACTACTTGAGAGTTAAACTCTTCTGGGGGGATTTTTTTTCTCGTCGATCCCTGTTGGGTTGGCTACTGTTTTCATTTTTTAACACAAAACAGTTTGTATTTGATTTCACACGCCGTCTCAAGTTTAGTCAGGAGTTAGTGTTGTTCAAAATTTTGTGATTCCACAAGTCAGAGTCCAACTTGAAAGGTTTTTACTTTTGTTACATTACTTACTATACACATATGCTTCTTTAATGAATGAATGGGCAACTCTCATTTTTTCAATCCATCATTGCGTAACTGGGATCATCATAGGAAACCAGCCAGAGGTGGTAGGTATGCATTCAATTGGAATTGAATTGTGTTGTGTTTGTCAAAGGAGAGCTTTTCATTCTCTCACTTGCACTATGCAGTCAAGATCAAAACTTTCTTGGCCATCCACACATTTTTTTCCTTCTCAAACCATGGAAAATACTATAAAAGAGCTGTGGCTGTGTGAGACTCATAAGAAAGATTCCACTTTGTTTCTCTCTATTGTCTGCACCTGTGCAGTACACAACTTTTCCTTCCATTATACTCTGCAAAGTTAGCCCTACGTGTAATTGTTTTGTTTAATAAATATATTTATCATCATGCTCATGTGGATAAAAATGTACCAGTTTAATTCCATTACAGTATAGCATACAGCTAAATACTGAAACTGACTGACTGACTGACTGAGCCCAGTTTGTTTGAAGGGAAGTATACACTTTCCCATTGTGCGAGTAACAAATTGGATTAACAGATTAGGTAGGTGGTTTGGTTTGTTAGTTAGTTAGTTACTTCTATGTGCGTGCATAAAAATAGTAGATATTTGGAACCCTTAGTAGACAAACAAAGTTTGGACTCAATTAACTGTCTTATTTACGCGTATATTATTTAACTGATGATACTCTTGTATGTAATCCAATGGAATGATTTTCATTATTCTTGTGTCTGAGTGAATGCCACTGACTGTGCTCATTGAAGAATCCCAGAGGAGAAAAAAGAAGGCTATTGAGAGTGTTGAAATCTTTTGGGTATACAAATATTACAATTAGATTAGAGCGGATTCCTTGAGTCGCACAAAAATAAATTGAGTTGAGTGGAAAACAATGGCAACTCCTCCACAGGTATGTCCACACACCTGAACGCTTGTTTTTTCCTCTAATTCTTCGTCCTCTTTTGTCCCATCTTTTAATCTTGATTGTTTCTTGTCATCATTGTTCAGTCCTTGTATTCTTCTTAACTAACTTGGCTCAGGCATTCTCCTTCCCTTTCCGTGGTAGATCAACTATATAAATGTGAAATTAGCTAGTTGGTTGGCACACAGGAGTAGGCACAGAATAGTCCACAATTGATACACACAATGTAAATGACCACAATCTGCCGTTTTCTACTTGTGTACATGTGTATGCCCACGGGATTTTCTTATTCTCATCAACCTCCTCAAGATATTAACTACTTTCGTAGAAAAGTGGAACAAAAAGAGATGTACTCTAACTTTCAGTAATACGGACTGCCAGTTTCTCTTGTTCCATCCAAAGGTCTATCCAAATTCCATTCATCTCTTTTTTTGTACTGAGTCACTGTCTCTTTTGTGATATTGCACCATTTTTACTATTTTCTTTGTGTGTGATAGTGAGGGGCAGTGTATAGTCAGATTTTTTGAAATTTTCAAACTCTTTATGCTCAGTAATTCAAAATGATATCCACACTGCTTCAAAATACATGATAAACCATCCAAAAACTAACTACCCAAGTTACTGTATGCTGTAAGCAAACTTTTAAAAACAAAACACGGTATGACTATTATTATTTGACACACACATAATCCTGAAAGTAGAAAAAACATTTGCAATACATATTGGTCTTACCATTAAATTCCCATACTAACTTTAAATACAAAATTATTCAGAGCATTTGGTTAGTGATGGTAAGAACATGATCCATGTATGTACATATGTAATGGGAGAGATGAAGAATTTCACAAGTACAAAATGTGCTCCTAGTTTTACACAGAAAATGATGGGAACGTAAAAGGAGATACATATGATATGGTAAGGGTGCCTGAGTGGACCCATTTTTAGGGAAAAAGAGATACGACGATGGGACTGTTGAGGCCGACCACTGTTCCATAACTTCTCACCGAGGATGACACTTGGATTACCGAACTCAATTAAGACGGCTGTAGCTGAGCCCATAAAATACGGAGAAGCTGAACAGATCCATTACGACGAAAGAGCCTAGCATTTGCCATTACGGACTCACAGTTTTATACTTGCTTGTGTGGAAGGGAATGAAAAGACCCAAAAATCTATTTGCTCGCATCTCCTGGCCTATCTATACACATAAAACCTATGATATTGAATGGGTACTGGTGGGTAGTTAGTTAGTAAGTGGGATAGTAATAATAAAAGAGTGTCCTAAAGTGGGCATTATTTTGGAGCATTCCTTTTCTTTTTTGACAGACAGAGGATTTCACAACTGGCCACTTCATTCATCATTATTACTCACTTGACTGCTTTGGGCTGTCACTTTTCACAGTGTAAACCAAACGGGGAATAAGAAAAAAACATACGCATGAATATGGAAAAGGGAAAACCTCATGCGTAATAATATTGCACAGGAGTAATACGTCTAAAGTGTAAATTAACTAACTGGCTAGTTAAAAAGAACAATTAAAAATCCATATGCTGTACATTGAGCGCGTAAACTAATAATGTTTTTGTCGCTTTGCTTACATTCCGTTGGTTATGGATCGCATGCAATGAGAAAAAAAACAGTCCGGGAAATTACTTTAGATGTAGGGCTCATTTTTTTATACTTGTGCTGAGGACTATTTTTCATTTGCATGAGAAAAATAATGAGATTAGACTGGTCATGTTTGGACGTGTGAGGGAGTAAATTGAGTGTATATAGCTATAGTATATACTCAAGATGTGCAGTAGACTCGACTTTTCATAAAACATCACACCACCATAACCATTTATTTGGTATAGGACATAACGTAGAGCTGGGATGAATAAGGAGAGCAAAAAGATGATGATGAGTTGGTCGTTAGGAGGATGAGGGACTTATTAGTGAGGTAATGATGATGATGATCCGTGGATGAACTTGGTCGTTTTCCAATTCGTCCCGGCCATGCGGTTGCACTCTGAAGAAGAAAGACTTTTTGGACATTTGATGACAAACTCAGGGTTTTGCACCCATTAGTAACCACCAGTAGTAGGATATACGGAGACTAACTGTGGCACTCTCTTTGCATATATGGAGCTGCAAAAGACCCATCAAGATGGATAGGGTTGCATGTTCAAACCCATGGGGTATCTCACGACCCGCACTTTTTATGTGCAACTCCTTTTTCCTGTGTGCCAACATGTGGCGGACACTCACCAGGGTGTCCACACTTTGTCTCCCTAAAAACTTGAACTGACAACAGTAGTTGTAGTAAAGGAGCACACAGACTTGGTTGTAAAAAATGAATTCTCTGTCCCACGGGACTCACGCTACATGAAAGATGTGAGCAGTTTGTTTGCTACAACTTTTAGTATGTGAACTGGCTGACTAGATTGTTATTACATCTTTAGGTGGAACCCCTTTCGTCAAGTCTTACAACGTTGATTTTATAACATTTGCAACAAACTTGCTACTTGTCATATTCTCTTTCACGAAGGACCCAACTTGGTCACTTTTCAAAACATCTTTCGAATGTCTTCATACTGTATACGCAATACATCGTATCTCATATTGTGGGGCTAGCGTGCCGCTCGAGCATCGTCTTCTGCTGAGTACACATGGAAACCAATTTTAGTTTCTTATTTCGCAAGTGATTTCCAACTTAAGATTTTAAAAACTAATCTGATTGTTTTGTCTGACTGACTGAGCACGAGCAACTCTATTGACCACTAGCTGTTTATAATTGAACTATAGATATCGTGTCCTGCAAAGCACAACGGTGTGTAATTCTAGAAAAAATATCTTTTATTAGTATAACCATAAGGCAAATCACGTCAAGGCTAGTATTGGTAATTTCGATTGCTCAAACTCTTTGGAAAATATCATTTATAGTGCATAAATATTTTGAGGACATGATCTATTTGGACACACCAAAAGCAGCGAATTGGGAACGCCTTGTTCACCACCCAACTTATAGCCGAGCTTGCTACACAAAGTTTGTATTAGAGCTTGGATAGATAATTGGCCACTCTGTGTTGAACTGTTGTGATTAGCACTCGGTGCCACCAAGTTCCCACGGGTTTTCATCCATAAAGATCAACGCTCTTTCATTCACTGAACCTCATCATCATTTCAATCATCATCCTATTTTTTACACTACTACCCATGGCTACTCTCAATACCAGTTGAGCACAATGGGTCGGAACAACATTGAGTATCATCCTGCACAATAATGTAACAGATCGCAGTGAGCATTTATACTCGGGTTGCTTGTGTGTAGAACGGCGTAACATGCTGGCAACAGTTGAGCCATCTCCAATTAGCTTCACAGTCCAGAAAACCTACACAAGAAAGGAAAGGAGTGGTCTTCTTCTCATCATCACCTGTTCCCTCTGATTGATTGGGAATGGTTGAGTGAGGATCAGAAAGGAAGGAAATCAAAAACAAGATGGACTTTGCGGTCCCTTTGATTCCCTGAAGCGCAAAAGGGAATAAGAGCAGAACAGTGACGACGAGGCAATCAAGTGTGGATTTCATTTTTTGGGAGCAACACCAATTTAAACAACTCACAAACTCTAGTCGATCCTTTTGGTTGAGTTTTCTTGGTTTCTCTCTCTGGTTCACTAACTACACACTACAATAACAACAGAACATAACAATGCACACTAGTTAGTCAATCAGTTAGCCTTTGGTACACAATGCATCGCAATTGTGTGAAAAAGTATACAAGTTTTTAAAGCATTGAGCAATCATATGATACTGTGAAAGTAACTTGCACAATTAGCATATCCAAGAACTTGCTTCATTCAAACTCTTAATATAAACTTTGGGAAAGTGAAGTCAATATGATTATGGTGTTAAAAAAGAGCCAAGGCTAATTAAAAACAATTTTACACCTATTTAGCATAAATTACATGACTACGGCTAAAATGGATTTTAAACACATTCAAATCTCACAAAATCTCTATTTGTCAAATTAAGTTCGTCAGCCCACATTTGACGTTATAAGCGAGAATTCGGAAACATACAGAGGCGTTTTCTGTTAGTGTCATGAGCTAATTATTAAATACAATTAGGGGAATGAACGTAAAATGTTGTTTGGGAGAAAAGTTAAAAACAAAATTTCACTTGTACAATACAGTACCCTGCAGTTGAAAGCTTATTGCGTGTAAGTTTTAAACCGATGATTTAATATTCTGGACTTGATGATAATCTGCTGGCGTGTAAATGTACAGTAATCATTAGCGGTTAAAAAACCCTTGTGTTTAATAATTTAAGTGAGTCAGTCAGTGGAAAGAAAAACTGTACGTTATAGATGACTGAGGAGTGATAATAGCAATACAAAGGGTATCGCTGCTCGTTTTCACACACAGTTTTCTTTCTTTCTTTCCATTGCATGGCAAGGCAATCAGTCAGTCAATTAGTTAGTCGCTACAATACAGGAAAGATTCATAGTTAGTCTGTAGATGTTGAAACAGGTTTTTAAAAGTCGGCATTCGTTGCTCGATGGAGCGTCCATCTCATTCCATTCTGATTGTCAGTGACGATGAAATGGTCACCAAGGCGCAACGGTAGACAGGTGCACTCGTCACCACAAAAACGTTACACGAAACGAAAGAAATGATCAAGATAGAAACAATGAGCTGAATAGTGGTGTATTCTCATAGTTATTAGGAAAGGCTAACTAGGGTGGCTCAAAAGGACAATTAGCAGCTCGAAGCATTGACCGAAATTGTGTGCTCCTATATACGTTCCGAGGAGAATAGAATTGAAAAGATGCATGAGAATATAAAGTGTCAAAAGCGGTGTCTTTTGGTGGATACTTGGCGCTAAATTGGTACAGTACTGGTTTGAATCGCTCATTGAGTACACACGCTGTTGTAGAATCGCCTAAATTTCACGCTCCATGCTAAAACGGGTTGAGTGTGTTGAGCAGTGGTTGACGACATGGAAATGACATGGTGCTGCTTGTAGTAGTCCTATATGCAACGGTGACAATCAAAAGATGCAAACAAATGCGCTTCCCTTTGTATTAGACACAGCCATGCTATGGTAGCTGCAGTAATTTGTGTCAATGGTGAGCAATTCTGATCCACGCTGTAGCATTCTGTTCACCACGTGTGCATTGATTTGTAGCTTACGCTAACTAACTTGTTGTAGTGTGCAATCGTTTTCTTCTTTTAATTGATTCTAACTTATTCCAAGGTTATTAATTAATTAACTAAGGTCTACCTGAGTTCCAGTCAGTCAAGCCAGGCAAATGCTATACGAGTAGTTGCCATCACAAATTGTGCTTTAAAATGTATACATTGCAACCATACACGCATACTACTGTAAAGATTCATTGGTTCTTGTTGCCAACAAAATAATACATCGCGGGATTTTTCACGTATGCAGCCCAATCAAAATGCTTTCATGTACACCGATAGGATTTTGATGGACCCATGCGGATATTATGTAATAGCACGAGAGGGAGTGAAGGAAGGAGAAGACATGAGATTGATAGGATTTAGGTTTGTGGTGAATGGAGTGACTATATGTTTACAGCAAACATGACGGCAGGGGGTGTCCAACCATAATCATAAAAGGGACGTGGAACGCACGCCTTTCTTTGATGGACACAATGAATGCTTTCGCTGACCATTTAATACCATAAGCACTTACCCTCAGTCACTCACTACTTTATATGAAGGCGAGTACTACATGCATGTGGTCTGTCTGCACAACCAGAACAAGAACTGTTGTTCTCAACTATTAAGCTGTTGTGTCATTCTGAATGGTCTTTGCAGTAAGTAAGTAGAAAAATGAGTAAAAAAAAGTTACCTATAGCTGCTTCCCGTAAACCTGTGAATGGACACCTTAACAAACCTTTTGTTGAGATTTTTGTTTGTTTTAGATTCTGAAACGGTAGCATTTCAAAACTCACTCACAGTCAGTCACTTTGACAAATTGCCTAAATAGAGTTAGTTAGTTAGTTAGTTAGAAAGTTTAATCATTATTAGTTTGTCCATTTAGAAGGATAAAAAGATTCTTGCTCCCCAGATTTGGACAGTGGCCACATGAAATGGATTTGACAAAGTACTGCACTTAACAAATGGACCATGTTGGAGAAAACATTTTTTATTAGCTTACAGATTGGGACATTGCAGCGGCTATTTATGTGCCAAGATATTTATGGACTAAAGGAAATTTATTAATCTAATGGGTGTCAATAGATTAAAGGATTTTATAGGTTTTTGACAGGTTTATAGATATAGGTGGCAATAGTGCTTATATGCAGTATACACATTTTTATCGAAATGGGACTCACTAACTTATTCTCATCCTTCGATTGCTCTATGTGTGCAGTAAGCCCATGGAAAAAATTACTCATTGGTGAAGAGTAAACGGGAGCAAGGAGATATGTGATAATATACAAAGAATTTAGACCGTGAGCCGAACTCTCCATGGAAAATCATGTTTCACCCATTACTGTGTGAAAATAAAAAATGTGAGTCAAGTGAAATGTGGAGGCCTTTTAGCATTATTAAGGAAAAGACTTGCTATATGTAGTATATGTGTCTTCTTGTGTACGGCATCAGCAACAAACTTGTTCATGCAGTGAAAAGCTGCCGTTCCGTAAACTTCCCATTGATACTGTGAGTAGCCAACGAAACTTATAAAGTCATGTCATGCCATCATCATAATCCTTTTAAGGGAAATATTTTTTACGCACAAAATGTCGACAAATAAATTTAAGGCCATTGTGATATGCGCAAGTAGTTGGAATTATTCTGTAAATGCGATTGATTTAATTCATTGAACAATGCTCCGACTTACACATAATAGTGTGTTGTTATATAGAATATTATATGCAGTGGCTTATTGGCTTTTGTATTCAGTCAAAGGACCGTCCTATGTGCAGTATTATATGGTACTGACTAACTAACTAACTAACTAGCTAAATGGAATCAAGTTGGGAATGTTCTATGCATGGATCTAACTGACTATAGCTGAGGGAGTTCACGTGTAGGGATAAAGCACTGAAAAGAATAGAGGCAGAAAACAGAGTTTTACTATTATGATTGATATTATTTATGCAGGCTCGTATCCATCAGTAGTCGTCGACTATTGTACTATTGTGCCACAATTGACCTAAAAAAATTTCCCTAATTTATATGCATTACGCAAAAATAAATTTCTTTTTATTCACATGCTGCTGTGTTGAGGACGAAAAAAAGTGCCATTTGCCCTCAATTTCCTTCCCATTCAAATGGTAATCATTATGATGGCATTTATATGTGTGTTTCGTTGTGTAAGCGAGTCTGGAAGGAAAGTGACATGTTCACCTTTCCCATTCCATGGTTTAGGCCAGGTCACAGTGTTATACAATGATCTCTTGGTCGGTATAATACTAATTCTCTATGTATTCGTTTCAGTGAATCTAGTTTTGCTCAGTCATTAGTTATTGAATAAATACCGTCGTATGCAATGCATAAAATTCTTATGTAAGCTTATTTAAAGCTTGCAAACAAAATCAAAATTTAGTAATATGCATTTTTGTCCACTTGAAATAGTCCAACTAGACTGCACATGTACACATCACGCAGGGGGTATGCATAAGTGGGAAGTCCAAGTGTTTATTTGTACCAACTAATTTGCCAAGTTAACCAAGGCAGCTATTATTATTACTCACTTCTTTTCTGGAAACTAACTAAAAGTCAGTCAGTGCACATGTTTGTACACATTTATTTCTGTCTAAGGGTTGCAAGCATCAAGCATAAAAAGACTGCAGCCAAAAACACAAGCTTCTAAACTATTTTGTGCACATAGATTTAACTCTTTTGTCGTATTTAGGGCATTCACTCACGTCATTTAATTAGTCAGTTTAAGCTACCCTTATACCTATTTATTTACTACTCTATGATTCTTTCAATATACCACGATGAAATGGCACCTAAAATCGCCCAATTATAACATTATATGCATATGTTATAGTTAACAAAAGTTTTGATCCGTATGAGATACTCCTAAGAAATTAACCGAACTTTTAAATTACTGTGATTTGTTGTATGTACGACTTTATATTAATAGCTAAAAACTTGATATTATCAGTGCGTTTTAAAAACCTTTATTTTCTCCCAAAAACTGCCCTTAGCATTTGTTCTCATCAAATGAAGGAAACTAGGGTGAGTGACTTAAATCCATTGATTACTAACTAAAAGTAAGCGTAATGTGAAAACGAGAAAAGCTTTGATGATAGTTAGTTAGTTCCTCACCGAAAGTTAACCTTAAAAGTGATGGAATGATGATGCGTATTTTTTTACAAGAAGAAAGAATAAGGTTTAGGCATGCATGTGTCCATTATACAGATGGATGGATTTTGTACTCTAGTACACACATTTGGAGCGGTCCACGGAAACCAAATTATTTCAAGTAACGGTTGGATAGCGAGCATTTCGTTAGACTAGGGAAGATATGGATGAAAATCTGTTAAGTATTGTCACCTGTTGAACCCAGAGATAAGGCTGACAGTAGCTTTGTGTTTCCCTGCACAAGGGAAGAAGCCCTAATGTGGACGACCATAAGGGATTTGGAAGAGATGGACAGAAAAATCATAATAGTAGGAGAAGAGGCCAAAGATCTTTTGAGAGTTCGACCCGACCACCTCATTCCGTGCATGAGAGATGAATGCCAGAGTGCAGCCAAAGTATATAGGGAGAAGTTGACAAAAGAAGAGGAAAATCGTATCAGATTCATAAATCCATACGAAATGAGGGCCACAAGGTCATGTCCAGGATCATTTTTCACGTTTTGATCCCAAATCCGTCTAATAACCGACTCGCTTCTGACTCAATATTTTTGACAGAGGACAAAAAAACCACCATAATCACGCGCTCCACAACTATTTATGCGTATTAGGAATAGGAACAAGAAAAAACTTAAAGACCCTTCTCCCAGTAATATTATCATTCCATGTGCATTTAATTTAAACAATTTTAGACCATTTGTATTTAGTTTGCAATTATTTATATGCATGATAAATAGACAATGCTCACAGCAGTCAATAATGCTGAAATCATTGGCTCCAACCACAGAGCAACAATCAAATGCACTCAATTACCAAGTTCAAGAGTAATCATGGGAAACCATTATGTAGCCCTGAAACTGTGTAGTACTTAAAGGAGATTTTAAAATCTCATGACGTGTCTTTCTCGCACTTGGACGAAAAACGCTTTGCAAGTCAAGGGAGAGAGAGAAAAAAAGGTAGAAATGAGCTTTTTACAACAACTATTTTAAAAATTAGTATTCAGCAAGGAAGAAAGGACAGTTGTATGTTTCACGAATGCTAAGTAGTTAAACTTTTTGGATTATTACGACTTGAGGCCTCTCACCCAATGATGAATTCACGTCGTAATGACAATTGCATTTAGTGACTTCCACAGGTCATTTGAGCCAGGCATGTGATGTACATATGATAGTTAAAATTTGTTTAGTCAATCGTAGTAGTTTCCAACTTCTACTGTAATTTGTAAGAGAGGAAAAACAATAACCTTAAGAACAATTTGTATTCATCTTGGTAAGCCCATTTGGATTGAAGGAATGAGTGAGTGAGCAATGTGTAGTTGTTAGTTTGTTGGCAGATATGTAAGAATGTTCATAAGATCCTCACTACTGCCAACTACGATATAGTCCAGAGCAGTGCACAATGCTAGGGTAGTAGGTGTGAGGTCAGGTTGTCAAATTTAACAGATATGTGGTAATAGGGGTTTAGGGGTCACTTGCTTACTCGTTTGGTATGTCACCATTGTTATGTGGACACAAACAAAGGCATCATACTACATGCAGTTGGCGAAAAGTTTTGTGTTCATTATGTAATCTACATATACATGCATGGATACATGCGTCGTTTAAATGGGGGTCCGTTGTTAATTGTATTGCCTTGTCGGCGAGTAAAGGGCATTTTTACATTTAGTCAGTTAGTTAGTTAGTTAGTTGATAGCATGTCTAAAAAATTGGAATGAACTCGCTTAGTTAGTGAGTGAGTAGTATGCAGATGAGGTCGAGTAATGGATAAAACCAAGATTGCCCAAATGTTACACCTATAAACGACGAATCTTTGAAATGAGTGCCGCATGTTGTTGTGCTGTATGCATGCAAAAGGATTTTATGGTTTGTGGAAATGGGATCCGTGCCAAGAATATTTATTTACCTACTCATGTGCGTATACGAAGTCACTTTTTGTCATTCCACATTAATGTGTGGTATGACAAACAGGAGTGGAAAATAATAAACTCTCTCATAGTCACTATAATCGTACACTTTGGTAAGCAAAGAGCGAGCAGTGCTGTTCACTGTTTTTATGTCCAATTTTTTCCTGTCCGTAGGTCCATACCGTTAACTTGAGTATTATTGGTGTTAGTAAGGCTAATCAGTACATTCATTCAATCCGATTTCCTATGCTGTGTGCATGTGATAGTATGCTGATTCCGATCTGGTAAACAAT
>Ga0210040_10004294_pt1 | contig 18720 bp, 15 predicted proteins | sample CryGeyCG12114_NA_FD_185462 | JGI IMG/M metagenome (GOLD analysis project Ga0210040, IMG submission 185462) | Groundwater microbial communities from aquifer - Crystal Geyser CG19_WC_8/21/14_NA (SPAdes) (version 2) | ecosystem: Environmental > Aquatic > Deep subsurface > Groundwater | place: USA...
GGCGCTTGTTCTCGGGCAGCAGCATCCGGGAAGCGCCGACCTCGTCGATCACGTCGATCGCCTTGTCCGGCAGCTTGCGGTCATGGATGTACTTGACCGAGAGCTCCACCGCGCCGCGGATCGCCTCCGGCGTGTACTTCACCTTGTGGTGCTTCTCGTAGTTCGTCTTCAGCCCGGTGAGGATCTTCACCGCGTCCTCGACGTTCGGCTCGTTCACGTCGATCTTCTGGAAGCGCCGGACCAGCGCCCGGTCCTTCTCGAAGTGCTGCCGGTACTCCTTGTAGGTGGTGGAGCCGATGCAGCGCAGCGTGCCCTGGGCGAGCGCGGGCTTCAGCAGGTTCGACGCATCCATCGCACCGCCCGAGGTCGCACCGGCACCGATCACCGTGTGGATCTCGTCGATGAACAGGATGGCGCCGGGCTGCTGTTCCAGCTCGTTCACCACGGCCTTCAGCCGCTCCTCGAAGTCACCGCGGTAGCGCGTGCCGGCGAGAAGGCTGCCCATGTCCAGCGCGTAGATCGTGGACTTGAGCAGGACCTCCGGCACGTCCTCCTCGATGATCCGCTTGGCCAGGCCCTCGGCGATGGCGGTCTTGCCCACGCCGGGGTCGCCCACGTAGAGCGGGTTGTTCTTGGTCCGGCGGCACAGGATCTGGATCGTGCGCTCGATCTCGTCGGCGCGCCCGATCAGCGGGTCGATCTTGCCCTGACCGGCCTTCTTGTTGAGGTTGACGCAGTAGTTGGACAGCGCATCGCCGCCCCGCTTCGCGCCACCCTCGCGCCGCTCCTCGCCGCCACGGTTCTCGCCCTCGCCGTCACCGTCCTTGCCCGCATTGCCCTGCACGGGGCGGGTGGCGCTGCGGCCAGGAGCCTTGGCGATGCCGTGGGAGATGAAGTTCACCGCGTCCAGCCGCGTCATGTCCTGCAACTGCAGGAAATAGACGGCATGGCTCTCGCGCTCGCTGAACAAGGCCACCAGCACATTGGCGCCGGTCACCTCGTCGCGGCCCGAGGACTGGACATGGATCGCCGCGCGCTGAACCACCCGCTGGAAGCCGGCCGTCGGCTTGGGGTCGCCCCCGCGGTCGGTCACCAGCCCGGCGAGATCCTTGTCCAGGAACTCGGCCAGGTCGCGCTTGAGCTTATCCACGTCCACCCCGCAGGCACGGAGGACGGTGGTCGCATCCGTATCTTCCGCGAGGCTGAGGAGCAGATGCTCCAGAGTCGCGTACTCGTGCCGGCGCTCGCTGGCGAGGCCAAGGGCGCGGTGGAGCGTCTGTTCTAGGTTACGGGACAGCATGTCGTTCGACGCTCCCCTGTCTCGACGGCCGCCGGGATCTCCCGGCAGGGCACCCACCTGGGCACGAAGCTTGAGACGGCCGTACGCAAGAAGTCGATAGGTTCAATATTGGGTTCCCATCTCCGAACGCGGAGGGGCCCGGCGGGTTACGCCGTGTATCAGCGTCGGAATTCGCGACGGGGAAGCCCAAGCTCATTCTTTCTCGATCGTGCACTGGAGAGGATGCTGGTTCTGGCGCGCCAGGTCCATCACCTGCGTGACCTTCGTTTCTGCCACTTCATAGGTAAACACCCCGCAAACACCCACGCCGCGCCGATGGACGTGCAGCATGATGCGCGTGGCTTCCTCGCGGTTCTTCTGGAAGAACCGTTCCAGGACGTGAACAACGAACTCCATGGGCGTGTAGTCGTCGTTCAGCATCAGGACCTTGTACATGGTGGGCTTGCGCGTCCGGGGACGCGCCTTGACCACCACGCCGGTGGAGGGGCCCTCGCCACCACCGGCGCCGCCACCCGGCGGCGCGGCCGGAGGCTGCGGCCCTCCACCATCCCTGTCGGGCCCTTCCTTGTCCGGCCCGCCCTTTCGTGGACCGGCCCGGCCAAGCTCTTCCCACTGCTGGCCGGCCAGATTGCGTCCGGCCGCGGGCAGCCCGGTCCGGCGAGGTCCGGCCGAACCGCCGGATTGCACGGGCACGGCTCCCGCCTCGATCGATCCCGCTCTACCGCTCGGGCGCTTGTCCTGCTTGCTCATCGCCCCGCCATGGTCTCACGGATCACGGGCTTGCCAAGGGGCCACCGCGTCCGTTGCGCTGGAATTGTCTGTGGAAAGGATACCGGATCACGGCGCAGGAGGTGAAGCCTCACAGCGCCTGCGGGGATATGGGGCCTGACCCCGGCCCGCGCCAGGGCCCGCGGCCGGCGGACCGGTGGAGGAACCCGGCGGAAGAGGCCGGCGCCAGGCTTCGGCGCCAGAACTTGAGGCCGGAGTCGGGCGCGCAAACGCGAAGGCCCCGCCAGCCATCCCAGAGGGTGGCGGGCGGGGCCCGGCGGCCTGAGGCCGGCGGGGGCTCCCCCGCCGGCTTCTGTTGCTTCGGCTCAGGCGGCCAGCGGCTTGGTCGCGCGCTCGACGGCCTGGGACACGCGCTGGGTCACGGGCGTGGCCACCTGCTCCACGAGGCGGAAGGAAGCCTCCTGCAGCTTGGCGGTCTCGGACATCACCTTCTCCATGCTGCCGCGGGCGTAGGTCGCCTGGATCTCGGCGGCCTCCTTCAGGCTCTTCACGCCGGAAAGGGCGCGGGCACCCTCCAGGGCGTGGTCGGCGAGGCCCTGCATCAGGGCGAAGGCCTGGCGGGAGATCTCCTGGGTGCCGGTCATCCAGGTCTGGGTAACCTGCGTCAGGGTCTCGACATTGCCGCGCGAGAACTCGGCGAAGTCCTGGGCGGCCTTCATGCTGCCCTCGGCGGCCTTGCTGGCCTGCTCCATGCTGCGCTCCATGGCGCTGCGGATCTGGGAAGCGCCGGCATCGGCCATCTTGGTGGCGGTCGCGGTGCTGGCGGCGTCCGGGGTGATCGTCGGCGTGCTCACGGCTTCGGTGGCGATCCGGGCGATCTTGGGGGCTTCGTTGGCCATGGTGACTTCTCCTGGGGCTCTGAAGAGGCATGCCATGATCGAAGCCATGGCTTTGCTGCGCTGCAACATGGGGCTTGTATCAAGCGCAGCGAACGCCCGTCCACAAAATTTTGCGATGCAGCATAAAAATTATCCTTCCAGTGCTGCAACTTTGCCAGTGGGGCAGAAATGCAGCAATTTCCGTCCCATGCAGGAATTTTCCGCATCTTGCGATGGACAATCCCCGAAGGACCCTCCTATCGTCCGCCACAGCGCGGCTGGGGGGTCGCGTGCCGGTATGCCCGAGGGCGACCCGGCGACTGCCAGGATCCGCGGGGGCGGATCCGTTTGAAGGGGGATTACGCATGGGTGATGGTCTGGCCGCACGGAGCGGCTGGCGGCGCTGTACCGCCCGGTTCGCGGCCCTGCGAAGCGCCTCCCGCCTCCGATGGATGGCCGCCCTCATCCCTGCCGTGCTGGCCGCCCAGCCCGCCGCCGCCCAGATCGGCAGCGAGCGCTACGCCTCCTTCGTGATGGACGCGCGCACCGGCCAGCAGCTCGGCGGCGCCAACCCGGATGCGCCGCGCTACCCGGCATCGCTGACCAAGATGATGACCCTCTACATGCTGTTCGACGCGATGCGCGAGGGCCGCATCACCATGGACAGCCGCATCTACATCAGCGAGGAGGCCAACAGCCGCATGCCCTCCAAGCTGGGCGTGCCGCCCGGCATGACCATCCCGGTGGACGTCGCGATCTACGCGCTGACCATGAAGTCCGCCAACGACGTCGCCGTCGCGGTGGGCGAGGCCCTGGGCGGGACCGAGGAGCGTTTCGCCCAGATGATGACCATGCGGGCCCGCCAGCTCGGCATGACCAACACCACCTTCCGCAACGCGTCCGGCCTGCCGGACTGGGACCAGGCCACCACGGCCCGCGACATGGCCACCCTCGGCCGCCGCCTCTTCCTCGATTTCCCGGAGCGCTGGCACTACTTCGGCAACTCCAACATCCGCGCCGGCAACTACGCCTTCCGCAACCACAACCATATGCTCGGCGAGTACGAGGGCGTGGACGGGGTCAAGACCGGCTACATCAACGCCTCCGGCTTCAACAACGTCATTTCCGCCCAGCGGCAGGGCCAGCGGGTCTTTGTCTCGGTCTTCGGCGGCGCCTCCTGGATGGAGCGCGACCGCCACGCCGCGATGCTGCTGGATGACGGCTTCTCGCGCCTCGGCGTCGCGCCCACCACCCGGGTGCCCGACGCCGCCATCGCGGTCGCCCGCACGCCCCTGATCTTCGCCCGCGCCCGCGCCGCGACCATCGAGGCGCCGCGCTCCGCCATCCGCCAGGTCTCTCTCCGCGTGGTGCGTCCCGCCGCGCCGGAGCCCCGCGGCCGCAGCGCCGCCGCCGCCCGCGCCGAACTCCGCCCGCTGACCGCCCGCGTCGGCGGCCGCGCTGCCGCCACGCGCACGCGCCGGGTGATGGAGCAGGGCGACGGTGGCCGGGTCGTCCGCGTCACCACCCCGGCACGCCGCCCTGCCGCGGCGCCCGCCCGCGCCGCCGCAGCGAAGCCCAAGGGGCGCTGAGCCCGGGGGAGGGGGCTCGCGTCCCCTCCCGCCACCGTTCCTCAGGCCATGCCGCCCCGGGCGGAAACCGGCCAAAGGCATTCCACGCGCCCGCCCCGCACGCCCACATACCAGTCGTAGCGGTCCACCGTCGGGTCGCAGTGCCCGGGCACCAGCCGCAGCCGCTCCCCCAGCTTCGGGCGCGCGCCGCCCTCCACCGCCAGCGCCCCGTGCTCGTCCGAGGCGCCGACATACCGGATCCCCGGGCGCTGCCAGACCAGCGGCAGCCCGGAATCCACCGCGACGGCCTTGTGCCCGGCGTCCAGCACCGCCACCCCGTCCCGCGGCGCGGACATCACCTGCGCCAACACGAACAGGCTTTGCCGGAAAGGCGGCGGCGCGCCGTTGGCGGCGTAGTCGGCATCCATGAAGGCGTAGGACCCGGCCTGGATCTCCGTCCAGAGCCCGGCCTCGAGCTCCAGCTCGTAAGTGCCCGTGCCGGCGCCGCCCACGATCGGGCAGTCCAGCCCCTGCTGGCGCAGCTGCTCCACCGTGCGCCGCACGCCCTCGGCCGCCCCCGCGATGGCGGCGCGGCGCTCATCGGCCGTGCGCCGGTGCTGGGCGCTGCCGTGATAGGCCTGCAAGCCCCCGAAGATCAGGTGCGGCGAGGCCGCGATCCGCCCGGCCAGCGCGACCGCCTCGGGCCCGGGGTCCACGCCGCACCGCCCGGCGCCCACGTCGATCTCCACCAGCACCTCCATCCGCCGCCCGGCCGCCTCGGCAACGGCGGCGATGGTGTCGATCCCCGCGGCGTCGTCGGCGCAGACCGCGACCTTCGCGATCCCCGACAGCGCCGCCAGGCGCCGCAGCTTGCGCGCATCCACCACCTGATTCGAAACCAGGATGTCCGGCACCCCGCCCCAGGCCAGGGCCTCGGCCTCCGCCACCTTCTGCACGCACTGCCCGACCGCGCCGCGCCGCATCTGCTGGTGGGCGATGGCCGCGGACTTGTGGGTCTTGGCATGGGCCCTGAGCTTCGCGCCGGTGCCGGCCAGCCGCGCCGCCATGGCGTCGAGGTTGGCCTCGAAGGCATCGAGGTCGATCAGCAGCGCGGGGGTATCGACCTCCTCCTCGCGCATCCCGGGCTCGGCAGGGGGGGCTTGCAGCATGGTGTCGGGCGCTCCGTCGTTCCCACCGGTTCTAGCCCGGGCGGGAACCGTGCGTCAGGCCCGGGCGCCACTCGTCCGGCGCGGCCATGCGGCGCGGCACCATCCAGGCACGCGCCCAGCGAAGGCCGCGCCCACTCCGGACACGAAGGGGTATCAGGCGGTAGCAGGCGCCCTCGTAGCGCCGCAGAGCGGCCATGGCGGACGGGCCGGGCCGCACCAGCGCGCCCTCCACCACGCCGCCCGCATGCCGCGCCAGGGTGGGATAAGCTGTTCCGCGGAAGACGACGCGGGCATGGCCGTGCAGCGCCGCCGGCCGCAGCCGCAGCGCCAGGCGGGGATCGCCGGACCGGCGCGCGAGCACGCGCCGGTCCAGCAGGGTGCCGTAAAGAAAGAGCGGGATCAGTGCCCCGCATTCTCCCCGGTGAAGTCCGGCGCCGCGAGGCCGCTGGCCTCGAGCTGCTTCGCGATCATAGCCTTCAGCCGCTCCAGCCCCTGGTCGCTGCTCGCCTCCGCGCGGGCCACCAGCACCGCCTGGGTGTTGGAGGCACGCAGCAGCCACCAGCCGTCCTCGGTCAGCACGCGCACGCCGTCCACGTCCTGCACCTTGGCGCCCTCGGCGGCCAGGCGGTCCTTGACCTCCTGCACCACCACGAACTTGCGCTCCTCGGAGCAGTTGAAGCGAAGCTCGGGCGTGTTGATCACCTTGGGCATGGCGTCCCGCACCTGGGACAGCGTCTCGCCCATGCGCGCCACGATGCCGAGCAGCCGCACCGCCGAATAGGGCGCGTCGTCGAAGCCGTACCACTTGTCCGCGAAGAAGATGTGCCCGGACATCTCGCCGGCCAGCGGCGCGCCCGTCTCGGCCATCTTGGACTTGATCAGCGAGTGACCCGTCTTCCACATCAGCGGCGTGCCGCCGGCCTTGGCCACCTCGTCGAACAGCACCTGGCTGGCCTTCACGTCGGCGATGATGGTGCCGCCCGGCTTGCTCTTCAGCACGTCGCGCGCCAGCACCACCAGAAGCTGGTCGCCGAACAGGATGTTGCCGTCGTTGTCGACCACGCCGATGCGGTCGGCATCGCCGTCGAAGGCGATCCCGAGGTCGGCACCCTGCTTCGCGACCTCGGCGATGATCTGCTCGAGGTTCTTGGCCACCGTCGGGTCCGGGTGGTGCGCCGGGAAGTTGCCGTCGATCTCGCCGTTGATCACGGTGTGCCGGCCGGGCAGCCGCGCCGCCAGCATCTTGGTGATCTCGGCGCCCGAGCCGTTGCCGGGGTCCCAGACCACCTTCAGCGCGCGGTCGCCGCCGTCATAGTCCTGCATCAGCCGTGCGACGTAGTCCTCGGCGATGTCCACGCTGCGGGACGACCCCTGGGCCTCCTCCACCACGTCGCCGGCGGCGGCCATGGCGCCCAGTTCCTGAATGTCCTTCCCAAAGAACGGCTTCTTGCCGATCATCGACTTGAACCCGTTGTAGTCGGGCGGGTTGTGGCTGCCCGTCACCATCACGGCGCCGTCGGTCTTGAAGTGGTAGGAGGCGAAGTAGAGCATCGGCGTCGGCCCGCAGCCGATGCGGATCACCTCCATGCCCGAGGCCATGAGCCCCGCCACCAGCCGCTCCTCCAGCATCGGGGAGGACAGGCGGCCGTCATAGCCGACCGCCACCTTGGTCCCACCCGCGCGCGAGACGATGGAGCCGAACACGCGGCCGATGGCGAAGGCGTCCTCGCCCGAGAGGGTTTTGCCGACCACGCCGCGGATGTCGTACTCGCGCAGGCTGGTCGGGTCGAAGCGGTGGTTGAAGCTCGTCATGGTCCGGGGGCCCTTCAGCTCTGGCTCACTGGCGTCCGATGGATTGATAGGTGAGCCCGGCCTCGCGGAAGGCGGCTGGATCCCAGGCGTTGCGCAGGTCCAGCACCACGTCGCCGCGCATGGCGGCCTTGAGGCGATCCGGCGAAAGGGCGCGGAACTCGTTCCATTCCGTCAGCAGCACCACGGCATCCGCCCCCTCCACGGCGTCGAGCGCCGTTTCCGCGAAATGGATGCCGGCCGGCATCATCTGGCGGGCATGGCCGGGCTGGGGGTCGTAGGTGCGGATCGCGGCACCCGCCTCCACCAGCCGCGGCACCACCACCAGGGACGGCGCGTCGCGCATGTCGTCCGTCTCGGGCTTGAAGGTCAGGCCCAGCACCGCGACGGTCTTGCCCGCCGCAGAGCCGCCCAGCGCCGCAACCACGCGATCGGCCATGGCCTCCTTGCGCGCGTCGTTGGCCGCGATGGTCTGCTCCACGATGGTCACGGGCGCGCCCAGTTCCTGCGCGGTGCGCGCCAGCGCCAGCGTGTCCTTGGGGAAGCAGGAACCGCCATAGCCCGGCCCCGCATGGAGGAACTTGCGCCCGATCCGCCCGTCCAGCCCCATGCCGCGCGCCACGTCGTGCACGTCAGCCCCGGCCTTCTCGCACAGATCGGCCATCTGGTTGATGAAGGTGATCTTCACCGCCAGGAACGCGTTGGCCGCATACTTGATCAGCTCCGCCGTTTCGAGCCCGGTCTGCACGATCGGCGTCTCGATGAGGTAGAGCGGGCGGTACAGGCGGCGCAGCACCTGGAAGGCGCGGTCGCTCTCGGCGCCGATCACCACGCGGTCGGGGCGCATGAAGTCGCCGATCGCGTTGCCCTCGCGCAGGAACTCGGGGTTGGACGCCACGTCGATCTCGAGGTCCGGGCGGGTCTTCTTCAGGATCGCCTGGATCTTGCGCCCGGTGCCGACCGGCACGGTGGACTTGGTCACCAGCACCAGCGGGCCCTTGGCCGCCCGCGCCACCTGCTCGGCGGCGGCGAACACATAGGACAGGTCCGCATGGCCGTCGCCGCGGCGGGAGGGCGTGCCCACCGCGAGGAACACGGCGTCCGCGCCCTCCATCGCCTCCGCGAGGTCGGTGGTGAAGCTCAGGCGCCCGTCGCGCGCGTTCTCTTCCACCAGCCGGTCCAGCCCGGGCTCGTAGATCGGGATACGGCCCGCCCGCAGCGCCTCGACCTTGGAGACCTCCGTGTCCACCACGCAGACATCGACGCCGAATTCGGCGAAGCAGGCCCCTGAGACAAGCCCGACATAGCCTGCCCCAATCATCGCGACGCGCATGAGAACCCCCAGTCCAGCCCCCGGGGAGGGGGCGTTGCAGGACGGTTCCTTATCCCCCCCGCGCCGCAGGGTCGATATGCCGGACCCGCCTCATTGCGCCGCCAACATCGATGTGATCCCGAACCGACGCCGCGCGGACCCGCGCGGCGCCGCTTCCGGAAACGGGCGGGTTCAGCCCATGTACTTCGGCAGGAAGGCGTGCACCGCCGCCGCCAGGTCGGGGCGCTTCACCGCGAAGGCGATCTGTGCCTCCAGGAAGCCCGCCTTGTCGCCGCAGTCGAAGCGCCGGCCCTCGTAGCGCAGCCCGTGGAAGGGCTGCTGCCCGATCAGCTTCGCCATGCCGTCCGTCAGCTGCACCTCGCCGCCCGCGCCCTTCTCCATGGCGGAGAGGTAGCCCACGACCTCGGGCATCAGCACGTAGCGCCCGATGATCGTCAGGTTCGACGGCGCATCCTCCACCTTCGGCTTCTCGACCAGCCCCTTGACCGAGACCAGCTTTCCCTTGTCCTCGGCCACGTCGAGCACGCCGTACTTGTTCACGCGCTCCATCGGAACTTCCTCGATGGCCACGACGTTGCCGCCCGTCTCCATGTAGGCGTCCGCGAGCTGCTTGGTGCAGGAGACCTCGCACTGCATGAGGTCGTCCGGCAGCAGGATGGCGAAGGGATCGTCGCCGATGAAGCTGCGCGCGCACCAGATGGCGTGGCCCAGTCCCATCGGCACCTGCTGGCGCACGGTGGTGATGGAACCAGGCTGCAGCGCGGCGTCACGAAGATCCGCGAGGATGGTATCCTTGCCACGCTCGGCCAGCGTCCGCTCCAGCTCATAGGCCACGTCGAAGTGCTCGACGATCGCGGTCTTGCCGCGGCCGGTGATGAAGCAGAACTGCTCGATACCGGCCGCCCTCGCCTCTTCCACGGCGTACTGGATGAGGGGCTTGTCGACGATCGGCAGCATTTCCTTGGCCAATGCCTTGGTGGCGGGCAGGAAGCGTGTTCCCAGGCCGGCGACGGGCAGGACGGCCTTTTTCAGCGGCTTCAGCACGGCCAGCGATTCCCCTTTGCTATGGTGGGTTGAGATGTGCCACGGACCACACGTAATGGAAATGGTTCGCGCTCAGCCCAGCAGGGCGTCGCGGGCTGCGTTCAGCCGGGCGGCCAGCCAGTCCGACCCGCCCGCGTCGGGATGGGCCGTCCGCATCAGCCTCGCATGGGCCGCCCGGATCTCGGCCTCCGTCGCGCCCTCCGACAGGCCGAGGACCGCCAGCGCCTCGGCGCGCGGCGTGGCCGGCGAAGGGGCACCCCCGTCGTCCCGCCAGCCGGGATGGCCGTGGTCCAGCCAGGCCTCGAGCAGCGGCACGCTCTCCGGGTCGTCCGATCCCACCTCGTCCAGCAGCGCCCGCAGGGCCCCGCGATCCAGGTCCGCCAGGTCGCGCCCGGCCCAGCGCCCGCGCAGCACCCGCCCGGACAGCGTGCCGGAGGCCGGGTCCAGCCGCATGGACAGGGTGGCGGTCTCCACCAGGTCCGGCGCCGCGCCGCCGAGCCCCCCCGGCGGCTGTCGCGCCTTCCACCAGCGCCAGGCCACCGGCCCGAACAGGAACAGCGCCCAAACGACCTGACCCGCCCGCCCGGCGATCACCAGCGCCGCCACCAGCACGATGCCGATCCCCGCCGCCGCGCCCGCCAGCACGGTTTTCACCTGCCCCACGCTGGCCGCGCTGAAGGCGCGGAGCCCCCCGGCCGCCAAGGCCAGCAGGATCGCCCCCGCCGCCAGCCAGATCATCGCGTGGGCCCCCCGATCTGGGCCAGCAGGCCTCCGGCGCCCGGCAGCTTCGCCAGCGCCTCCCGCCCGCCCGTGGCATAGGTGGCCGCGCCCCGCAGAAGGGCGGCCAGCGCGCCGGGGCTGCGATGGTCGAAGGGCGCCCAGGCGCCGCCCGAATGCCGGGCGATGCCGCGCAGAACGGGGGTCGCGCCGGGGTCGTCGCCCTCCTGGAACACGAAGGCCGGCACGCCCCGCGCGCCCAGCCGGGCGGCCGCGCGCCAGATCGGGTCCGGCTCCTCCTCCACGGCATCGCCCACGAAAACCAGCGCGTGCAGCCTCGCCCGGGCCGCCTCCGCCTCGGCATGGCGCAGCAGGCGCAGGATCTGGGTGTGCCCGCCCCGGCAGGACACGCCCGTCATCTGCGCCGCCAGCGCGGCGGGGTCGGACAGGAAGGCCGATGCCACGAATTCCCCGTGCCCCCGGAAATAGGCCAGGCTCACCGTGAGCCGCCCTGCCGTTGTCCCGAACATCTCGGCCTGCACGTGGCAGGCGCGGTCCCAGGTGGGCTGGCGGCTGGCCGTCGCATCCACCGCGAAGATCAGCCGCGCGGGGGAGGGCGCGGCCCGCAGGCTCGGCACGGAGGCCGCCCGTTGCAGGAATGCGGACACCGCGCTGCGGGGCTGGTCGGGTCTGGGAGCGGGAACGGGCGGCTTGGCCATGGAATGAACATGGTGCCGGACCCCGCCCCGCGAAACACCGGAACGAGTGGCGCCCCTGCCACGCTTCGCATAGCCTCCCGGCGATCAAAGGAGCCGCCGACCCGCCATGCGCCGCCGCAGCCTGCTGCTTGCCACCTGCCTCTCCCTCGGTGGCCTTCACCTGGGTGGCCTTGTCCTGCCCGCGGCCATCGGTGCCCTCGCCCAGGCGGAAGGGGAGCGCCAGTTCGACGCCGCCACCGCCCGGCTGCGCGCCGGGCTCGGGCCCGACTCCGCGCTGGAATGGCGCAGCCGCAGCATCGATCCCGTGACCGGACAGGCCCGCTTGCAGGGGGTGGCCATCCGGCGCGGCAAGGAGCGCATCTCGGCCGAGGAAGCCACCTTCGACGACCTCCGGGCCGACCGCGTCGGCCGCGCCGTGTTCACGGCGGTGCGGGTGGATTCGCCGAACAACGACCCCGCCCGGTCCAACACCCTCACCGCCGCCCGGGTCGTGGCCTCCTCGCTCCTGCTCCCCGCCCTCGCCGGCGGCCCCGGCGTGGACTGGTCGGCCGCCGCGGTGGAGGAAGCCGTGGCCGAGGGCCTGCGGGTGGAGGCCGCCGACAGGTCGGGCGCCGAACTCGGCCGCCTCAGCATCGCCGGCTACGCCCCGGGCAGCGTGCGCGAGGCCGTGCTGGAGGGCCTCCGCTTCACCGACAGGCGGGATGGCGAGACCCGCATCCAGCTCGGCCGCGCCCGCCTGGCCGGGGCGGCCGTGCCGCGCCTGGGCCAGCCCTTCGACCCTTGGGCCCTGGCCGCCGACAGCGCCCTCCTGGAAGGCCTGGAGGTGTCCGTGGAGAAGGACGACGTCCGCTTCCGCCTCGGGCGCACGCAGCTCGACAACTGGGGCGAGGGGCGCCTCTCCGCCCTGGCGGTCGAGGGCCTGGCGGTCGAGGGCGCCGCCCCCGGCAGCGGCCCCTTCACCGCGGAGGTCGGGCGGATCGGCCTCTCCGGCGTCGCCGGGCGCGACACGGCCTATGCCATCGCCAACGACCTCAACCCACCCCAGTCGTCCCCCGGTCAGGACCAGACGGGCGCCATCGAGGGCATCGCCGTCGCGCTGGGCGGCACACCGGTGCTGCGCATCGCCGCCATCCGGGGCCTGAACACCTGGGACACGGCCGTGCCCGGCACCGAGCTGGGCCACCTTGGCGTGGATGGGCTGACCATCGACCTGCCGGCGGAATACGGAGGCGCCTGGCTGGACTCGCTGGGCTACAAGCAGATCCAGGCCGCCATCGGCATCGACACGCGCCTGAGCCGCAAGGACGAGCGGCTGGCCGTCGAGCCCTTCGCCATCGACGCGACGGGCATGGGCCGATTCGGCCTGTCCATGGACGTGCGCGGCTTCGACGTGCCCGTGCCCGGCCAGCCCGTGGCCGACGACCCCATGGCGCTGATGGCCAACTGGTCGGTCGCGGGCATGGGGCTGCGCTACACCGATCTCGGCCTGCTCCGCGCCCTGATCGCCCGGCAGGCGGCGCAGGAGCGGGTGCCGGAGCGCCAGCTTCGCGACCGCTACGCCCAGATGGCGATGCGCACCCCGCTGCCCGGCGCCGGCCGCGGCAAGGAGGCGCCCGGCGTCACCCGCATCCGCGAGGCCCTGGCCAGCTTCGCGCGCGACCTCGGCACCATCGAGCTGACCATCCGCCCGCCCAAGCCCGTCGCCTTCCTGGAGGCGGTGGGCTTCGCGGGCATGCCGCCCGAGCAGGCCGTGCGCGAGCTCAACCTCACCGCGCGCGCCACCCCGCCCGCGCGCTGAACACCGGCCCGGCCGGCCCCTTGCGGGCCGGCGGGCCTCAGCCCGGGTGGGCCGCGGCCAGGGCCGAGAGGTTCACGATGCCCCGCGCCGTGGTGGTCGGCACCATCACGTGCACGGGCTTGTTCATGCCCAGCAGCATCGGGCCGAGCTGCAGCCCATCCGCCGCCGCCTTCAGCAGGTTGTAGGCGATGTTGGCGGAATCGAGGTTGGGGAACACCAGCAGGTTGGCCGAGCCGGTCAGCCGCCCATCCTTGATCGCGCGGTCGCGGATCGCGGGCTCCAGCGCGGCGTCGGCGTGCATCTCGCCATCCACCTCCAGCGCCGGGTCGCGCTCCTGGATCAGGCGCAGGGCGTGCCGCATCTTGCGGGCCGAGGGCGCGTCCGAGGCACCGAAGGAGGAATGCGACAGCAGCGCCACGCGCGGGGTGGCGCCGAAGGCACGCACCTGCTCGGCGGCCAGCAGCGTCATTTCCGCCACCTGCTCGGCATTGGGCTCCAGCAGCAGGTGGGTGTCCACGAAGAACAGGGCCCCGGCCGGCAGGATCACGCCGGTCATGGCGTAAACCCTGTTCACGTCGGGGCGCTTGCCCACGATGTCGAAGGCCTGGTGCCAGTGGGTCATCCACTCGCCCGTGCCGCCCACGATGGCCGCGTCCACGCGCCCGGCTTCCAGCAGCAGGGTGGCCGCAACCGTCGGGCGGGTCCGAAGGGCCCGCGCCGCCGCGTCCGGCGGAATGCCGCGCCGGCCGACCTTGCCCTGGTAGAGCGGCAGCAGCGCCTCGGCCAGCTCGGCATCGGCGTCTGGGTCGATCACCGTCACGCTGTCCTCGAGGTCCATGCGCAGCCCCATGCTGCGGACCTTCTCGGTGATCACCTCGCGCCGGCCGATCAGCACGGGCTCGGCGATCCCCTCGTCCAGCACGGTCTGCACGGCGCGAAGCGTCCGCTCGTCCTCGCCCTCGGCATAGGCGATGCGGTGGCCGGCATTGCGGGCGGCGGCGAAGACCGGCCGCATCAGGTCGCCCGAGCGGAACACGAATCGCTCCAGCTCCCGCTTGTAGGCCGCGAAGTCGGCGATGGGCCGGGTGGCGACGCCGGTGTCCATGGCGGCGCGCGCCACCGCCGGCGCGATCTCCAGGATCAGGCGGGGGTCGAAGGGCTTGGGGATGATGTAGTCGGCCCCGAAGATCGGCGCCTGCCCGCCATAGGCCGCGACCACCACCTCGCTCGCCTCGGCGCGCGCGAGGCGGGCGATGGCCTCCACGGCGGCCACCTTCATCTCCTCGTTGATGGTGGTGGCGCCGGCATCGAGGGCGCCGCGGAAGATGAAGGGGAAGCAGAGGACGTTGTTGACCTGGTTCGGGTAGTCGGACCGTCCCGTGGCCACGATCGCGTCCGGCCGGGCCGCGCGCACCGCCTCGGGCAGGATCTCCGGCTCGGGATTGGCCAGCGCCAGGATCAGCGGGCTCGGCGCCATGCCCGGCAGCCATTCCGCCTTCAGCACGCGCGGCGCGGAAAGCCCCAGGAACACGTCCGCGTCCGGCAGCGCATCGGCCAGCGTCCGGGCATTGGTCGCGCGGGCGTAGCGCGACTTGTAGGGGTCCATCAGGACCTCGCGGCCCTCGTAGACCACGCCCTCGATGTCGCAGACGGTGATGTTGTCGCGCCGGGCGCCCATGGCCACCAGCAGGTCCAGGCAGGCCAGCGCCGCCGCCCCGCCGCCGGAGGTGACGATCCTGGCCTCCGAGAGCCCCTTGCCCTGCAGCACGAGCCCGTTGCGCACCGCCGCCGCCACGATGATCGCCGTGCCGTGCTGGTCGTCGTGAAAAACAGGGATCTTCATCCGCGCGCGGAGCGAGCGCTCGATCTCGAAGCACTCCGGCGCCTTGATGTCCTCGAGGTTGATGGCGCCGAAGGAGGGCTCCAGCACCGCCACGGCCTCGACGAACCTTTCGGGGTCGCGCTCGTCCACCTCGATGTCGATGGAGTCGATGTTGGCGAACTTCTTGAAGAGGACCGCCTTGCCCTCCATCACCGGCTTCGACGCCAGCGCGCCGATGGCGCCGAGCCCCAGCACCGCCGTGCCGTTGGTGATGACCGCGACCATGTTGCCGCGGGTGGTGTAGTCATAGGCCTTGGAGGGGTCGCCCGCGATCTCCATGCAGGCCGCCGCGACCCCCGGCGAGTAGGCCAGGCCCAGGTCGCGCTGGGTGGCCATGCGCTTGGTCGGCTCGATGCTCAGCTTTCCCGGCCTCGGCAGCCGGTGATAGTCGAGCGCGGCTTTGCGGAAATCCTCGTCCATGCCCCGGTTATGGCGCCGCGAACGCCTCGGCGCCAGCCGGGAACCGGTGCCCCCCGCGCGGCGTTGGCCCCTGGCATTCGAAATGGAGGCGGCGATGGCGGAACCATCCGGCGGCAAGCGCATCATGCGCCCCGGTGACGAGGCCCCGGCGGGAACGCCGGGCACCGACGAGGTCGTGTGCCCGGAGTGCGAGGGCGCGGGCGAGCTGATCGGCAAGCCCTGCATCGCCTGCAACGGCACGGGCATGGTGAACCGGCGGCCGGAAGACCGCGAAAGCGCCTGAGAACCGGATAAGGGAGGACCAGCCGGCCCCTGGGAGCGGCGGCCCGGCCGCGCTACATGGCGCCGGCGGGTGCCTCGCTGGCCCCATGGTGGTTTGAGGAGGGCGCTGGTGCGGTCAAGAAGATTCGAACTTCCACGGGGTTTCCCCCACCAGCACCTCAAGCTGGCGCGTCTACCATTCCGCCATGACCGCAGGCAGGCGGCGGCGTATAACCGATGAGCGCGGCGGCAGCAACGGGGGTCGAGCCCTCCGACCGCAGGATTTCCGATCCGGCGATATCCTGGCTGATCTCCGACGGCCGCGTTTCCGTGCCCGAGGCCCTGGCCGCGATGGAGCAGCGCGCGGCCGGGATACGCGCCGGCACGGCCGGGGAAGCGGTCTGGCTGGTGGAGCACCCGCCCTCCTACACCGCAGGCACCTCCGCCCGCGCCGAGGGGCTGCTCGACCACCGCTTCCCCACCTTCGAGGCCGGGCGCGGCGGCCAGTGGACCTATCATGGCCCGGGCCAGCGCACCGCCTACGTGATGCTGGACCTCACCCGGCCCCACGGCAGCGTCCCCGCGCGGGATGTGCGCGCCTATGTCCATGGCCTGGAGGAATGGATGATCCGCGCGCTGGACCGCTTCAACATCCGTGGCGAGCGGCGCGAGGGCCGGGTCGGCATCTGGGTGGAGGACCGGACGGCCGGCACCGAGTCCAAGATCGGCGCCATCGGCGTCCGGGTGTCCCGATGGGTGTCCTGGCACGGCATCGCGCTGAACGTGGAGCCGGACCTTTCGCATTTCGGCGGCATCATCCCCTGCGGCATCAGCGGCCACGGCGTCACCAGCCTGCACGCGCTGGGGATCACCGCGACCATGGAGGAGGTGGATTCCGCCCTTCGCGCCACATGGCCCGAGGTTTTCGGATAAGGCGGGGATAATCTGGAAAAACCACGACACCGATCCGAGATTTTGGCGATAAAATCAGGCTGCGGCCCGTGGCTCCGAGAAAAAACCCTGACGTCACGGGCTTGTCGGTGGCCGCGCGCATGACTTGCCTGTAACCTCCGCCGCGCATCCCGGAACAGGACCGTTCATTGCCCGAGCACCACACCCCGCTGATCGCCATCATCGCCGTCGGCCTCCTGCTGGCCTTCATCTTCGGCATGCTCGCCAACCGGCTGCGCGTGTCGCCGCTGGTCGGATATCTCCTGGCCGGCGTCGTGGTCGGGCCCTTCACGCCCGGCTACGTCGCGGACCAGGACCTGGCGAACCAGCTCGCCGAGATCGGCGTGATCCTGCTGATGTTCGCCGTCGGCCTGCACTTCTCCCTCAAGGACCTGATGGCGGTGCGCGGCATCGCCGTGCCGGGCGCGATCGGGCAGATCCTCGTCGCCACCCTGCTGGGCATGGGGCTGGGCTGGCTGTTCAACTGGGGAATCGGGGGGGGCCTGGTCTTCGGCCTGTCGCTGTCGGTCGCCTCAACGGTGGTTCTGATCCGCGCCCTGCAGGAGCGCCGCATCTCGGAAACGGAGCGCGGCCGGATCGCGATCGGGTGGCTGATCGTGGAGGACCTCGCCATGGTCCTCGCCCTCGTGCTGCTGCCGGCCCTGGCCCCCGTGCTGAAGGGATCGGCCGCCCTTTCCTTCGGCGACCTCGCGATCACCCTCGCCGTCACGCTGGGCAAGGTCGCGGCCTTTGTCGCGATCATGCTGGTGGCCGGGCGGCGGGTGATCCCCTGGGTGATGCACCTGGCGGCCCATACCGGCTCGCGCGAGCTGTTCCGGCTCGCGGTCTATGCCGTCGCGCTCGGGGTGGCCTTCCTCGCCTCGGAGCTGTTCGGGGTGTCCTTCGCGCTGGGCGCCTTCTTCGCCGGCATGGTGATGGGCGAGAGCCCGCTCTCCCAGCGCGCGGCCGAGGAGGCGATGCCGCTCCGCGATGCCTTCGCGGTGCTGTTCTTCGTCTCGGTCGGCATGCTGTTCAATCCCGCCATCCTCCTCACGGCCCCGCTGGCGGTGCTGGCGGTGCTGGGCATCATCGTCGTCGGCAAGTCGGCGGCCGCCTTCGTGATCGTCCGGGCCTTCGGGCACCCCTCCTCCACGGCGCTGACCATCTCGGCCAGCCTCGCGCAGATCGGCGAGTTCTCCTTCATCCTGGCCGGCCTCGGCGGCACGCTCGGCCTGCTGCCGCCGGAGGGGAGGGACCTCGTGCTGGCGGGGGCCATCCTGTCCATCCTGATCAACCCCTTTCTCTTCGCCCTCGTGGAGAAGCGCCGGGCGGCGGTCGCGGCACGGCCCGCCGCCCGTCCGGCCGCCCCCGTGGTCGAGCCTGCCCCCGCGCCGCCGGAGCCCTCGCCCGCTCCCGCGCGCGAGCCCGCCGCCACCGCCGCGCTGCCCGGAGCCGCGCCAGACCGGCCGCCAACCGAAGGCGACCCCAACCTGGAGGACCATCTGGGCATGGAGGACCACGACGTGGTGGTGGGCTACGGCCGGGTCGGGTCGCGCGTCGTCGCCGGCCTGCTCCGGGCCGGGCGCCCCGTGCTGGTCTTCGAGGATGCCGAAGCCACCGCCTCCGCCGCCCGCGCCGACGGCCTGCCCACCGTGCTCGGCAACGCCGCCAACCCCGACGTGCTGGCCGCCGCCGCCCTGCCCAGCGCGCGCCGCCTGTTCGTCACGGTGCCCGAGGCCTTCGAGGCCGGGCAGGTCGTGGAGCAGGCGCGCGCCCTCAACCCCACGCTGGAGATCACGGCCCGCGCCCATTCCGATGCCGCCGCGGAACACCTGGCCAGGCTCGGCGCCGACAAGGTGGTCCTCAGCGAGAGCGAGGTCGCCCGCCGGATGCTGGAGCACGCGGCCGGCACCGAGCTGCAAGGGCTGCCCTGAACGAAAAAAGGGCGCCCCGAGGGGCGCCCTTCATCCGTTCGCAGCGCCGTTCACCGGCCGTCGCGGAAGTCGCTCTCGCGCCAGGAGCGGTCCTTGCGCTCCCCGCCCACCGGTTCCGGCCGGCGCTGGCCCCCGCCACCGGGGCGGCCCTGCCCACCCGGACGCCCCTGGGACGGACCACCGGGACGGCCCTGGCCCTGGCGCTGCG
>Ga0210040_10004295_pt1 | contig 18718 bp, 16 predicted proteins | sample CryGeyCG12114_NA_FD_185462 | JGI IMG/M metagenome (GOLD analysis project Ga0210040, IMG submission 185462) | Groundwater microbial communities from aquifer - Crystal Geyser CG19_WC_8/21/14_NA (SPAdes) (version 2) | ecosystem: Environmental > Aquatic > Deep subsurface > Groundwater | place: USA...
CCGCCTGCCAGGCTAGCGATGCCGCCGATCGTCAGGCCGGTGCGTTCTGACAAGCAGAACGCGAGAGGGATACACCTTGGACTTCGCGACCGAACCGGAAGGCCTTCTCGCCGCCCGGCTTGTGGAACTCTCGGCGGAAGCCGGCACCGCCCTGCACGTCACGCGCAGCGAGGCCCGCGCCGCCCGCCTCGCCACCGCGGCGCGCGCCCTCGCGCCCGCGCTGCGCGTGGTGGTGCTGCCGGCCTGGGACTGCATGCCCTATGACCGTGCCTCGCCCTCCCGGCAGGTGATGGGGCAGCGCATGGCGGCGGTGCACGCCCTCGCGACCCGGGGCGGTGAGCCCTGCCTCGCCTTTGCGAGCCTGGACGCCGCGACGCAGCGCCTGCCGCCGCCGGAAGCCCATGCCATGCTCCACCTCACCGCCGGCGCCGCGCTCGACCCGGAGGCGCTGCTGCGCGACCTCGGGCGGCTGGGCTATGCGCCGGATGACCGCGTGGACGAGCCCGGCGAGGCCGCGCTGCACGGCGCGGTGTTCGACATCCACCCGGCCGGGGACGGCGACATGCCCTGCCGCGTGGAGCACGCGCAGGGACGGATCACGTCCATCCGCCGCTATGACCCCCTGACGCAACGCAGCCTGGACGAGGTCAGGGCCGTGAGCCTCGGTCCCGCCTCCGAGATCGTGCTGCCCGAGGGATCGGAAGAAGCGCGGCCGCAGGGCGCGGAGCATGCGCTGGCCGATCATTACCCGGGGCTCGTCACGATCTTCGAGCTGCTTCCCGGCGCGCCCGTGGTGCTCGACCCGGAAGTGGAGGCGCTGCGCGCCCAGCGCACGGCGGATGTGGCGGATGCCTTCCACTCCCGCCTTGCCCTTCTTTCCGCCGACGAGGCGACGCGCCCGGCCTCGGAGCCGGCGAAGCTCTACCTGGACGATGCCGCCTGGGCCGCCGCGCTGGCCGGCCGCCGCGTCATCGCGCTGGAACCCGCCCAGGAGGAGCCGGAGGGTACGGTGCCCCGCTTCACGGAGGCGCGGGATCCCGAGGCCGCCTTTCTGGACTTCCTGGAGGACGAACTAGCCGCCGGACGGCGCGTCGCCCTGGCCGGCCGGGAACGGGAGCGCACCCGCTCCCTGCTTCGCCTCGTCCGGGAGAGGCTGGAGCGGGAGGCGGAGCACCTGCCGGGATGGATCGCCCTGCGCGATGCCCCCCCGGGGACCTTCGGCGTGCTGGACGGCCCCCTTGCGACCGGCTTCGCCAGCCCCGGCGCGGTTGTGGTCGCGCCCGGGGATGTCCGCCCGCCCCGCCCGGACGATCAGGCGTCGGGCCAGCGCCGGCTGCCGGGCCTGGCCGATCCCGTGCTTCAGCCCGGCGATGCGGTGATCCACCTGGACCATGGGCTGGGCGCGCTCCGCGGCGTGGAGGCGGTGACGGCCGCCAACACGGTGCTGGACTGCCTGCGCCTGGAATATGCCGGCGGTGCCACGCAGCTGGTGCCGCTCGATGAGATGGACCGCCTGTGGCGCTACGGTGCCGAGGCGGAGGGCGTGACCCTCGACCGGCTGGGCGGCGAGGCCTGGCCAAAGCGCCGCGACGCGGTGAAGGCGCAGGTCGCGGAAAGCGCGGAGGCGCTTCTCCGCCTGGCGCGGGACGCGGAGGGCCGCCGGGCGCCCGTGCTGCGCGCGCCCCGCGGTGCCTATGACCGCTTCGCCGCCCGGTTTCCCTTCGCCCTCACCCCCGACCAGTCCGAGGCGATCGACGCCGTGCTGGACGACCTCGCCTCCGGCCGGCCGATGGACCGGCTGGTGTGCGGCGACGTGGGCTTCGGCAAGACCGAGGTCGCGCTGCGCGCGGCCGCGGTGGCGGTGCTGGCGGGGCGGCAGGTGGCGGTGCTGGCGCCCACCACGGTGCTGGTGCGCCAGCACCTCAACACCTTCCGCCGGCGCTTCGCGGGGCTCAGGGCCGGCGGCAAGCCGATCCGCATCGAGCAGCTGTCCCGCCTTTCCACTCCGGCCGAGGCGAAGGCCGTGAAAGCCGGGCTCGCGGACGGCACGGTGCGGATTGTGATCGGCACCCAGGCCCTCGCCGGAAAGGGCGTCGCCCTCAAGGAAATGGGCCTGGTCGTCATCGACGAGGAACAGCGCTTCGGAACGCGGCAGAAGGCCATGCTCCGCCGCCTCGGCGAGGGCGCGCATGTGATGGTCATGACCGCGACGCCCATCCCGCGCACGCTGCAATCCGCGCTGATCGGCCTTCAGCCGCTGAGCGTGATCGCGACGCCGCCGGGCCGCCGCCAGCCCATCCGGACCGTGCTTGCCCCGCTGGAGGATGCGGTGATCCTGCAGGCCCTGTCGCGGGAGCGGCGGCGCGGCGGGCAGAGCTTCGTGGTCTGTCCGCGCATCGAGGACCTGCCGGCCATGCGGAAGCGCATCGAGGCGCTGCTGCCGGAGCTGGACATCATCGAGGCCCATGGCGAGCTTCCCGCGGCGGAGGTGGACACCGCCCTGGTGCGCTTCGCGGACGGGCAGGGCGACGTGCTGCTCTCCACCAACATCGTCGAAACCGGGCTCGACGTGCCGCGCGCCAACACCATGTTCATCCATCGCGCCGATCGCTTCGGCCTTGGCCAGCTTCACCAGCTGCGTGGCCGCGTGGGCCGGGGGCGGGTGCGCGGCACGGTGATCCTGCTGACCGACCCGGCCGAGCCGCCCTCCCCCCTCACCCTCAAGCGCCTCCGCACGCTGGAGGCACTGGACCGGATCGGCGCGGGCTTCGCGATCAGCGCGCGGGACATGGACCTGCGCGGCGCCGGTGACCTGCTGGGGGAAAGCCAGGCCGGGCACCTGAAGATGATCGGCCTCGAGCTTTACCAGCACCTGCTGGACCGCGCGCTGCGCGCGGCACGCGGTGAGGCCGTGCCGGAGGCATGGACGCCCGCCCTGGCCATCGCCGTTCCCGCCTGCATCCCGAAGGACTACGTCGAGGACGAGGCCGCCCGGGTGGAGCTCCACGCGCGGCTGGCGGCCATCCTCCGCCGGGGCGACATGGGCGCGCTGGACGACTTCGTGGAGGAGGTGGCGGATCGCTTCGGCAGCCCGCCCGAGCCGGTGTGCAACCTCCTCGCCCTGGCGCGGCTGCGCGCGCGCTGCCGACGGCTCGGGATCAGCAGGCTCGAGGTGGGCCCGAACGCGGCCGCCGCCTCCTTCCGCGGGGAGCCGCCGCGCGCCGATCCGCCGCTGGAGCGCAAGGGGGAGCGCATCCTGCTCGCCCCGCCAGGCGCGGGGAGCGGACCGCTCGCGATGGCGGAGGCCCTCCTGGCACGGCTCGGGCGGCAGAGGGGACGCCGGGCCCGCGGCGCGGCGGGCGAAAGCACCGGATCGCAGGCGGCCGCCTGACGCGGGCGACGGCGCGGGCTCAGAGAAGGGTTTCGACCAGCTTGGCCCCGAGCTCCTCCAGCCGCGGCCCGAGCCCGCGCGCGCGCCAGCTCGCCAGGTCCATGGTGCGGGAGCTGGCGACATCCCGCCGGAACAGCGCCTCCATCTGGGCACCGAACCCGGTGCCGAGAATGATGGCGTCGATCTCGTTGTTCCAGACCGTGCTGCGCCAATCCAGGTTGGAGGATCCGACCGCGGACCAGGCGCCGTCCACCACCGCCGTCTTGGCGTGCAGCACGCGTCCCTGGCGCTCGTGGATCTTCACCCCTGCCGCCAGCAGATCCCCGTAGGCGGCCCGGCCCGCGGCGACGGCGGCGCCGCTGTCGCTCTGCCCGGGCACGACCACCTGCACATCCACCCCCCGCCGGGCGGCGTCGATCAGCGCGCGCGACAGGTCCGGCGTGGGCACGAAATAGCCGGTGGTCAGGTGAATCGAGCGCTGGGCCAGGGCGATGGTGGCCAGCAGCGTGCGGTAGATCAGCGGCTGCCCGCTGTCCGGCGCGCCATCGATCGCCTGCACGGTGACGTCGCCCACGGGGCCCGTGGGCGCGGGAGGGGGGTCGGAGATCGGCGGGCCGTTCTGCTGGCGCCATGTTTCCATGAAATACCGCTCGAACTGTGCGACGACGGGCCCCTCGATCCGCACGTCGGTGTCCCGCCAGGCTTGCTCGTCCGGGGCGGCGCCGTGGGGCTGCGGCGCGTTCTGATAGACCTTGCTGATGTTCACCCCGCCGGTGATCGCGAGCCGCCCATCGACGCAGAGCAGCTTGCGGTGGTCGCGCTTGTTGATCGACAGCGGAACCCGGCCGTTCGGACCCAGCGGGTTGAACTCCAGAACCCGGACGCCTCCCTCGCGCAGCCGGTCGAACAGGGCGCTCGTGGTTTCGGCAGCCCCCCAGGCGTCGAAGATCAGGTTCACCTCGACGCCGCGGGCGCGCGCGGCCAGCAGCAGGTCGGCGAACTGCCCGCCCGCCTGCTCGTCGAACTCGTAGCTTTCCATGTCGATGCGGGTGCGCGCCGCGCGGATGGCTTCCGCCAGGGCGGCGAAGGTGCTCGGCCCATCCACCAGCAGGTCCACGCGGTTTCCGCCCAGGAACGGCACCCCGGCGAAACGCTCGCCCTGTTCCCGCATGAGCTGGAGGTTGCGCGCCGGATCGGCCGCAGCACGCGCGGCGAGAAGGTCCGGGCTCACCCCCGGCGTGGGCACGCTGGCGCAGGCCGAGAGCAGGCCCATGGCGACCACGGCGGAAAGCGGGAGTGAACGTTTCATAAGCGTAGTAAGCCGGCCGTTCATGGCAGGTTTCGGACCGCCGGGCGGCCGCCGGATGGCCTCACGGAATGATGTTCGGCCTGGCCGCGAAAGGGTCTCCTGCCCCGCCTCTGCCTGGCTAGACCGGCGCGGCGCTGCGGTCCCCGAGCAGTCCCTCGAGCGTGCTGCGGAGGTGGCGGAAGCCGTCCGGCTTCTCCAGCAACGCCTCGGGGCGGACACCCAGACTCAAAAGCGTGCGGTTCTGTTCCGCCGTCATGTAGCCGCTCAGCACGACGATGGGCATGCTCGGCCAGGTCGCCACGATCTTACGCACCAGTCCGACCCCATCCAGGTTGGGCATCCGGACATCCGTCACCACGGCGTCGAACGGCTCCGCGGCCAGCGCCTCGGCGGCCACAGCGCCGTCCGGCGCACAGGTGACGCTGTAGCCGCTCTCGCTCAGGTCAAGATCGATCAGGAGCGCAACCGCCTCTTCATCCTCGGCCACCAGCACGCGCGGCGGTCCTTCTCGGGTCGATCGGTCGGGCATTGGGTCTCACCTGGAGAAGCCATGGTTCAACGCGGAATACGCGCTGGACGCAAGACCAACGCAACCACTGGTGGAGTGACCGCCTCAACGTGTGGGAAATGGGTCTCGAAAACAGTGTTCTGGACGCGTCAGAGCATAGCTGCATTGCGGCGGCCGCTGCCGGAGCGGCCGCCATCGGGAAAGTCGCAGCGGCTCAGGCGCTTCTAGACTCGGGCGGAAGCCGGCACCTCCAGAACATGGATGCCAAACAGGCCGGCCGGATCGGTCCAGAACCGCAGGGCGCGATAGCCTGCATCGCCGGCCAGCCGGCGGAACGCGTCCGCTGCGTATTTGTAGGAATTCTCCGTATGGATCGACTCGCCGCCGGCGAAGGTGAAGCGGCTCGCGCCGATGCGGGCGGACTGGTTGTGCCGGCTGACCAGATGCATCTCGACGCGGCTCTCCGTGGCATTCCAGCGTGCCTCGTGACGGAACGCCGCCAGGTCGAACTCCCCGCCCAGTTCCGCATTGATGCGGGCGAGGAGGTTGAGGTTGAAGGCCGCCGTGACCCCTGCCGCGTCGTCATAGGCCGGGATCAGAACGGCCGGCTCCTTCGGCAGGTCCGTGCCGACGATCATCAGCGATCCCGGCCCGAGCAGCCGCGCGGCGCCGGCCAGGAACGCGGTTGCCTCCGGCGGGGTGAAGTTGCCGATGGTCGATCCCGGAAAGAAGCCGGCCCAGCGGCGCGGCGGCTGCCCGGACGGGGCGGGCAGCAGGAAGGGCGCGGTGTAGTCGGCGCAGACAGGGGCGATCGGCAGGCCCGGAAAGTCCTCCGCCAAGCCATCCGCCGCGGCCAGCAGGTGCCCGCGGGAAATGTCCACGGGCACGTAGAGCGAGGGCTCCCGCATGGCCTCCAGCAGCAGGCGTATCTTCACCCCGGCGCCGGAGCCGAATTCCACGAGCGCCGCACCGGGGCCCGCGAGGGCCGCGAGTTCGGCCGCGCGCGCCGTCAGCAGGGCCACCTCCGTGCGGGTGGGGTAGTATTCCGGCAATTCGCAGATCAGGTCGAAGAGCCGCGATCCCTCGGCGTCGTAGAAGAACTTGCAGGGCAGGGTCTTCGGGCTGGCCGAGAGGCCGGCGAGCACGCTCGCGCGGAATTCCTCCTTCCCCGGGGAAAGGTCGCGCAGTTCGTGCAAGGCGCTGACCACGTTCATGCGCCGGCCGCCAGACGGAAGCCGGAGAACTGCCAGCGGGCACCGGGCGGGAAGAAGTTGCGGTAGGTCGGGCGCTCGTGCCCCTCGGCCGTGGCGCAGGACCGGCCGCGCAGCACCATCTGGTTGATCATGAACTTGCCGTTGTACTCGCCGAGTGCCCCCGGCGCCGGCCGGTAGCCGGGATAGGCGGAATAGGGGCTGGCGGTCCATTCCCAGACATCCTGGCGCAACCCCGGGACGAGCGGGCGGGGATGCTCGCACGGCCCGCCGGCGGGGAGGCCCGTGCCCGCCCGCGCTTGCGCGGCAACCTCCCATTCGAACTCGGTGGGCAGGCGCATGCCCGCCCATTCGGCGTAGGCGGCCGCCTCGAAGAAGCTGACATGCAGCACCGGCTCGTCGTCGCGCACCGGCAGCAGTCCGTGCAGCGTATGGACCACCCAGTCCCTCCCGTCCCGCCGCCAGTAGCCCGGGGCCTCCCAGGCCGAGGCCTGGGCCAGCGCCCATCCCTCGGAGAGCCAGAACTCGGGGCGGCGGTATCCGCCATCCTCCATGAAGGCGCGGAACTCGCCGTTGCTGACGGGGCGGTCGGCCATGGCGTGGTCGCGGAGCAGCACCTCATGGCGCGGGCCCTCGTTGTCGAAGGCGAAGTCCATCGGGTCGCCCGAGGGCGCGTGGCCCACCGCGTGGATGCCGCCGCTCGCCTGCCACCATCCCGGGCTCGCAGGCTTGCCCACCGGCCCGCGGGCAGGTGGCGGCGCATAGGCCGGGTTGAGCGGCGAGAGGGAGAAGGCGTGCTTGATGTCCGTCAGCAGCAGCTCCTGGTGCTGCTGCTCGTGGTGCAGCCCCATGACCACCAGCGCGGCAACATCCTCGTCGCCGCCATCCAGAAGGCGCTCCATGGCGGCGTCCACATGGGCCCGATAGGCCGCAACGGCCTCGATCCCCGGGCGGCTGAGCATCCCGCGGGAGGGCCGGGGGTGCCGGGGGCCGACCGCCTCGTAGTAGGAGTTGAAGACATAGCCGAATGCGGGATCGAAGACGCGATAACCCGGCAGGCGGGAAGCGAGCACGAAGGTTTCGAAGAACCAGGTGGTATGGGCGCGGTGCCACTTGGCCGGGCTCGCATCCGGCATGGACTGCACGGTCTGGTCCTCGGCGGAGAGCGGGGCGGCGAGCGCCTCGGTTGCCGCGCGGACGCGGCGGTACAGAGCGCGAACCCCCTGGTCCGCGCTGCCGCGCAGCGATCGGCCGGGGGAAGGGCCGATGCCGCTTCCGCCCTCCTCCGCCGGAGGAGAAGAGGCGGCGTGGTCAGGCATCAGGATTCCCATGCCTGCCTAGATACGACGCGGACGGCCTGGCGCGAGGGCCGGAAGCGGCTTCCCCGATCACGACATCCGGCTCGCCTCCACGTCCGGCCCTCCCTTCGGCAGCTAGCTCCGCTGTTCCAGGGGCGGCTCCAGCGGCTCCGGGCGCACCGTGTACTGGCCGCCTCCCGCGTAAAGTCCGCCCGCCTCCTGGAGCGCCAGCCGCTCCTGGTCGCGCCGGCGCACGTCGCGCTCCACCGCCTCCGCATCCCCGGCCGGGACACCCAGGCTCACCAGCGCCTCCCTCCCCATGGCGAGTGCCGATTCAACGGTTTCGCGCACCTCCACCACCCCGGTCCGGCGCAGCGCGAGCGCGTGGCGCCGGTCGAAGGCGCGGACCACGCAGGGGGTGTCCGGAAAGGCTTCGCGCATGAGGGTGACCACCCGGTCGGTGGTGTCCTGCACGTCGGTGCAGACCACGATCAGCCGGGCCCGCCCGGCGCCGGCGGCGCGCAGCACGTCCAGGCGCGTGCCGTCCCCGTAATGCACGCGCGCGCCGAAGCGCGCAGCGGCCTCCACCTGCTCCACGTCGGAATCGATGATGGTGAGCGCGAAGCCCCGCCGCAGCAGCACCTGCGCCACGAGCTGGCCCACGCGGCCGAAGCCGATCAGAAGCACGCTGCCGCGGGCATCCGAGAAATCCTCCTCCGGCTCGGCACCCGGGCGCTCCCGGATCAGCAGCGGGCCGAGGCGGACGATCAGCGGCGTGAGCGCCATGGAAAGGGTCACGAGGGCGACAAGCAGCGTCGCGTGCTCGGGCGTCATCACCTGCGCGGCGGCGGCCGTGGAATACAGCACGAAGCCGAACTCGCCGCCCTGCGCGAGCAGCAGCGAGGCGCGGACGGCCGTCGGATGGGAATGCCCGAAGACGCGGGACACCGCGTACATGGCGCAGGCCTTGGTCAGCGTCAGCACGCTGGCGGCGGCGAGCAGCCCCGCCCAGTTCGCGCGCACCACCGCGAGGTCGACGCTCATGCCGACCGACAGAAAGAACAGCCCGAGCAGCAGCCCGCGGAAGGGCTCGATATCGGCCTCCAGCTCGTGCCGGTAGGTGGATTCGGCGAGCAGCACCCCGGCGAGAAAGGCGCCCGTGGCCATGGAAAGCCCGACCGCCGCCATCAGGGCCGCGGCGCCCAGCACCACCAGCAGGGCGGCCGCCGTCATGATCTCCCGCGCGCCGCTGCGGGCCAGAAGACCGAAGAGCGGATTGAGCAGGAAGCGCCCCACCAGCACCACGGCCGCCACGGCGGCCAGCATTTCCGCGGCGGCCAGCCAGAGCGGCCCGCCATCGGCGCGCGGCAGGGGGGACAGGAAGGCCACGAGAGCGAGCAGCGGCACGATGGCCAGGTCCTGCATCAGCAGCACCGCGAAGGCGGTGCGGCCATGCGGCGCCTCCACCTCCCGCCGTTCCTCCAGCAGCTGCATCACCAGCGCCGTGGAGGACAGGGCGAGCCCGAGCCCCGCCACGATGGAGGCGGGCAGGCTGCGGCCCGCCACGAAGAAGGGGTAGAGCGCGATCAGCGCGCCCGACACAAGGATCTGCGCCGTGCCCACCCCCATGATGTCGCGCCGCATGGACCACAGGCGCGACAGGTTGAGCTCCAGCCCGATCACGAAGAGCAGGAGCACGATGCCGAGCTCCGCCACCCCGGTGACCCGCCCGGGCTCGGCGAAAAGGCCGAGCACGGAAGGACCGACCGCCACCCCCGCCGCGATGTAGCCGAGCACAGAGCCGAGGCCGATGCGCTTGGCGATGGGCACGGCCAGAACGGCGGCGGACAGCAGGACGACGGGTTCAAGCAGAACCGTCGCGTGGGCGGCTTCGGCCATGGTCGCTCCGTGCCGGGGGTTTGCGCGCACCATAGGTGGACGAGCCCCGCCGGCTTGGCAATGACGCAGCCTGGCACATCCGGCACAGGGTTTGCTTACCGGGACCGGCGACGGCGCAGCATCTCGTGCGCCGCGCTTCCCAGGGGACGACCCATGCGCCGCCGCACCCTTCTCGCCTCCGCGACCGCCCTCGCCGCCCCCGCGCTGCGCCCGGCGGCCGCGCAGCCCGCACCCGGCCGTGCCGAAACCCTGCTCCTGGTGCAGGAATACGGGCCGAACAGCCTGGACATGCAGGGGCTGGGCTCCTCGCAGCCGGTCAACGGCGTGGCGCTGAACTGCTACGACCGGCTCGTGCGCTACAAGCGCGTGCCGCTGCCCGGCGAGGGCAACGGCAGCACCTTCGACATCACGTCGCTGGAGCCGGAGCTTGCCGAAAGCTGGCAGGAGGCCAGCGACGGCATGAGCTGCACCTTCCGCCTGCGCGAGGCTGCCTTCCACTCCGGCCGCCCGGTCACGGCGAAGGACGTGAAGTGGTCGCTCGACCGCGCCGTCTCCATCGGCGGCTTCGCCACCACGCAGATGAACGCGGGCAGCATGGAGAAGCCCGAGCAGTTCGTGGCGCTGGACGACCGCACCTTCCGGGTGGACTACATCAGGAAGGACAAGCTGACGCTGCCCAACCTCGGTGTCACCATTCCCTTTGTGTTCGACAGCGAGCTGGCGATCCGCAACTCGGGCGGCGATCCCTGGGCCAAGGAGTGGCTGAAGAACAACGTCGCGGGTTCGGGCGCCTTCAGGGTGGAGGCCTTCCGCCCGGGCACGGAGACCATCTATGCCCGCAACGACGACTGGAAGTCGGGGCCGATGCCGAAGCTGCGCCGCGTCATCGCCCGCGACATCCCCTCCCCCTCCACCCGCCGCGCGCTGATCGAGCGCGGCGATGCAGACATCTCCTACGGACTGCCGCCAAAGGACTTCAAGGACCTGGCCGAGGCGCGCCGCGTGAAGGTGGTCGGCGTGCCCGTGCCCAATGCCATCTGGTACGTGGCGCTGAACGCGGCCACCGGCCCCTTCACCGATGTGCGCCTGCGCCAGGCGGTCGCATGGGCCCTGCCCTACGAGGCGATCATGCAGGCATCCCTTTTTGGCCGCGGCGTGCCGATGTGGGGCGCGACGGGCGGGCCCACCACCGCCTGGCCGCAGCCCTTTCCCTACAGCACCAACGTCGCGCGCGCGCGCGAACTGGTGCAGCAGGCGGCCCCGGGGGGCCTCACCACCTCGCTGCTGTTCGACGCGGGCTCGGCCACCGTCGCGGAGCCCATGGCGGTGCTGGTCAAGGAGGCGCTGGCGCCGCTCGGCATCACGGTGGAGCTCAACAAGATCCCCGGCGCCAACTTCCGCGGCGAGCTGAACAAGAAGACCGCGCCCATGGCGATCAACCGCTTCGGCGGCTGGCTCGACTGGCCCGACTACTTCTTCTTCTGGAACTACCACGGCAACAATTCGATCTTCAACATCGCCTCTTACCAGAACCCGGCGATGGACAAGTTGATCGACGCGGCGCGCTTCGCACCCGATGCCGGCAGCTACGCGGAGGCCGTGAAGGGCTTCATCGGCCTGGCGGAGCAGGACGTGCCGATGATCCCCATCGCGCAGCCGCTGCACGACGTCGCCATGCAGCGCTCGATCGGCGGCTACCAGTTCTGGCCCTCGCGCGAGCCCGACTTCCGCTTCCTCACCAAGGGCTGAGCGCCCGTGCTGCGCATCGCCCTCTCGCGCCTCGGCACGGCCGTCCCGAGCCTCGTCGGGGTGGTGATCGTCACCTTCCTGCTCACCCGGGTGCTGCCGGGTGACACGGCCAGCTACTTCGCGGGGCCGGTGGCCTCGCCCGAGGCGATCGCGCAGATCAAGGCGCAGCTCGGCCTGGACCAGACGCTGCCCGTGCAGTTCGGCCGCTACGTGTCGGACCTCGCGCGCGGGGACCTCGGCACCTCGCTCGGCACCGGGCAGCCCGTGCTGCGCGAAATCGCGACGCGGCTTCCCGCCTCGGCGGAGCTCACCCTGTGCGGCCTGCTGCTGGCGGTGCTGGTCGCGGTGCCCATGGGCATCCTGGCGGCGCTGCGGCAGGGGTCCTGGGTGGATCACCTCTGCCGCGTGCTGACCACGGCGGGGGTTTCGCTGCCTGTTTTCTTCACGGGGCTGCTGGCGGTGTATGTGTTCTACTTCCTGCTGGGCTGGGCGCCCTCGCCGCTCGGGCGGCTGGACGCCTTTTCCTCGGCGCCGCCGGCGGTCACCAACTTCTATCTCATCGACAGCCTGCTCGCGGGCGACAGCGAAACCTTTCTCGCCGCGCTCTCGCAGCTGGCGCTTCCCGCCCTCACCCTCGCCCTCTTCGCGTTGGCGCCGCTGGCGCGGATCACCCGTGCCTCCATGCTCGCCGCACTGGATTCAGATTTCATCCGCACCGCGCGCGCCAGCGGTCTGGCCGGGCGCACGGTGGTGGTCACCTATGCCTTCCGCAACGCCATGCTGCCGGTGGTCACCACGCTCGGCATGGTGTTCTCCTTCCTGCTCGGCGCCAACGTGCTGGTGGAGAAGGTGTTCGCCTGGCCGGGCATCGGCTCCTACGCCGTGGAGGCCCTGATCGCCTCGGACTTCGCGCCGGTGCAGGGCTTCGTGCTGACCATGGCGATCCTCTACATCGCCCTGAACCTCGCGATCGACCTGCTCTACGGCCTCATCGATCCGCGCGCGAAGGCCGGGTGATGACGGACATGCCCGCCGAGGCGTTCCCCCTGCCCCGCCCCTCCGCCACGGGGAACCTGCTGCGGCACGCGCGCCATGTGCTGGCGGGCAATCCCGTCACCGCCTTCTCCTTCCTGCTGCTTCTGTTTCTGGTGGGATGCGCGCTGCTCGGCCCTTCGCTGGTGCCCTATGACCCGCAGGCGAGCAATTCCATGCGCGCTCTGCAGCCGCCCTCCGCCCAGCACCTGTTCGGCACGGACCAGCTCGGGCGCGACATCCTCAGCCGCGTGGTCGCCGCGACGCGCCTCGACCTCGGCATTGCCTTCTTCTCGGTGGCCCTGGTTTTCGCCGTCGGTGGCCTGGCCGGCGTGGCGGCGGGGTTCTTCGGCGGCTGGACGGACCGCATCGTCGGACGGCTGGCGGACACCATCATGGCCTTTCCCCTCTTCGTGCTCGCGATGGGCGTGGTGGCTGCGCTGGGCAACACCGTCACCAACATCGTGCTCGCCACGGCCATCGTGAATTTCCCGCTCTATGCCCGCATCGCGCGCGGGGAGGCGCTGGTGCGGCGGGAAGCCGGCTACGTGCAGGCCGCGCGGCTCTGCGGCAACGGGGAGATGCGCATCCTGCTCACCACCATCCTGCCGAACATCCTGCCCATCATGGCCGTGCAGATGTCGCTCACCATGGGGTATGCCATCCTCAACGCAGCCGGCCTGTCCTTCATTGGCCTGGGCGTGCGCCCGCCCACGCCGGAATGGGGGATCATGGTGGCGGAGGGCGCGAGCTTCATCGTCTCGGGCGAATGGTGGGTGGCGCTCTTTCCCGGCCTCGCGCTCATGCTCGCGGTGTTCTGCTTCAACCTGCTGGGCGACGGGTTGCGCGACATCGTCGACCCGCAGCGCCGCACATGAGCGACATCCCCCTGCTCGACATCCGCGACCTTTCGGTGGAGTTCGCCACACGGCGCGGCACCGTGCGCGCGGTGGAGCGCGTGGACCTTTCGATCGCCAAGGGCGAGACCGTGGCCGTGGTGGGGGAGTCCGGCTCCGGCAAGTCCGTCACCTCCTACGCGGTGATGCGCATCCTGGACCGTGCCGGGCGCATCGCCGAAGGCAGCGTCACCTTTTCCGGCATGGCGCTGCGCGCGCTACCGGAATCCGAGATGCGCGACCTGCGCGGGCGGGAGATCTCCATGATCTTCCAGAACCCGCGCGCGGCCCTGAACCCGATCCGCAAGGTCGGCCGCCAGATCGAGGACGTGCTCCGCCAGCACGGGCAGGCGGGCCGGGCGGATGCCAGGGCGCGGGCCATCGCCGTGCTGGAGCAGGTCCGCATCGCCCGTCCCGCGGAGCGCTACCACGCCTATCCCTACGAGCTGTCGGGTGGCATGTGCCAGCGCATCGTCATCGCCCTCGCCCTCGCCTGCCGGCCGCAGCTGCTGATCGCGGACGAGCCCACCACGGGGCTTGATGTCACCACGCAGAAATCGGTGATGGACCTGGTGACGGAGCTCACCCGCGCCCGCGGCATGTCCACGCTGCTGATCACCCACGACCTCGGCCTCGCCGCCACCTATTGCGACCGCGTGGTGGTGATGGAGAAGGGGCGCGTGGTGGAGACGGCCGGGGCGGCCGAGATCTTCCGTGCGCCCTCGCATCCCTACACGCGGCGGCTGATGCGGGCCACGCCGCGCCCCGGCGCCGGGCTGCGCGACCTCCTGCCTGAGGGAGCCGCCCCCTTCCCGCCCGCCCCTGCCCCCGGGGCCCCGTTGCTGCGGGTGGAGGGGCTCGTGAAGGAATACGCGCGCCAGGAAACCGGCGGCTTCCTCGCGCGCCTGGCTGGCCGCGCCGCTCCCGAGGCGCCCTTCCGTGCGGTGGACGGCATCGGCTTCGAAATCCGCCGGGGAGAGAGCCTGGGCCTCGTCGGGGAGTCCGGCTGCGGCAAGTCCACGACATCGATGATGATCATGCGGCTGCTGGACCCCACCGCCGGGCGCATTACCTTCGACGGGCACGACATCGGCTCCATCGCCGCCCGCGGCTTCGCGACATCCCCGCTCCGCCGGCGCATCCAGATGGTGTTCCAGGACCCGACGGACAGCCTCAACCCCCGCCACAGCGCCGCCCGCGCCATCTCCGATCCGATCCGCCGCCTGGGCACGCTGCGCGGCGCGGCGCTCGCGTCGCGCGTGGAGGAGCTTGCCACGCTGGTGGGCCTGCCGGTGGCGCTGCTGGACCGCTTTCCGCACCAGCTCTCGGGCGGGCAGAAGGCCCGTGTCGGCATCGCCCGCGCCATCGCGCTGGACCCGGATCTCGTTATCCTGGACGAGCCCACGGCGGCGCTGGACGTGTCCGTGCAGGCGGTGGTGCTGAATCTGCTGCACGACCTGAAGCTGCGGCTCGGCATGAGCTACCTTTTCGTCAGCCACGACCTCAACGTGGTGCGCCTGCTCTGCGACCGCGTGATCGTCATGCGCGCCGGCCGGGTCGAGGAGGAAGGTCCGGTCGCGCAGGTGCTGGAACGCCCGGCCGCCGCCTACACGCGCGAGCTTCTCGCCGCCATTCCCCACCCGCCCGCCTGAGGAGGCGCCCCATGCCCGCCGATTTGCCACCCCTGCCGGATGACGCGGCGATGCTCGCCTATCTCGACGCCGCCGCCGTGCTGCAGGGCATCCCCGTCGATCCCGCATGGCGCGGCGACGTGCTGGCCAACATGCGCGCCGTCGCCGGCGCCGCCCGTGCCGTGCTCTCGTTCCCGCTGGAGGACGAGGCCGAGCCCGCGCCCGTCTTCGCGGCATGAATGACCTGGAACCCACGGGCATGGTGCCGACGGACATGGCGGGTGCCGCCGAGATCGCCCGGGCCGTGGCCTCCGGCGCCGTCTCGGCGCGGGCGGTCACCGAGGCGGCGCTCGCGCGCGTCACGGCCCTGAACACCCGCCTCAACGCCTTCACGGACCTGCTCCCCGCCCGCGCGCTGGCGGCGGCCGAGGCCGTCGATGCGGCACGCGCGGCCGGCCGTGCGTCGGGTCCGCTGGCGGGCGTGCCCTTTGCCGTGAAGAACCTGTTCGACATCGCGGGGCTGCCGACACGCGCCGGCTCCCTGATCAACCGCGGGCGCGCGCCCGCCGCGCGGGATGCCGCGCTGGTGCGCCGCATGGAAGCCGCGGGGGCTATTCTGCTGGGCGGGCTGAACATGGGCGAATACGCCTACGACTTCACGGGCGAGAACGTGCACGACGGCGCCTCGCGCAATCCGCACGACCCGTCGCGGATGACGGGCGGCTCCTCCGGCGGGTCGGGCGGGGCGGTCGCCTCCGGCATGGTGCCCCTTGCGCTGGGCTCGGACACCAATGGCTCGATCCGGGTTCCAGCGGCCTTCTGCGGGCTTTTCGGACTGAAGCCCACCTATGGTCGGCTGAGCCGCGCCGGCAGCTTTCCCTTTGTCTCATCCTTCGACCACCTTGGCCCGCTGGCACGCGGCACGCGCGACCTCGCCCTCGCCTATGACGCCATGCAGGGTCCTGACCCCGAGGACCCCGCCCAGGCGCCGCGCGCGCCGGAGCCGGTTCTGCCCGAGCTGGAAAAGGGCGCGGACGGCCTCCGCATAGCCGTCGCGGGCGGGCACTTCCTGCGCAACGGCGATCCCGAATGCTTCGCCGCCGTGGACCGCGTGGCCCGGGCGCTCGGTGCCACCGCACAGATCGAACTGCCCGAGGCGGCGCGCGCAAGGGCGGCGGCCTTCGTGATCACGGCGTCGGAGGGAGCCGCGCTGCACCTCGACCGCCTGCGCGCCCGCCCTGGAGACTTCGATCCTGCCACGCGCGACCGGCTGATCGCGGGCGCCGCCATCCCGGCCGCCTGGGTCAACCGTGCCCAGCGCTTCCGCCGCTGGTACCGGGACCGCGTGCTGGCGCTGTTCGAAGGCACCGACATCATTCTGGCGCCCTCCACCCCATGCCGGGCGCCCGCCCTGGGGCAGGCCAGCATCCTGATGGACGGGGCGACGCTGCCGCTGCGGCCGAATATCGGGGTTTTCACCCAGCCGGTCTCCTTTATCGGCCTGCCGGTCTGCGCCGTGCCGGTCTGGGTCGATGACGGGCTGCCGCTGGGCGTGCAGGTGATCGCGCCGCCCTGGCGGGAGGACCTGGCGCTTCGCGTGGCACGGGTGCTCGAAAGGCTGGGCGTCGCGCGGTCCCGCATCCCATCCTGAGCCGCCCCGGCGGCGTTCCGCGCGATCACGCAACCGCGTCCACAACGAGAGTGACGTGGCGCACGGTCCTGCTAGGCTTGCCGCAGCAAGCAAGGGAGGCGACCGTGGTCATGGGTGTCGTGGACTACGAGACGAGCGAGACCGACTACCTGCCCCACGTCATCGCCCGCTGCGTCGAGAAGGCGAACCGGCACCAGCTGCCCCACCGCTTCCGCCTGAACGGTGCGGAGGTGATCGTCCGCCCCGGCGCGACGGCCGAGGCGGTGAACGCCGAGGTCCAGCGCCAGTGGCAGGAAAGCCGGGCGTCCCAGGGGGCTGCGCCGGGGGCCGCTGCGTCCCAGGGAGCCGGGGCGACGGCCTGACCACCGCCGGCCTTTGCGGCCGTGCGCTTGTGGCCAGGATGGGCCAAGCCCCCCTGCCCTTCAAGCGGCGCGGGGTGCGGCGGGCTGCGGGGCGATGCCGGGCGGGACGAGCACGACCTTTCCCAACCCCTCCCCGGCGGCCACGATGCGGTGCGCCTCCGCGGCCTCCTCCAGCGGCATGATGCGGTCGATGGTGGCACGATGGCGGCCCTCGGCCGCCGCCCGCAGGCTGGCATCCATGTCGCCGGCGCCATGGGGGGCGGAGCCGATCACGGTGATGCGGTTCAGGTAGAGATGGCGAACGTCGAGCGGCACCGTGCCGCCGCCATGCGCGCCGGCCGTCATCAGCCGCCCGTTGTGGCCGAGGCTGGCGAGATGTTGTGCCCGGCGCCGTGCAGCCCCGGCCCCCAGGTCAGCGGCACGCGGTGGCGGCCCAGCGTGTCGCAGGCGTCGCGCACATGGGTCCAGTCGCGCAATCCGAAGGCGACGTGGTGCAGGCCCCGCGGTGCGTCCGCGCGGCGGAAGAAGTTCAGCGTGTGGTGATCGAGTTTGCAGCGCAGAAAGGCAAAGAAGTCGCCGATCCAGCCTGACACGCGGAAGCCCAGCACGTCGCAGTAGAAGCGGACGCTAGCCTGCGGGTCCGGCACGGAGAAGGTCGACGTGGCCGAGCTTTTCCGGCACCACGCCGCCCTCGGGCCGGACCGGCGCGGCGGCGGGGGCGTGCCCGAGATGCAGTTCCACTTCTGGGCCGTTTGGGTCGACGAAGGCGACGGCCTCCGGCAGGCCGGGGCCCGTGTCGTGGCGCCGCATCGCGCGCAGGCCACGGTTCCGTAGGTCGCGCAGCACCTCCGCCGGCGCCGCATCAGCGCCAAGCCGGAGGGAAAGCCGCGCGGGCCGCAGCGCCGCGCCCGCCCGCAGCACAAGCGCGGGCTGGCCGTCCGGGCCAGCGAGCCAAGCGGCGTCGCGCCCGTGCGTCATGACGGAAAGGCCGACCACGTGCATGAAGTGGTCGAGCTTCCGCGGAAGATCGGGGGTTTCGAGGGTCAGGTGGCCGAGGCCGCAGACCCGCGCGATGCCGGTGGCTTCGTTTGGTGACGTTGTCATTGGATGGGGATGCCGCCCTGCTGGATCACGCAGCGCCAGACCGCGAATTGCACGCCCACGTACGAGCTGCGTGCCGATGTTGCCGCTGGCGTCCGGGCGGTTCTCCCCGATCACGGTTTGGCCGAGGCGCCGCTGCAGGAAGGGGGCGAGCAGGCGGGCCAGCACGTGCTGCGACGTTCCGGGAGTCGCGGGCACGACGATGGTCACCGGTCCGGGAGCCTGTGCCGCCACGTCCCTGCCGAGTAGGAGGGCCGCCGGGGCACAGAGGGCGGATCGCAGCAGCCTGTGGCGCGCATCGGGCCCGGCGAAAGCCTTCATGACCTCCCTCCCTGGCCGGCGGGTACCCGGCCGGACCGGCCGGGCCTTCCCACCGGGCGATGGACCTTTGTTACGGGGACGCTGCGCGGCGGGCCACGGGGTGTCAGGGCGAGGCAGCCCGGAAACTTGATCTAGCTCAATGCTGCGTCGCGGCACGCCCTCCAGAATTCGCGGAAACGATAAGGAGGAAGCCATGCCCGACGACGTCCGACTTCCCTTCAAGCCCGTCCTGGCCGCTGGTGCGCGGGTGGATGCTGTGCGGCGGGAGGCGATGGTGACCGAGGCGGCGCGGGATCCGGAGGGGTTCTGGCGTCGCGAGATGGGCCGGGTGTCCTGGATGCGGGCGCCGACCAGGATCA
>Ga0210040_10004296_pt1 | contig 18717 bp, 23 predicted proteins | sample CryGeyCG12114_NA_FD_185462 | JGI IMG/M metagenome (GOLD analysis project Ga0210040, IMG submission 185462) | Groundwater microbial communities from aquifer - Crystal Geyser CG19_WC_8/21/14_NA (SPAdes) (version 2) | ecosystem: Environmental > Aquatic > Deep subsurface > Groundwater | place: USA...
CATCCTATCGTGAAACTTAATGCAGTGAAACGAAATCAGCTCTGTGTGTTGAAAGCGGTGTGTGTGAATCTTATTTCTGAAGGGGGATGAATTCATCCTTTCAACCATTACTTGTCCCGTCCGTAGTATTCGTATGTGAAACTTTGCATTAACTCTAAAAACTATTATTGGTTCTTCATGCACCTTTAGATATGCTTTTTCTGTTTATAGCTATATTCCCAACTAACTATGGTAAATGTGGATGATATTTACAATATTGGACAAGTACTTGAAAAAACGATTAGATATAACTAACTAACTCCCATGGGAATATTTCATAGTTCGCTGCCACTACGCGCATTAAAATGTGTTTCCAGTTTGAGCTGCTATTCTCTAAATATAACTTTTTTATTACCAACCAATTAATGACACCACAGAGTTAGACGACAAAATAATATAGAAAAACACATGCTAAAGTAGCTACAGCATTAGAGAGTGATTGATGGGCCCCACTATCAGTTTCCAAACTAAATGGCAAATCTACAAAGACCCGTTGTTTTCCAACCACCTTTATAAAATCGTCTAACCGATTCCGATCAATCAGATCAGAGCTTCCAGTCCACAAGGTTACCGTAGGTGCAGGTCCACCTTCCTTAGTTGACAAATAAACTAAATATAATACTTGGTCCAAAGAGTCCAGAGCTTTGTTAGTCCTAAGGGGAAATGTAAAGGAAGCTTTTCCGATCAACCCCGTAGACTCTAGCACACCCAACATCTCGTCCATATTTTTGCGAGTGTAGACTGAAAAAGTAATACAAGCAATGAAATCTAAACTTGTCAAATTGCCATTTCAGTCAAAGGTTTGATATTTCAACATAAAGTGAAGATTAAAAAATTCCTACTCAATATTGATGCCAAATGTTAACAATTTCCTACCTTCTTCATTTCCCCCAGTTGTCCATCCTATAGACAAAGTATTGGTCGGTAAATATTGTTGACATAGTTCAATGAATTTAGTTGCTGGGATTGGAAAAGGAAATCCACCTGGACCTTTTAGTATATCCGCATTCAACCAAACGGGGAAATCGGTGATTTGTAAAGCTTGGATCGATTTGACTACCCGTTCGACGGCTACGATTGTTTTAAAATCCAACTTAACTCCTTTTCTAGATTCTAAAGATTTTCCTTCGTTAAATTCAACCACTGTGGTGATGAATTCTTGGAAACTTAAATCTGATTGGACAGCTGGTGGGTGAGCCATTATTGGGGTGTAGCGAATCTCTGTCCCTATAATTGCGCCCATTACAATATCGGCTTCTAACATTCGAACTCCCGGATTTTGCAAGGCTTCTTGTAGTTTCGCCTTAGAATTCACAGCATGGGCCCATGTCACGTTGGTTAAGTCTCCGGATGGGAAAAATTCTGATGCATCACCGTTCACTGAGATAATCGCACATCCCACAAAAATTGGCAGACACCAAATATATAATTTGCATATGAACATATTGAAAAATACAGAATTTGTGAAGGAAACTTTTAGAGGTCTATCGAAACGCTTTCAAGTCTAAATCAAATCTAGCTCGAAAAAGATAGAGCTTCAAAAATGCAACTTGATCATTGGAATGGGTTCTAATCCCGCTTTTTATTTGTAACTATATCATCATTTTTTAGCCACCTGCTTAACATGTATGGTATAGTATTGTTCAATCAAGATCAGTTATCGCAATTCAAAGAAGCAGGTGTAATTGGGTGTAATGATATTAATTTTATCGTATATAGCACGCACAGCTTTGCAAAGGCAGGTGCTAAAAGATAACAAACATTGAAAATAAGCTCATTTTGCTTCAGCAAACAGCCCACTCTTTCATTAACAAACGTTGCAAATTATACCAATAATTTTAAACTGAGTGTAAACCAACTACGTGGAAAACCTTCAACTAATGACTTTAACGAAAGTAGGCAAACATTTAAAAATATTTAATCGTGTGATCCGTATGCGTATGTTGGCTTGAAAATGTGATTACTCAAGTTTGCTGTGCACCGCCATCTATTTTCGAGTTTCGTAGAAATATTATCAGCGTTTATTTTATCCCTTGTACACAGAGGAAACGATTCAACAATTACAAGTTAACTACAATTAAGTAGATAAACAATGAAATAATTCACTTACTTGTTCAGTAAATAATTTATCTAACATAAATCTCGTACACTGCACAAAAACAGATTACTTTACTAATATTCTTCAATTCAACTGCGCAAATGCTACTCCTTTATCCACACAAATTACAAATGGTAGCGAAGCATAGGGAGCAGTCAATTTATGATTGATTAAAATAGCAATTATGAATTTTCCTAATGAATGCCAAACGCTGGAATTTTTTACTTCTTGTAAACTGGAAAATACCGCTATATATGATAATCGCTGGATATAGGCAGTCTTCAATATCGGTAGACCTTATTTAACCATTAAACAGACAAAGTAAAGTAGAAATAGAAAGAAAATTCCAGTTTTGACACTTTTATTTCACGATCGTGTTATACTCAGTTTACATGAAATGATAATAAGTGTTTCTCACCATCAGAAAAGAGCAACGATTTATTTATGTGAATAAAAAGTGCTATAAAAATTGAGATAATATCTATAAAAAGTAGTTTTTTATAAAGGAGTCTTTTTTAGTGAAAATTAGGTAAGTAAAAATAATTCAAACAAGCTAATAATTTTTAAATTGTACTATGCTGAATAAACTCTCAGAGAATTGTCGGCACCTCCACTCATGAGATAGTCAGGATTACCCCAAGAAGTACACAAAATATTTTCACTATGACCAGTCATATTGTACAAAGGAGCACGGGGACTTCTTCTGTCCCACATTTTCATAAGTTGATCATATGCACCAGAAATAAACAAGTTTTCATCTGTAGTAGACCAGTTTACAGATGATACCCAAGCTGAATGGGATGTGAAAATAGATTTAACAAGAGATCCCTCTGTTGCAAATAACAAAACGAAATAAGTTCAATAAAAACAATCCGTAACCAAGAACAGACAATTATCACTTCTACACCTTTGAAATTTATGTTTGTAACCTTACCATTAGATCTGGGGTCATAAATACGAACATGTCTATCAGCAGAAGCAGTTACAGCTGTTCGATTCAATTTGGAATATGATAAATCAAAAAAGGCTTTGTTTCCAGCAACCTGACATTTCATGCCTCCCATTTCCACGTCCCATAACTTCAAAGTATGATCCCAACTGGATGTAATGAGTTCTTCAACATCTTCTGTCCAGTCGACAGCTGAAACAGATTCCTTATGGCCTGATAAAGTCATAACAGGAGTCTGGAAGAACATTATACGATTTTGAAAGTCTTTCAGACATAAGTTGCATGAAATACACAATCTATTAATAATAAAATCTCACTCACGCAAGTATTGGGTTTATTGTCCTCAACATTTTCAATTTTTTCACTCGGTATTGTGGCCCACAGTTTGATATGACCATCCCACGAACCACTTGCTATCATTGTTCCCTTATCGTCCGATTTCAGAGTTTCAATACTCCTTTCATGACCTTTGCCTACCCAGTTACACCGTACAGTGTTGTTTTCACAGTCCCATTCCCATAGCATAACTGTTTGATCTTGGGATCCACTGAAAATATATCATATACAATCCAATCCATATCCATAAAGCACAGCTTTGAAAAGTCATATTCGTATTGTTCAATTGATAAGATTAATAAAGTGGCAATCAACCTAGCAAACATGGCGGATCCATCTAAAACTTGGGGAACCCAGCACACTGCCTTCACCTCTCCAATATGGGCTGAAAATCCTTGCTTATGCTTCCCTTGAAGCGTCCACAGATGTAGAGAAAAGTCGTAACTTCCGGTTAGGATCCTGAAAAAGTAGTAATTTCGTCAAATCAAGCCAAACTACACTTGAGCCAATAGATACTGAATTCATTGAATCAGAATATGAATTTACCACTCATTTTGAACGTCAACTGCAGATACCCAGTCATCGTGCATTAAACAATCTTTAGGTTGTGGAGCTCCGATCCTTTCAACATACTCTACTTCAACTACAGTTTCTGCATCAACTTTCTTCTGGTCCCCTTCTCCTTTAATGTCCTCTGGGCTTTTTAAAGACTCATGACGCAACACAAGTTCCCCAAGCGTCCCACGTAGAAACTCTCCACCAATTAGAAAATCAAAGTTTTTGTCTTCTTCAATGATTCCATCATCTACGATGAATTGAAAAAAGTGTTCAACATCTAGCTCAAGTTTATGTATGCTTTGAATTGCATCATGCTAATTGTTTATTGTCATTACCTTTTAAAAGCTGATTAACAACATTATTGAGATGAGTAGTGTCCACACTTGATTCAATAGCGAAAGGATAGTCTCCAACAGCATACCTGATGTAATTAATTGCATTATTAAACATTCAAAACATTAACAATCAAGCAATGCATTTCAGTTATCTCAATCTTACTGTTTTTGCTTCGTCGCAAATCGTACTTGCAGGGTAATCGAATTTTTGGAGACTTCACTATCCATGATTATTGGCTATTTGATTAATGTGCAGGGGTGAGACCTAGCTGACACCATCAACCACTTCTAAATTTCACGGATAATTTGATTAAGCTTACACTACATCAATGTTTAATTAATAATCAATATTAATAAACGCTACGACAGTTTTATTGTACTTCATGAATAAAACGTGTTACCTATACTGTTGGTATAAATTTGCCGCACGCAGATGCTCCTTTAAATTTTTCAATGGTGCAGTCACATGACAGAATTAAGTGTCAGCGGGATTATTTGTTGCCCTTAAATCAGCTGGTTAAAATATAAATGAAAAACAAATTGTTTTTTAAATTTGTTTAAAAACAAATTAAAAGAATCGGAATTGGCAGATGTCTTTTCTAGTTATTTTGTACGAAAAAATTAGGTTAGTAGTATAGTAAGGTTGTTCCTGATTTTAATTTTTAGATTAGCATTGTTTTGTTATCAATCTGAAGGGATTGAAAGATTTTCGAAATCTTGTTATAATTGAAAAGGGAAAAATAAGATTTAATGTGCGATAACCTTTGTTATCCAGAGCGAAACTTATCTGCTGATCCCTATCTTCAATTAAGTGGACTGCGCCGAATTTATTGGCCGACGAACAATGAAAACTTTCAACAGAAAATCAGACAATGTATGATCAACAATCCAAACATTTTGTAAACACAATACTCATTAGCTTTATACTTTAAGGCACACTCCATTACAATTAAATAATCTCTATTTTACTCTTTGATTTTTCCCTTCCAGTACAATGAGTTGGAGAAGAAGCTTAGCGAGGAATATGAAATGGTACAAACTGATAACTTGGTAGGGCACAAATCATCTCTAATTCCTTAATTAAAAATATATAGCTCTCCTCTCTTGTAGCCTACCATCAAATTTTTAGTGTTTAGATGTAGTTTTCAATTCGATATGACCATAATCTTTCAGGAATCCGTCGTTGAAGGTTGCTGCCTAGCTGTCAAAATGAAATCAGGAGAAGAATGGCGTAAGTGTCTTGAAACTGAAACAGTTTGTCGTTTGTGTCGCACATGGTATTTATTATCAGTGTTTCTGAAATCGTATGGTTTTGATTTAATAATGCGTCTTATTACTTCACAGAAATGGCGGAAATATTGAGCATCAAGGAACCTGATAACGATATCTCCCATAGACAGTTTTATGTCCATTTTCTGGAATGTAATGTGACCTCTATATTCTTTATCTAATGCTTCTGACAGACTCAATGCAAGATGCTAATAGGCTCTCGTTTTCAGTTAATAAAAGACTGGATGAATGGGTTGGGACGGAACGAGTTGACTCCAGTAAAGTATATTTCCCGAAAAAAGTTCAACCGTCTCGACCTAGTTCACCTGTTCCGGGGGACTTACCTCCGTCCACCTTTGGTGGTTATGGAAGTACCTTGTCATCTGGTCCGGGTAGAAAATATAAGAAAAGAAAAATTGACGATGGCGTAACGTCGCAAAACAACAGTAATTCGCTCTCGAATGATATTAAAATTACTATCAAGGTAAAGATATTTGACTATCGTTGAAATTGGACTCCGAGAAGTGCGATGTCGATTTGAATGCTTTTTGTTTATCATCGTTTATTTTAACAGGATGATGTTCCTGAAACTGCCAGTATTAGCGCTCCTGCTACTCCTCTACCTTTGCTGGCGGGTAGTGCTCTAACACCTGTAAATCATAATCATAACCAAACACCTCAAGGACAACAAAACAATGTCACTCCAAGAACTACAGGCAGCCTTGTAGCCCACAGTAACGACGATGTAGTGACTCGTATGAAAAATATTGAAATGATAGAGTTAGGCCGCCATAGAATAAAACCCTGGTATTTTTCACCATATCCAAATGTAAGTGTTCATTGTTGCCGGATTGGATTATTTTATTAATTATTGTGAAGCCGAATTTATGATGCTAAAATCTTGATTCATTTTGTGTAGGAATTGGTTTCTCTTCCATGCATTTACATCTGCGAGTTTTGTTTGAAATTCCGAAAATCGAAAGCGTGTTTAAAGCGACATTTGCAAAAGTGTAAATTTCAGCATCCACCTGGAAATGAAATTTATAGAAAATCGGGAATATCTGTCTTTGAAATCGATGGAAGAAAAAACAAACAATATGCACAAAATCTTTGCTTACTTGCCAAGCTCTTTCTTGACCATAAGACTTTGTAAGTCAATATTTTTTGGAAGAATGATGCTGCTGGACTTCTACCTTCTATAAGACTATTCATTTATCGCATACTATGAATTTTCAGATACTATGACACAGATCCATTTCTGTTTTACGTGATGACACAATTTGACAGCAGAGGATTTCACATTTTTGGTTACTTTAGTAAGGAAAAAGAATCTTCTGAAGACTATAATGTCGCTTGCATCCTCACACTTCCGCCTTACCAAAGGAAGGGTTTTGGAAAATTATTAATTGAATTCAGTAAGTGACTTTTGCTAATATTATAGAGTTCAGAATAAAAATGATAAATGAAATATGAGGTTAGAAGTTATTTAAAATTGTTTACTTATACCTTGAATTCTCTTTAATTTTTATAGGCTACGAACTGAGCAAGTTTGAAGGCAAGTTGGGATCGCCTGAAAAGCCTCTTAGTGATTTAGGCTTGCTTTCGTATCGTAGTTATTGGTCTCAAACTATCCTCAATATTCTATTCACTCATAAAAGCCCAGATGGTGATGCTGATGAAAGGCCCTCAATTACGATAAAGTAAGCTTTTACAAAGCGTTCTTTCAGTTAATCATTCTCATTCTGGTTAAATATTCAGACAATTAAAACTTAATTTTTTCAGTGAAATATGTGAACTAACGTCCATGAAGAAGGAGGATGTGATGGCCACATTACAAACCTTAGGAGTAATTTCCTACTACAAAGGAGGGTTTATTATTCTTTTGACTTCTGAAATGAGACAAAATTTTGACAAAGGTAACAGAGCATCTCTGAAAATTGATCCCAAATGCTTGCACTGGACTCCTAAAGATTGGTCTAAAAGACCCAAATGGTAGAGTAATATGGATTCATTACATAGTTTAATTAGATATCCACATAGTTAGACATAGTTATAATGTGTGTAAGCTGTTAAGCACTACTCATCTTTTGTCATAAACTTTGTGTGAACATTATGCCTCATGTAAAGACAAAGAGTTTATTTTCCAAACTCTTCATTCAAATCACTGTATGTATTTTATAACAGAATCCACAGTTGTTCAAATGAAATAAAACTCAACTTTCCTTGGACAGTTTAGCGATTTATGTGTGCAAAAGTTGGCACTGATCTTTATCATTAATTTTTGCTGAATTCATTCTACCTGACCTTCTATACTAATGGCTATGATAATCGATAGTGATAACCTTTGATTCAGAATCTATGAAAAGTCCTCCTTAAAATCACTTACTGGAGAAGCAACGTATCCATATCGCTCAATCACATTTTTATGTGCGTTTCATTTAAAAATACCCGGTGTAGTAGTTCGTAAATTTTGTATCGCTATTATCTAGTTTGCCCTATGACCTCTACTTAGGCCATTTCGCGTAATCAATGCATACACGTTTTGAACGAAAACATTATGTTACATTCGTAACCTATTTACATTTGTTGTTCGCTCGTTCATAATACGATGCTTTGTTTTGCGTCCTACATGCTTTCATTGACCCGTCGAGGGAAATATGGTGAACAGGGTCAAGAACATGTCATGATCAATCAAAATGTGACTCCTAGGCCACAAAACTACAATAACTATATCTAAATATTTAAAAGAAAGTATTCGATGAAATAAATGAATATTTACACAAATCAGTATTTATGGTGGTGAAACGAAAATACTTTTTATTTTCTCCTGTGTCAGAGGGTACATAAAAGAGTCGATCGGTAAATATAGCAGAGTGTATATGGCTAGCTAGTAAGAGCAGTATGGATTAGGAGTAACAGAAATAATCTACATTGTACAGAGATAAAGATAGATACTTTTTTAAGGGTATACAGAGGCGGTTAGTAGAAGATAGTTGGTGTTGGCTAGTATATAATTAAGTGATCAGTCTCGCTTAAACGGGACAAGCGCTTCCTACGCCAGCACAACTGTCCTCACGGACGATATAAGCTTTCATCATATCGTTGGCTTGCATTCCCTTGCAGGTAGGGTCTGGACCAGTGAACTCATTGTGAGGGCAACCATCGAAATTACCGCAGATACCACAGTTGGTGGCCCTGTAGCGACTTCCGACAGTGACGGTAGCATAGTGACCAGTGTACCGGACGACCACGCTCAAAGATTTGGAGATGAGGAACATGTTGTTGTCATCATGTTTGTAGATTCTGCACAAAAAACAGGTTCATTAGTAAATATGTGTTTGCTAATGCGGTCATTTTTTTCAACAAGGCATAATTGCTTGTTAACTGAACTTACTGGAAGATTTGAGTATCTTCATCAGGAGTGTACAAAGTGTCTGTGATAGTGACAGATTTTCCGTCAACAGTGGCAGTGTTCATGTCCTTCATTTCAATCTTGTGTTCTCCCATATGGATGGTCAAACCCTAAATACAGAAGGAAAATGGTTCAGATTTTTTAATGATATCATTTATAGATTGATTTTGACGTGGAAATAAATGACTTACGAGTTTATCAGAGGAGATCTTTTGACCCAAGACGGCATATCTGGGTTTATCAGTACAATCAGCACTGATCAAAGTTGGACATTCAGACATATCAGCGTGGTATGTAAGGTTGTCGAAAGTTTGAACGGCACTTGGGGTGACATCACAGTAGCTGTAGATTCCCAATTTCATGGCAGCGTACATCAATGGAGAGAATCGAGAGAAAACGGGTTTCCTCATTGGCATGAAGCTGAGATCAACTCCGTGGAAATGTTCTTGTTCTCCTTGAGAGCTGTGGAAATGAATATCGGCCTCTGGGTGTTCCTCATCCATGCGGACGTCCATCTTGATTTCTCCCTTGATGTAATCTCCGTCAACTCCGAAATCTCCATGAGCAGCGTGTCCATCAACAGACTCGGAAGGTACCCAATATGGCATCAACAAAGCAGCGGCAACCATTCCAGGGTAACGCCATCTCTTACGAGCTTCTGGGTCCACCTGAATAGCGCAAAAATAACATGACAATTGGTACACCCATAGAATTCTGACGCTACCGCAAATTGGCGGTTGTGAAATAATTCTCAAACTCGGACAATTTACTACTTAAGAACTTACGCGATAATTGATGGTGTAGTTGACACTTCGGAGGTTAGTTTGTTTGAATGCGGACCAGACACAGTCACTGGTGGCAGGGGTGAGGCTTCCTGGGTAATGTTTCTTATCTTCCTTGTTCATTTTGCATCCCTTGTATGGCCAGATGTCCATGGTGGATTCCTCCTTTTGGGCTTCAGACCGAGTTGCGGTTTTGACGATTTTGATTCCAGCGGCGTTTGTTGGGCAGTCCTTGGAGGCAGTGTCCTTGCTCCAGGCAATGTTGGTCTTCCTTTCGTATTCTGGCTCGTTGACTCCTTCCCAGCCGAAGTAGTCGGTTGGACGGCTCTTAGTTTCTTCCATACCCATGCAGACCATACCTCCCTTGCCGGTCATAGAGTCCTTTCCGGATAATTTCACGTTAAGTTCCATTTTTTCTTCGGAGGATTTCTTGATCATGACGGTGGCATCCAAAGTCTTGGTCTTAGGGGTATCTCCGACATATTTGAAGTTGAGAGAAGATTTGACTTGAGCTTGCATACCAGGTTTGTCCTTGGGGTTCATCTTGAAACGCAATTTTATTTGTCCTTCGACTTTGTCAAACACGGATTTGGCAGTTGGGTCACGTTTGTAGTAGGCTTTCATTCCGCAGGTCTCAGTTGGTGGGCTCAAAAAGAGAGATTTCATCATGTATGAAACTCCCAAACGGATTTGAGTCATACCTTTTCCGAAACGTCCGCTGTAAATATTAAGGGGGAAATGCATTGTTTTAGTTTGTTGATCAACAATTTGAGCCGAATGATGAATAGCTGTAAATGGCTTTTGAAACGCTTACTGGATGTTCTTGTTGTCGGGGGCGAAGAATTTCCTCAATTGTCTCAAAACATGGATTCTAGAGTGAATCTTTTCGCAATCGTAGTATTTAGCTCCAGCGCTGATACCTTCCATGAATTTGTACTTGTAGCCTGAGCCGAGTTTTCTCTGAAATAGTCAAAAAAAGCAAAATAATTATTGTGATTTCCATTTAGTTTCCCCATGTCTATTTACCACAACTATATACCTACAACACATTATTATTTTAGCACTTACGGATTCCCTGAATTTTTCTCCCTTGGAAATGGTAGCCATAACTTTGCAGTCTGGACAAGATTCAGTCAACAAATCCTTATTGGTGGAATCCCTGTAGGTGGCAGGGCTATCGTTTTCAACAGCGGTGTATGCAGTAGCATGGACTTGAGCGACAACAGGATCCTCTTCAGTGGGCACGCTGACAACAAAGTTCAAAGTTTGTTGCTTAATATCCAAACCAATAGTGGCATCACGTGGGACACGGAGTCGCATGGTGCGCATAGCCTTGACAGAGTGAGCGGTTCCAAAAGCGGGCATGTGATTTCCAAGACTGCTCATTCCGTGGAAGTTGAGTCTGTAAGTAAAAAAATGGTTAGGATCATTTATTTATTTGCAAATGTCATGTGTCCATTATCCATTATGTCGTGTAAAATACACGGGAGCCATGTTGTCTAAATGTACTTACTGGAATCTGTATTGGTAAGTTCTGGACATGGTGGTTCCAGATTTTTGACTAGACACTTTAGCATGGACAGCGGCAACAGCAGTAGCGGCGCTAAGAACGGTGACTGGGGTACCGAATTCATTAGGTTGTTGGACGGTGGCACCTCCGAGAAGGAGCATACGGACCAATTCCTTGTCATAGGCAGCACTTCTCAATTCTCCTAATTTCTTGATCACTGTCATTTGTAATTAAATATTCAGTTAGCATGAGAAAAGAACAAAATATACCCAATGAATGAAGCAAAAATATCAGGGTCACTTACACATAGGGATAGTAGTGACAGTCTTGGCATCAGCAGCATGGTAGGCAATGACACGGTTGTGGAGGAGGATGGCGATTTCAATCCTGAGTGGTTCAGGTTGTCTCTCAACAACTCCGATTTTGTCGAAAACTTCCTTGATATCGTCAAAGTCCAAAACACCGGTGGTCATGGACATCAAACGGGAGGTCAAAGATTTACCTAATCCTTCAATACGGAGGAAAGCCTGTGAAACAAAAAATTTAAATTTCGTTAGTAATTTAAATCAAAAGGAGCTTCTTAAAAACAAACTGACCGACTAATTAGGGAAAAAAATTGCACTTACTCCGAAGTAGTTGGTTCCGTATCCGGCCAATTGACCGTTAAGTCCGAGGTACAAGGTGGTTGGGAGGATAGAGTGTCCAGTCTTTTGGACCATCATGTGAGTCAAATGTCCAAAGTTGTATTCACGATCATAATAATCGGAAATATAACTTCCAGAGTATTTTCCATCGACAACCCATGGTGGGTACCATTGGACAGCAGTTTTAGCCCAAGAAGATCTATGCAATTCAATTCAAACCATGTAAATCGGTCCATCAACGCAGTAGAGCATTATTACTAACAATTTCATATCCAAATCCATATCTAATGCATGACTTACTGTTTAACCAAGCAAGGACGGGTAGAGTAGGCGACTCCTTCCAAAAGAGTTTTGACGAAATTCTTGACTTGTGGGTCTTTCTCGGACCACATGGCAATGACAATTTGGTTCATCACATTCTCGTTATGGGCAATCATGGAAGCATACATGGCAGCTTCATTCCTCAACTCGGAGTGTTCGGATTTGTCAAAGAAGATGGTCAAACAGGTGTCCAAAGCGAGTTCATGATCAACAGTCATGAGTGATTTGATGGCGGAGAAAGCAGCAGCACGGACGGAGCGTTCCTCTTCCTTGTTGGCCAAGATGGTGATCAATTTGCGGGCAGCCTTTTCGTGGTTGATGTTCCTCAAAGCGGCAATAGCAACGGTTTTGTCTTCGAAGTTGGAAGCGCCTTAAAAAGTTAAAAACAAAGAAAATTTAGTCAAAATATTACCCCGTAAGAGACAGTTAGTTGTTGTGGAATGCATGCGATGGTGAACTTACTGTCGTATTCTTGGCTCCATTTGTTGACATATTTGTCCAAAAGACCAGATTGAGCACAACCAGTCTTGGCGCAAGCGCGGTGGACCAAAGTGGCAAAAGCGAATTTGATCATACGCTCGTTGTGTTTTGGCATACCAGATTTCATCAAAGGTTCCATTTCTTGGACAAGTTTCTCAGTTGGGTTGCGTACATAGTGAGGGAGAGGAGCAATAAGTCTAGCCAACCAGACAGTATTTTCAGTCTCTTGAGCAATATCACGGACCAAGAGAACAGATGGGCCAGTTCCGGCGACAACCAAAGAGTCCAAGAACAATTTGCTACAGAAAAAAATAAACCGGAATAAATATTTAACATTCATCCCATGACTTTTCATGTCATTAGTTTGTATGCACAATTTTTTGCCCATTTTCAATTTGTACTTACTGTTCAGTTTCATCTCCAGCCTTGAAATGTTCATAAGCTTTTTTCAAATGATCGTAGTCCATGGCGGAAACTATTGGGACAACAACGAATGGGCTCACACGGTGGAAGTCAGTGGTATCTTTGAAAACTTCAATGCTTTCCAAAGAGTCGTGCATTTTCTTGATGTTTTCCTTGAGCTGCAATAAAAAAATTACATATTTTTGTTAAAAAAAATCACACTTAAAACACACATAATTATCCACTATAAATAGCTATACTACTGCTGCTTACTCTCTCGATCAAAACATCTTGGTTATCCAATTTGACATCCGTGTGATGGAAGAAGAATGGGACAGGTTTGGTCAAATCCTCATCCTCAGAGATGTCAGAAGCAAATTCGTAGTGGATATCATCATGGCTCTCAGCATTGGATGGAGCTCCGACGGAACCGCTCTTGGTTTCCTTGTGGATCAAAGTGATTCCACCATATGAGTATTGGGTGTGTCCATCAGCACCGAACAAGTTGTAGACGACGGTAGAGTGAGCACGGATTTGTTTCACGGTCACTTCACCACCATCTTGTTTCATGATGTAGACGACAAAACCAGTAGAGTTAAGGAGATCCTAAGGAAAAAAATACAGTTGTAATGAATTGTCGGGGCATGGTGAGAGCCAGTGGGGTTATTTCTTAATGTACCCCAGAATAGGAGAATTTTTATTTATTTACCCGAGAGTTGCTATCTGGGCAGTATTTGACATGAACACCTGGAGAGCGGACACGTTGTACGATGTTTTTGCAGTCAGAGTGTTTCCTGAATTTGCGGACTTCCAACATATTGTCTCCATGAGGGACAGTGATGTAGTCGGTGGCACAGTCTCCTACGACGGTATCCTGTGTAGCGTGAAAAGAGATGGTTAGTTTAGTTGGTTAGTGAGCACAGTGGATTTCTGTAACTTTTTATGTAATTTTGATAAGATTTTACCTCTTCAGTGGTGAAATACTCATGTTGACCCATATGGACATTGTCCAAATCGATTTGGAGAGCGGTAGCAATACCTCTTTGCATGTTTTGTGCCCAGAGAGCGATGCCTGAGTCAACAATGATTCCGGAAGCCTATTGGAAAAAATTCCAAAAATAATTAATAGTAACTAAAGTTAACTAACTATGATTTTATTTTTCAGTAATCAGCAGTGAATATAACTTACTAATCCATTTTTGTTGAGTTTGACACTGAATGGTTTTGACAAGTCATTGAGTTCAGATTTCTCGTGCATCTCGTAGACGGGATGATCATTCATGTCGAATTCACCATTGTAAGCTCCGAATTTAATGCCTTTAAGTTGAACGTTCAATTGGTTTCCTTGGTTGGAGACGTGGAGTTCACCGGTCATGTTGTAGGTGGAGGAAAAGCTGACATAGTCATTTGATCCGGCACCAACAGTACCTTCATAGCTGTACACGTATTCCTTTCCAGGAGCAAAGGCGTGCTGAATGGTTTGTGATGAGCGCTTCACCACAGAGCCATTAGCGGACACCAGTAGGGCTGCAAAACGAGAAAAATGAAAAAAGTTAGATATAATCTTTAAAAAATGTCTAAAATCTACACTACATAACTAACTACATAGCTAACTAAGGAAGAATTTTGTGAAACTCCTCTAGCTTCTTAACTTACCCACAACACAGGCCCACACAAAGGTCCCCTTCATACTTGAATCCGACTGTATACTTTAGCAAAGGAACACAAAACTTATTCCGTGTTCGTCTAAAAAGTAAGTCAGAAGAAAAGTCCCAGAGTGAGTGAGCTCAGGTCTCTTATATACCCCCGAGACCAAGGACTTTTGAGTTGGTGGTGTCAAAGAATTATTGTATGGGCTATATGTACATTTAGTAGTTAGTTAGCTCAGTTAGTGGGCCTCCAATTGATTATCCATATCATCCTAAAGATTTTTCCAATCCCTTCTTTATTCATTGCATTTACATTACATTGGTGATACATTTGTGCATCTTGAGTCCAGATTTAGTTAGTATTTAGCTTTTTTTGGCAATTCGTTACATCCATAGGATGTTAGATGAATTAAGATTGCAATATTATTCCTTATATAATTGTACACTAATGATCTGCATGAACGTTATGCATTCATCTATGGACCTTCGGGTACCTTTGTTAACCAGGCAGTTTCATATAATATTTGCTGGGTGATGATAAATTTTTCGTATATGGTGCTCAGGATTGATTAAAAGAGCATTTTTATTAGCTCAACGCTTTATCTGTAATCAACAGCAGTGGCAAACCAATGTCAAGGATTCGTATGATTTTTTCTTCATCTCATTCTATTTATTCAACTGGACTCGTTTCAGTTTCATTCCTCATATGATAATACACATTACATAAAACTTATCTTTTGACTTTTTTTAGCTTACAGTTAATTCATTTAGTTAGTTGGGAGCTAGGATGCTATAGCTAGGGTGCATTTGCTTTCGTCAAATCAACATGGAGTTGATGTGACCACACAACTTGTAAATGGTCTCGTTTACTTTGGCTAGCAACAGTGTAAATGTGTATTTTTTTGAGAAATTAAAATCTATAAGAGTCAATATGTCATGTTGGTTGCCTATAAACTCCGGACTTTAATCTCCATATTTAATTGCGACATTATGTTTATTTCATATTTGAATTGTAGGATCAGTAGGATGATTAAATTGTGTTTTTTTATGCTATCATGGGATGATTTTTATGTGCAGACCGAAGTTCAAAACCTAGTTACATCTTGAGATTGTTGAGATGATTTCATCGACTGACCAACATCAAACTAATAATTTCATCAACTGTCAGAATAATTACAAATATTGTATAATTAATGTGCCGGTTTGGCTTAGTGGATCTTTAGCTGTACATGCACACGTATATTTAGAAATTTATTTCACTTTTTGATACAAAAAAAACTTTTTTGGGATCAGACTGTACTTCCGTATGGCAATAGGTCATGAATTTGGGCTTTTTTCGTCAGTTTTTTTACTGTGCTTTTGCAATCATTTTAATTTTTTTAGTGCATGGAGTAAAAATTATTATTTCAAGGCGGTACTCTAATTAAATTCCGTCTTGAATCATACCCTGCTGTAGACACAAATTGAGATCACTGATACTTTTATCATAGTTAGCTACGCAACCTTGTTTCATTGAGCAACTTGAAAATTTTCTGCTGACCACTGCAATTTATTTAGAAAAACTAGTTTATCTGCAAGGTTTGAAACCAAGGACGGTAATTTGAAAGCACGCTATTGATAAACTCCTTGTGTGGATATGAAAATACGGATATTATTTTCTTCGAATTACATGCTCTGTTTGGTATGTTACGTAGACAGTGTCAGAGATGATAAAAACGAAACACACTTTTATTATTTTTTGTTTATGCTCACACAAGTACATGGAAGCTTGAAAACAACACGGAAGGTAAGATTTCACCAGTGGAAACCAAACCAACAAGCCTCAAAGGATTCAATGTGTGTACTTTTGGGCTGGATCGGATGATTCACTCTGAACATGGCTTGAACATAAGCCTTTTCTTCATAATTGACTAAATGCATGTTCTACCAACCATGGGTGAAGAATAAAATTATTCCAGATGCTTCCCGAATGTACTTTTATTGATAACAGGATGATACCTTGTTTGCTTTGGTGGTGCACAGAGCACATCATATTTACTCAAGAGCATCTTTTGGACGGGCAATGCATCGTGAAATCAAGCATTGAACATACTTTCGGCATGAAGAGACGTGTCATTAAATCATAGATGATAACACTTAATGAATGGGATGCTGTTTTTTAGAATCTATCGTAGAATTTTTCCATGCTATCAAAGCACTGATTGGACACAGTAAGTAATTGTGATATTTTATTCTCCACTTTGTAATAAGCCATTAAATACTGCAAGAGCACCAATTGTTGATACATTTCATTCCAGATTGAGTCGTTCTTTAAACAGTTTTTTGTACATATTAAACTTTCTCTATGCAAAATATATCATTATCTACCATGAATATAATTTTGGTATCAGCTAAGTATTTTTTGTTAGACAGCTAACTACTAAAGGAAGGATGAAATAAATATGACATCAACCAAGTTGGATGTGATGATTGTTAGTTGAAAATCCCATGCATGGATAATGTGAGATTCATTTTTTTAAGAATCTTCTTTGTAAAACGTAGTTATAACAATGTCACCCGTGGAAATCGTTTGAGTCTCTACATTTTTTGAAGATAGACGGTCAGCAGAGTACGCATCCGCGTACTGTCGGTTAAAATTATGACTACAATTATCACTAGAGGCACCATTCAGAGTCTCCGTTGTGGCATCTATTTGCGAAGTATTGCTTAGATGTGATCCATCACTATCTTTATTGCTGACTATGATATCATTTATGATGGCTTCGAGTTGATTAATATGTTCAAGTCTTTCCTCCAGGGCACTCTTTTTATCACCATTTTTAGAGCCACTGTTATTGATAAGTTTGTGTTCTTCATTAGTGACAGAGTCTAAGCTACTTTGTTGATCATCGTCTTCATTATTGGCGACTGACTCCAGTCGTTCCAATTTCTTGGCTACTTTTAGACTTCTCCGCAGCTTTTCTTTGTCTGGTTCAGACAATTCCATGTGCCTATGCAAAATAAAGTAGACAAGATAGCATGAGTTTATAAAGTCCGTTAACTGAAATAAATACAGACCTGCAGGCTTTGAATTAGAACAGGTTCATACTTTAATAGCCTGATTTCACGATTCGAGAGAACAATGTCAGAGTCATGGCACTTTTCAAGCTTCCCCCGTAGAACAAGTAAATCCTGTTCATTTTTACGCAGTCTTTTTTGAGCTCTCACTTCCTCTGGAGATATGTTGGAAAGAACTTGCTCGGTACACAGGGTTTGAAAAAGTTGCTTCTTCTCAGAGTCAAGTCCGGCCATAAGGCCGTTCAATGTGTTATACAAATAAGGGACGAGGCACATAACATCACAGGCTGCGTAGCAAATCATTTGCTTGTTTAATGGACGGCGCGACCAGTATCTGTTGTCACTTCGATAAATATTCTAAACAAAGAAACGCAATGGAAATTACATCAGATTATCAGATCCCTCATGCAGAAATAAAATGCATTGCTATCACTCATGCACTGAATCCGTACCTTAATCTTATCCTTGTACGGGTTATTTAAATTGCTGTTATAAAAGGTGCACAAATTATTCAAACTAATATTCTTGACTTTGTCCTGTTTATCTTTCGACTGAATTACTGAATGAGCAGATTGAGTATCAAACACGTTCCGCAGCCTGATACTGAATTGACTGTCCAGGCAGAAAGAATCACTTTTGCAATCGTGCATAACCTGTGCAACAAAAAAACATTGATATTCAATCCATCCTGCTATTTCATGAATAACCAGATCCAATCTCTATACTGTCTACTAACTAACTTTAACAATCAAATAAGTGTACCTTCACGATTTTTTCACTTTCCAACAACTCCTTCATTACATCCGCCATTTTGGACTGAGTGAGTACATCGAAAATGTAAACACTTCCATCTGGCCTTGCAATCTGAATGAGCGT
>Ga0210040_10004297_pt1 | contig 18715 bp, 16 predicted proteins | sample CryGeyCG12114_NA_FD_185462 | JGI IMG/M metagenome (GOLD analysis project Ga0210040, IMG submission 185462) | Groundwater microbial communities from aquifer - Crystal Geyser CG19_WC_8/21/14_NA (SPAdes) (version 2) | ecosystem: Environmental > Aquatic > Deep subsurface > Groundwater | place: USA...
CGCGCAGGGTCGGCCAGCGCCGGCTGCGAGCCGCTCAGCTCCTGCCGCAAGGGCGCCGTCGTGACGGTGACCGGCCGGCTGAAGTCGGTGGTCTACACCCCGCGGGAGACCGTGCCGACGCTCGAGGCGGAGCTGTTCGACGGCTCCGGCTCGGTGACGCTGGTCTGGCTGGGCCGCCGGCGCATCGCGGGCATCGAGCCCGGGCGCACGCTCACCGCCCGCGGCCGGTTCGCCGCCTTCGACGGCAAGCGGGTCATCTACAACCCCTGGTACGAGCTGGGCTCCTGCTGACCGCCACACATGGGGGAGACGCGTGAGCGCGACGGGTGAGGGGCGGTCCGGGGAGCCGGGGGTCGTCTTCGACCGGCACATGGTGCTCGACCAGCTGGGCGGCTGGCGCGGCATGGTCGACGCGACGGTGCCCACCCTCGCGTTCATCGTGGCCAACGGCATCGGCGGGCTGCGGACCGGGATCTGGGCCGCGCTCGGCGTTGCCGTCCTCGTCTTCGGGCTCCGGCTGGTGCGCCGGGAGAGCGTGCAGCAGGCGGTCAGCGGCCTGTTCGCCGTCGGCGTCGCGGTCGCCATCGCCGCCGCCACCGGCCAGGCGCGCGACTTCTACGTGCCCGGCATCCTGCGGAACGCGGCGCTGGGGGTCGTCCTGCTCGGGTCCGTGGTGCTCCGCCGGCCCCTGGTCGGCGTCGTCGCCGAGTTCCTCTCGCCCAGCCACCTGGGCGCCATGGCCGCGCCCGGGGCCGGGTTCCCCCGGCGCCGCGGGCGGACCGAGGGCGCGCCTGCCGTGCCGCACCGCACCGAGCGCGACCCGGCGACCGGGCGTGCCCTGCCCGATCCCGACCCTGAGCTGCCCTGGCGCGAGGACCCGCGGCTGGTGCGCGCGTACGGCTGGCTGACGGTGCTCTGGGCCACCGTCTTCCTCGTCCGCGCGGGGGTCCAGGGCTACCTGTACCTGGGCAGCGAGGACAGCGACGCCACCGACCTCGGCATCGTGTCGCTGCTGCTCGGGGTGCCCGTCACCGCCGTGGAGGTCGCCGTGACGCTGTGGGTCGTCTCCCGGCTGCACCGCCACCGCGCGGCGGAGGCGCCGGCCGGGGAGCCGGACGAGCGCCCCGCGGACTGACGCCCGGGGTCAGCTGCCCGCCGCTCCCGCGGGGGCGAGCACGGCCTTGAGGTCGTCCTCCATCTCGCCGTGGGTGATGAACAACAGCTCGTCCCCGGCCTCGAGCGGCTCGTCGGGGGTGGGCGTGATGACCCGCTCGCCGCGCAGGATGGCGGTGAGCACCGTCTCGCGGGGGAGCGGCACCTCGCGCAGTGCCCGGCCCACCCAGGGGGTGTCCTCGGCGAGGGTGATCTCGACGAGGTTGGCGGCTCCCTTGCGGAAGCTCATCAGCCGGACGACGTCGCCGACGGTGACCGCCTCCTCGACCAGCGCCGCGAGCACCCGCGGGGTGGAGACGGCGACGTCGACGCCCCAGGCCTCGGTGTAGAGCCACTCGTTGCGCGGGTCCTTCACGCGGGCGACGACGCGGTTGACGGCGAACTCGGTCTTGGCCAGCAGCGAGACGACGAGGTTGGCCTTGTCGTCGCCGGTGGCGGCCACGACGACGTCGCAGGTGGCCAGCTGGGCCTCTTCGAGGGAGGAGACCTCGCAGGCGTCGGCCTGCACCCACTCCGCTCCGGGCACCGCCTTGGTGCGCACCTTGCGGGGGTCCTTCTCGATCAGCATGACGGTGTGCCCGTTGCCGAGCAGTTCACCGGCGATGGAGCGGCCGACAGCGCCGGCGCCGACGATGGCGACGCGCATCAGTGCCCACCCGCCTGGGCGCCGCGCTCGACGACGTCGTGGACGCGGGCGGTGATCTCGTCGGTGACGGCGACGACCAGCTGGTCGCCGTCCTGCAGGATCGTCGTGGCGGTGGGCAGCTGGGACTCGCCGAAGCGGACCAGCCACGCGGCCCGGGCGCCGGAGGCCGCCTCGAGGTCGGCCAGCCGGCGGCCGACCCAGGTCTCGGTGACCGTCAGGCGCATGAGCGAGACCTTGCCGGTGGGCTCGCGCCACAGTTCGCTGACCTTGACCGACAGCAGCTCCCGGATGAGCCGGTTCACCGTCCACGGCACGGTGGCCACGCTCGGGATGCCCATCCGCTCGTAGACCTCGGCCCGCTTGGAGTCGTAGATGCGGGCCACGACGTGCTGGACGCCGAACGTCTCGCGGGCCACGCGGGCGCTGATGATGTTCGAGTTGTCGCCGCTGCTGACCGCGGCGAAGGCGCCGGCGGAGTCGATGCCGGCGTCGAGCAGGGTCTGGCGGTCGAAGCCCAGGCCGGTGACCTGCCGGCCGCCGAAGTCCGGCCCCAGCCGGCGGAAGGCGGCGGGGTCCTGGTCGATGACCGCGACGCTGTGACCGACCTGTTCGAGCCGGCGGGCGACGGCGGAACCGACCCGCCCGCAACCCATGACGACCACGTGCACGAAGGGGCTCCCACGGACTCGTCGCGCCGGCGGCCGTCCCGCCCGCGCATCCGGCGCGAAGCTACACCCGCGCCGCACTGGCGGTCGGCCCTCCTGCAGGGGCCCGCCGCGAGCTTCCGAGTGGTGGGGGGCAGGAGGGTCCTTCAGCCGTACCATCGCCGCCGTGCCCACGCTGTCCGACCTCGGACATCTCCCCAAACGGCTGGTCCTGGGCCGCGCCGTGCGCAGCGACCGCCTCGGCGAGTCCCTGCTGCCCAAGCGGTACGCGCTGCCCATCTTCGCCAGCGACCCGCTCTCCTCGGTGGCCTATGCCACCCAGGAGATCCTCATCGTCCTGACCCTCGCGGGGACGGCGGTCCTCTACCTGGCGCCGTGGCTGGCCGTGGGCGTCGTGCTGCTGCTGGGCACCGTCGTCCTCAGCTACCGGCAGGTGGTCCACGCCTACCCCTCGGGCGGCGGCGACTACGAGGTCGCGATGAAGAACCACGGGCAGTTCGCGGCGCTCGTCGTCGCCAGCGCGTTGCTCGTCGACTACGTGCTGACCGTGGCGGTGTCGGTCTCGGCGGGCACGGACAACATCATCTCGGCGTTCCCGTCGCTCGACGAGCACCGGGTGCTCATCGCCGTCGGCCTGGTGGCGCTGCTGGCGGCGGCCAACCTGCGCGGCCTGCGCGAGTCCGGCAAGGCCTTCGCCGTCCCGACCTACCTGTTCATCACCGGCATCGGGATCATGATCGTGACCGGGCTGATCCGCTGGTGGTTCAGCGACGAGGGGCTCGTCTCCGAGACGGCCGGCTACTCGATCACCCCGGAGCCCGAGCACACGAACATGGCGGGCCTCGCCCTGCTGTTCTTCGCGCTCCGCGCCTTCGCCTCCGGGTGCACCGCGCTGACCGGCGTCGAGGCCATCGCCAACGGCGTCCCGGCGTTCAAGCCACCGAAGAGCCGCAACGCCGCCACCACGCTGGCCCTGATGGGCGGCATCGCGGCGGTCATGTTCGCCGGGGTGACCGCGCTGGCCCTGCTGTCGGACGTCAAGTACGTCGAGCACCCCTGCGACCTCGAGGGTTTCGCCAACTGCGAGACCGAGCCGCAGCGCACGGTCATCGCGCAGATCGCCGCGACCGTGTTCGGCAGCGACACGTCGGTCGGCTTCTTCGGCATCCAGGCAGCCACGGCCCTGGTCCTGATCCTGGCGGCGAACACCGCCTTCAACGGCTTCCCGCTGCTGGGCTCGGTGCTCGCCCAGGACCGGTTCATGCCCCGGCAGCTGCACACCCGCGGCGACAAGCTGGTGTTCAGCAACGGCATCCTGCTGCTCGCGGGCTTCGCGATGCTGCTGATCGTCGCGTTCGACGCGGACGTCTCCCGGCTGATCCAGCTCTACATCATCGGGGTCTTCACCAGCTTCAGCATCGGCCAGTGGGGGATGGTGCGGCACTGGAACCGCGAGATGCGGGCGACCTCGGACCCCGGGGTGCGGCGCGGCATGCGCCGGTCGCAGATCATCAACACCGTGGGCGGGTCGCTGACCACCGCCGTCCTGGTGATCATCGTCATCACGAAGTTCACCCACGGTGCCTGGCTCGTGCTGGTGGCGATGCCGATCCTCTTCGTGCTGATGAGGTCCATCAACAAGCACTACTCGCGGGTCTCCGATCAGCTCGTCCCCGACGGCGACGCGCGGATGCTGCCCAGCAAGGTGCACGCCGTCGTCCTGGTCTCCAAGGTGCACAAGCCGACGCTGCGTGCGCTCGCCTTCGCCCGCGCCACCCGCCCCGACGCGCTCACCGCGCTCACGGTCAACGTCGACGACGCCGACACCCGGCAGCTGCAGGCGGACTGGCAGAGGTTCGACATCCCGGTGCCGCTGACCGTGCTCGAGTCGCCCTACCGGGAGATCACCCGGCCGGTCGTCGACTTCGTGAAGGGCATCCGGCGGGGCGGCCCGCGCGAGCTCGTCGTGGTCTTCGTGCCGCAGTACGTCGTCGGCCACTGGTGGGAGAACGTCCTGCACAACCAGAGCGCACTGCGGCTGCGGGCCCGCCTCCAGTTCCAGCCGGGCGTGATGATCACGACCGTGCCGTGGCAGCTGGACAGCTCCCTGGGCCGGGACGGCGGCGACGGTCCGGCGCCCGGTGACCTGCGGCGCGGGGTCACCGACGACGCCGACGTGACGCCCTATGGATGACGGACCCCGTCCTCCTCATCCCTCGCGAGCTCGGGACGAGCCTCGGGACGGGGCCGCCGCTGCCCCCCGCCCCTCGCAGGCTCGCGGCGGGCCCCTGCAGCGGGGCCGCACGGGTTCGCGCGAGGCGCGCGGCCTCGGTTGGACCGGCACCGAGTTCGAGGTGACGGTCGGGCCGGTGGCGCACGGCGGTCATTGCGTGGCGCGGCACGAGGGGCGCGTCGTCTTCGTGCGGCACAGCCTCCCCGGTGAGCGGGTCGTGGTCCGGGTGACCGAGGACCGGCATCCCGGCTTCTGCCGGGCGGACGCGATCGAGGTGCTGGACGCGTCGCCCGCGCGCGTCGAGCGGCCCTGCCCCTACAGCGGTCCCGGCAGGTGCGGCGGCTGCGACTGGCAGCACGTCGACCCCGCCGAGCAGCGCCGGCTCAAGGCCGCGGTGGTCCGGGAGCAGCTGGCCCGCCTGGCCGGGCTGGACGACGTCCCGGTGGTCGTCGAGGAGCTCCCGGGTGGACCGCTGCGCTGGCGCTCCCGGGCCCGGTTCGCCGTCGACCGGACCGGGGCGCCCGGACTGCGCCGGCACCGCTCGCACGACGTCGTCGTCCTCGACGACTGCCCGATCACGGTGGAGCCTGCGGCGCAGGCGGTGCTGGGCCGGTCGTGGCCGGGCGCCGGCGCCGTGGACGTGTCGATCGACTCCTCCGGCGCGGTGACGACCAGCCGGCTGGACCGCAGCGGGCGGTCGACGTCGAGCCGCGTGGTCCGCCCTGGCGGCGACCTGCCCGAGGAGCCGGTCACCCGTGCCGAACGGCGGGCCGGCGGCCGCGACTGGGAGGTCGAGGGCACCGGCTTCTGGCAGGTGCACCCCGCCGCCGCGGACGCCCTCGTCGGCGCGGTCGCCGAGTTCGCCGCCGTCCGGCCGGGGGAGACCGTGCTGGACCTGTACGCCGGGGCCGGCCTGTTCGGCGGCGCCCTGGCGCCGACGGTGGGGGAGACCGGCCGGGTGGTCTGCGTCGAGTCCGACGCCGCGGCCTGCGCCGCCGCGGACGCGAACCTGGCCGACCTGCCGCACGCCGAGGTCTGGCAGGGCGACGTCGACGCCGAGGGGCTCCGCGAGCTGCTCGAGGAGCTGGGCAGCCCGCCGGACGTCGTCGTCCTGGACCCGCCGCGGGCCGGAGCGGGCCAGGCGGTGAGCCGGCTGCTGGCCGGCACGGGTGCTCGTGCCGTCGTCTACGTGGCCTGCGACCCCGCCGCGCTGGCCCGGGACGTGGCCGCCTTCGGGGAGGCCGGCTACCGGCTGGCCGGCATCCGCGGCTTCGACGCCTTCCCGATGACCGCGCATGTGGAGTGCGTCGCGCTGCTGGTCAGGGCCCCGTAGCGGCCGTCTGACATCCACCTACGTCCTGCTCGGCGTGGGTGAGTGCCGGTCACAGTGGGCCCGGAACGGGTGCGCGTGACGCACCGGCGACGCACGAGAGGCGCACGGCCAGCGCCCGCGAGACAACGCGTCCACCGTGTGGTGGGCCGCCCGGAATCGAGACCTGGAGGATTCCTGCGCAAGCCACTGATCATGCTCGCCGCGGCCACCACCCTGACGGCATGCGGGGGCGGGGGCGAAGGCGGGGAAGGGGGAGGAGGAGCGGCCCACCGGCACCTCGACGAAGGCGAAAGCGTCGCCCCTCCAGGAGCACGCCGCACAGCTCTTGGTCTCGCGACGACAGGTCGTCACGGACACAGACCAACACGGTGACGCTGTACCTGCCGCCGGCGGTCGCCCAGCCGCTGGCTACTGCGCTGCAGAAGGCCGTCGACCAATGGCCGCCCTCCTGCACGCGGAGGGATGGCTCGGGAAGCTGACGCCCCCAGCGCGTGGTGATGTCGCTGGGCGCGGGCACGACTCGCGTAATGGTCAGGCTGTCACTTCCCCACCGAGGCCGATCGCCCGGATGGTCACGGTGTCACCGGCCGCCGCCTGGTAACTGGTCGCGGCGGGCGACACCTCGATCCAGGCGCCGGCGTTGACGCGCACCAGGATCCGGTCCCACTGCCCCCACAACGTCCAGGTCGCCAGCCCTGCGGCGTCCACGGCCTTCGCGTCGATCCGGGGCGGCAGCACCCACCAGAACTTCGGCCAGTACGTCGACATGTCGTCCGCGACGCCGCCGGCGACAGGCTGGGAGTTGGCGTCGAGCCAGTCGGAGTTGTCGGCGTAGGACAGCAGGTATCCCTTGGCCCCGTTGTCCAGGGGATCGCTGAGGCTGTAGTGGCCGCGTGCCTCGTAGGTGGAGACGTTCGGCGTGCCGGGCTTGTAGTTCTCCGGGGGGTCGATGAAGTAGCGGTCGGTCCTGGTGCGCATCGTCAGCTGGGACACGTCGCGTCGGCGGATCGTCTGGTCGGCGTCCCAGAGCGGATCGAGGATGATGTCCCGCTCTGTAGCGGAGACGATGCCGACGACGCGGCCGTCGAGGTCGAAGTCGCCGGACGAGTCGACCCGGTCACCCACCTGGAAGTGCGGCTCGATCGGCTTGTAGGTGCCGGACGGGTAGAAGTTCCCGTCCGCGTTCTTCTCGACCATCCGGATCTGCACCTTGCACTTCGGGAACTCGACCCCCGACTGCACCATCACCCACCGGCCATCCGACGGTCGGCGCTGCACCGACCCCGCGGCGCCTACCTGCGAGTCGGCGATGACATGCGCGTCGGCGGCGTTCGGCGACCACCCGGTGAGGGTGCCGTACTCCACGCCGGCGGCGTCGCCCGCCTGCAGGGAGGTCTTCGGCCACCTCGCGCGCGCCCAGCCGACCTCCTGGGTCAGCATGAAGGTGTAGATGTACCCGTCGAACTCTTCGTGCGGGCTGTGCACCGGCCGGCTCGCCGTGTCGGCCGACTGGTGGAGCAGCGTGGGGCTCCAGAACAGCGGGTTCGTGGTCCCGGCGTTGAGCTGCCGGTGGACGCACCACCCGGCCTGGACCATCCAGTCCCCTTCGCGGACCCGCTGCGACCAGATGTAGAGGTCGTTCCCGATGAACAGCGCCGACTGCGCCCACGCGTAGTGGGTCCCGCCGGGGATCTCGAGGAAGTTCTTACGGGTCGCGTGGCCGGCGAACTCGAAGGACGCCGTCGCCGGATTCCTCCCGGTCTGAATGGCGATCGAGTCGTTCGTGACATGCGCTTTCCGCCGGTTGGCGCGCGGGATCGGGTCGCCGGGGAACGCCCAGTGCGTATCCCCGAACCACCAGAGCCACCGCAGCCCGTCGGGGAACATGACCGAGAAGGCGACGTCGGCACCCATCCACCGGCCGGTGGTCCTGGCGCGGTGGTCGAACTTGATCTGCACTTCGGGGGCGGGGACGACGCCGTCGAGCATCCCGAACCGCTTGAGGTCGACGGTCCGGCTGCCGATCCGCTCGTCCCTGGACGGAGTGGTCATCACGCGGTCCGAAGGTAGCTGGCCGGCGAGTGGATCAGCGTCGTCGTCGGGTCCGGCAGGGTGAGCGTCGTCGGCCAGGCGGTGCCCACCGACGGGTGCTCGGAGGAGAGCGCAGGAGTACCTGGACTCGCGTCCTCCTCGCGATCAGGCCTGATCGAGCAGCTCGGGTACGCGGGGTTCACCCTCGAGCAGGCCGCCTGCGGAGCGGGCGCCGTCGGCTACTGATCGGTTCCCGGCGCTCCTCGTGCGAAGAGGCCGGTCGGGTCGCCGGGAGGCCACTCGCTACCGTGCAGGGGTGCCCATGTGGGAATACGCCTCGGTCATCACCGCGAACGACGCGGAGTCGCAGCGGGCCGGCGTGAGCGTCAAGCTCCCCGGCGGTTCGTCGGAACGCCAGCAGGGGGACATCAGCACGGTGCTCAACCAGCTCGGCGCCGAGGGGTGGGAGCTGGTCAGCTACCACTCCAGCGGTGCGGGCAGCTGGGGCTTCGAGCAGTTCTGGCTCAAGCGCCAGGTCGGTTCCTGAGCGTTTCGCTGTAGCTGCTGCTCCCGCCGCGCGCGCAGCCACCGGCGAGGCGGCTCGAACGTGTGTTCGACGCTGCGGCACACTGGTGCGGTGGACGCGACGGTGCCGCCGGGCTGGCCGGACGAGGTGCGTCCGCCGGGCGCGCCCGACTGGGAGCGCACCGCGGTCGTCTGGCTCTACGACCTCGTTCCGCCCGACTACCGCGCGCACGAGGTGCTGCGCCGCTATCCGGTGCTGCTGGCCCGCTTCGCCTCAGACCACGTCGCCGCCGGGCTGGAGGCCGCCCGCGCCGGCTGGCGCACCGTCCGGGTGGAGCTCGCCGACCAGCTGCCGGTCGAGGCCATCGAGGCGGCGATGCGGGCCTACGAGCGGGAAGGCGCCCGGCTGGCGGCGGCCGCCCGCGGCGTGGAGGTCGTCGCCGGGGCGCTGCGCGGCGAGCGGTGGGTACCGCGGCTGTGAGGAGCGCCGGCTGCCGGGCGGGGTCAGGGGAACCCGGGGGCCCGGCCGCAGCAAGCGGACCCCCGGGTGGTCTCAGGCGGCGAAGCGGTCGGGCTCCCTCAGGGCCGCCGCGATGGCCCCGAGCACCTCGGCGCGCCCGCCCAGGCTGCCGGGCACCACGTCCAGGCCCTCGACGGCGGACGGGATGGCCGACTGCGCCAGTGCCCGCCGCATCGGCTCCACCAGCAGGTCCCCGGCGGTGCCCAGCTCGCCACCGACGACGATGCGGTCGGGGTTGAGCGTGTTCACCAGCCCACCGAGGACGACGCCCACGCAGGTGCCGGCGTCGGCGACCAGCCGGCGGCAGGCCTGGTCACCCTCGAGCGCGCCGTCGACCAGCGCGCGCAGGTCCACCAGGTGCGGAGCGGCGGTCCGGACGGCGCGCAGCAGGGCGCTGCCCCCGGCCCTGAGCTCCAGGCAGCCGCGGTTGCCGCAGCGGCAGAGGTCGCCGTCGGGGTCGAGGCTGACGTGCCCGATCTCGCCCGCGGTGCCCGAGACGCCCCGCAGCAGCGCCCCGTCCAGGACCAGTGCGCCGCCGATACCGGTGGCCAGCTTGAGGTAGACCGTCGACCGGGAGCCGACGCCGGCGCCCCAGCGGGACTCGGCCAGGGCGCCGAGGTTGGCGTCGTTGTCCACCGTCACCGGCAGGCCCAGCCGCCCGCGCAGCTCGGCCGCGGGGACGGTGCCCGACCAGTTCGGGAGGATGTTGGACTTCACCACGGTGCCGTCGATCGCACCGGTGGCGCCGCTGACCGGCGTCGGCAGGCCGGCGACCATCCCGACGACGTCCTCCGTCGTGGCCCCCACCCGGTCGAGCTCCGCGCGCACCTGAGCGGCGACGGTGTCGAGCACCGCGTCGACGCCCAGGTCGAGCACGGGCACCGAGGCCACGTGCTCGCCGATCACCTCGTGCGCCAGATCGGCGACGGCGACCCGCACGTGGGTACGGCCGATGTCGACGCCGACCACCACACCGGCGAGGCGGGTGAGCTGCACCACGCCGGCCGGGCGGCCACCCGTCGAGAGCTGCCCGGACGGGTGGGCGGGGGTGACCAGGCCGCGGTCGACCAGCTCGGCGACGTAACCCGACACCGTCGCGCGGGACAGGCCGGTGGACTCGACCAGCTGGGCGCGGGTGGCCGGACCGGCCAGGCGGAGGGCCTGCACCAGACGGCGGGGCGGACCCGTGACATCAGGCAGCCACGGCTGGTTCCCCATGGTCGGTGATGGTCCGGGGAGGGTCCTCCTTCTGTCAACCACCGACACATGAGGTCTCGATCCGGTGACATCTCTGTGTCGTATTGACAGATTCCGGCAGAAGGTCGACCGTTCCGTGCGGTGCATCACCTTTGTGCCCTACGTCTTCCGACTCATCGAGGAGTTTCCGTGGACAAGCGTCGAGGCGCGGCCCTGGGCCTGGCTCTGACGGCGGTACTCGCCGTCAGCGCCTGCGAGAGCGACAGCGAGGGTGGCGGAGGCGGTGGTGGGGACGACGACAGCCTGACGATCGCCCTCCTGCTGCCCGAGTCCCAGGCCACCCGGTACGAGAGCTTCGACCGGCCCCTGTTCGAGGCCGCGGTCGAGGACGAGTGCCCCAGCGACCAGACCTGCGAGGTCCTGTACAGCAACGCCAACCAGGACGCCGAGCAGCAGCAGTCGCAGGCCGAGGCGGCCATCAACAACGGCGCCGACGTCCTCGTGCTGGACCCCGTCGACGGCGACGCGGCGGCCAACATCGCCGCCACCGCCAAGGAGAAGGACATCCCGGTCGTGGCCTACGACCGTTCGATCAGCGACTCCGACGTCGCCTACTACGTCTCCTTCGACAACGTGACGGTCGGTGAGACCCAGGCCCAGGCGCTCGTCGACCGGCTCACCGAGCAGGGCGTGACCAGCGGCAACATCGTGATGATCAACGGTGGCCCGACCGACCCGAACGCCAAGGAGTTCAACGAGGGCGCGCACAACGTCCTCGACGACAGCGGCTTCACCCTCCAGCCCGAGGGCGAGGACTTCTTCACCCCCGACTGGGAGCCGGAGAACGCGCAGTCGTTCATGGACGGCCAGATCGCCGACCTCGGCCCGACCGGCTTCGTCGGCGTCTACGCGGCCAACGACGGCACCGCCGGTGGCGCCATCTCCGCCATGCAGACCGCGGGCATCGACCCGCTGCCGCCGGTGACCGGTCAGGACGCCGAGCTCGCGGGCATCCAGCGGGTCGTCTCCGGTGAGCAGTACATGACGGTCTACAAGCCGATCGCGCCCGAGGCGGAGAAGGCGGCCGAGGTCGCCGTCGCACTGGCCCAGGGCGAGGACGTCGAGGGCGACACCACCGTGAACAACGGTGAGATGGACGTCCAGACCACGCTGTTCGACCCGGTCGCCGTCACGGCGGAGAACGTGGCCGACACCGTCGTGGCTGACGGCTTCTGGACGGTCGAGGACATCTGCACCGCCGACTACGCCGCCGCCTGCGCGGCCATCGGCCTGCAGTGACCCTGCAGTGATCCCGTGCCCCGTGGGCCCAGGCGTTCCGCCCGGGCCCACGGGGCGCCGGTCGTCCCGGCACCCCCACCACCCCGCACCACCAGGAGGAACCGCGTGAGCGCCGACGTGCTCAGCACTGAGCCGCACACCCCGCCGGTGGGGACGAGCCTGCTGTCCCTCACCGGCATCCAGAAGCGCTTCGGCGCCGTCCGAGCACTGTCCGACGTGGACTTCGAGGTCCGTGCCGGTGAGGTCGTCGCCCTCATCGGCGACAACGGCGCGGGAAAGTCCACCCTCGTCAAGGTGATGTCGGGCGCCGGCCCCGCTGACGAGGGCAGCTACCGGATCGAGGGCCGCGAGGTCTCGATCGGCACGCCCGCCGCCGCCACGACCCACGGCGTCGCCACGGTCTTCCAGGACCTCGCCATCTGCGACAACCTCGACGTCGTCGCCAACCTGTTCCTCGGCCGCGAGCTCACCCGCGGGGTGGCCCTGGACGAACCGGAGATGGAGCGCCGCACCGTCGAGCTGCTCGAGCAGCTGTCGGTGAAGCTCCCCAGCGTCCGCATCCCCATGGCTTCGCTGTCCGGCGGTCAGCGCCAGTCCGTCGCGATCGTCCGCGCGCTGCTCGGCTCGCCCAAGGTCGTCCTGCTCGACGAGCCGACGGCGGCCCTCGGCGTCGCCCAGACCGCCCAGGTGCTCAACCTGGTCGAGCGGCTGCGCGAGCGCGGCCTCGGTGTGGTGCTGATCAGCCACAACATGGCCGACGTCATGGCCGTGGCCGACCGCGCCGTCATCCTGCGGCTGGGCCGCGTGGCCGGCCGCTTCGACATGGCCGACGTCTCGCGGGAGCAGCTCGTCGCCACCATCACCGGTGCCGACACCAACGTCGTCAGCGAGCGGGCCGCCCGCGTGGCCGGCCGCTCGGCCACCGCCGGTACCGAGGGGGACCAGGCATGAGCACCACCTCCACCGACAGCGCGGCCGACGCGGCGGCGATGGACCCCGCCGTTCCTGTCCCGGACGCGGCACCGCAGCAGCCCAAGCAGATGCTGCGCGAGCGGCTGGCCGGCCTGCGCGGGGGCGATCTGGGGTCGCTGCCCGTGGTCATCGGCCTGGCCGTCATCGTCATCGTCTTCCAGTCGCTGAACTCGACGTTCCTCAACTCGTTCAACCTGGTCAACCTCTGCCTGCAGATCGCGGCGGTCGGCATCATCGCCACCGGCGTGACGCTGGTGCTGCTGCTCGGTGAGATCGACCTGTCGGTCGGCTCGGTCTCCGGGCTGGCGGCGGCGATCCTCGCCGTCCTCAACGTCAACGAGGGCTTCTCGCCGGTGGTGGCGCTGCTGGCCGCAGCCCTCGGCGGGCTGGTGATCGGCACCATCCACGGGCTCATCTTCACCAAGCTCGGGGTGCCGTCGTTCATCGTGACGCTGGCGGGCCTGCTGGTCTGGCAGGGCGCCCAGCTGCAGGTGCTCGGCTCGCAGGGCACCCTCAACCTGCCGCCCAGCGGCGGGCTGCAGCAGTTCGGCCGGTTCTCCTACCTGGCGGACTGGCAGGCCTACGGCCTGGCGGTCGTCCTGCCGGTGCTGTTCCTCGCCGCGAAGCTCGCGACCCGGTCCCGCCGCACCCGGGCCGGGCTCCCGGTGGGCGCGCTGTGGGTGCCGGTCGCCCAGGCGCTGCTGCTCCTGGTGGTGCTGCTCGCCGTCGTCGCCAAGCTCTCCCTCGACCGCGGCGTGCCGTGGATCTTCGTCGTCTTCGTGGCGATCCTCGCCCTGATCGAGTACGTGCTCCGGCGCACCCGGTACGGCCGGGCGATCTTCGCGGTGGGCGGCAACATCGAGGCCGCGCGGCGGGCCGGCATCAAGGTCGACGCGCTGCGCACCTCCGTGTTCGCCATCGCCTCGATGCTGGCCGCGGTGGGCGGCACGGTCGCCGCGATGCGGCTGGGCTTCGCCAACCAGGGCTCCGGCGCGGCCGACACCCTCATCAACGCCATCGCGGCTGCGGTCATCGGCGGCACCAGCCTCTTCGGTGGCCGGAGCCGGATGTACTCCGCACTGCTCGGTGCGCTGGTGATCGGTGCGATCGCCAACGGCCTGGACCTGCTCAACCTGTCCTCGGCGCTGCGCTACATCATCACCGGCACGGTGCTCCTGCTGGCGGTCGTCATCGATGCGCTGGCCTCGCGGGGACGCCGCTCCGCCGGGCGCTGATCACGCCCGTCCCGTGACGGCCGCCTCCCCGCTCACCCGGAGGGGGCGGCCGATCGCGTTTACAGTGGTCCACGGCGACGTCCTCGTCGCCGACCGACCGACGACGCCAGAGAGGACACCGCCGCGACGTGCCCCTCCTGCGATCGCTCCGTGGCCCGGAGGACCTCCGTGCCCTGCCCGCCGAGAAGCTCCCGGTGCTCGCCGCCGAGATCCGTGACGCGTTGGTCACCAGCGTGGCCAAGACCGGTGGACACCTGGGCCCGAACCTCGGCTGCGTCGAGCTGACCATCGCGCTGCACCGGGTGTTCGACAGCCCGCGCGAGCCGATCGTGTTCGACACCGGCCACCAGTCCTACGTGCACAAGATGCTCACCGGCCGGGTCGAGGACTTCGAGCGGCTGCGCCAGCGCGGCGGGCTGTCCGGCTACCCGAGCCGCGGCGAGAGCGAGCACGACTGGGTCGAGAACAGCCACGCCTCGACGTCGCTGTCCTACGCCGACGGGCTGGCCAAGGCCTTCGCCATCCGCGGTGACTCCCGTCCCGTCGTCGCCGTCATCGGCGACGGCGCGCTGACCGGCGGCATGGCCTGGGAGGCGCTGAACAACATCGCCGCCGCGCAGGACCGCTCGGTGGTCATCGTGGTGAACGACAACGGGCGCTCCTACTCGCCGACCATCGGCGGTGTCGCCGACGCGCTGGCCACCCTCCGGCTGCGTCCCGGCTACGAGAACGCCCTGCTCCAGGTGCGCCAGACGCTGAACCGGGCACCCGTCGTCGGCACGGCGCTCTACGACGCGCTGCACGCCATCAAGAAGGGCCTCAAGGACGTCCTCTCCCCGCAGGGCATGTTCGAGGACCTCGGCATGAAGTACGTCGGCCCCGTCGACGGGCACGACATCAAGGCGATGGAGTCCGCGCTGCGCCGGGCGCGGGACTTCGGCGGGCCGGTCATCGTGCACGCCGTCACCACCAAGGGCTTCGGCTACGCGCCGGCCGAGACCGACCAGATCGACGCCTGGCACGCCACCGGCATCTTCGACCCGGACAGCGGCGCCAGCGCCCGCAAGGTCGGCCGCCCGTGGACCGACGCCTTCTCCGACGAGCTGGTGCGCGTCGGCGGCGAGCGGCCCGACGTCGTGGCCATCACCGCGGCGATGCTGCACCCGACCGGCCTGGCGGCCTTCGGCGAGCGCTTCCCCGAGCGGACCTTCGACGTCGGCATCGCCGAGCAGCACGCGCTCACCTCGGCCGCGGGCCTGGCGATGGCCGGGATGCACCCCGTCGTCGCCGTCTACTCGACGTTCCTCAACCGGGCGTTCGACCAGCTGCTCATGGACGTCGCCCTGCACCGCCAGCCCGTCACCGTCGTGCTCGACCGCGCCGGCGTGACCGGTGAGGACGGCGCCTCGCACAACGGCATGTGGGACATGTCGATCGTCTCGATCGTGCCGGGCGTGCACCTCGCCGCGCCGCGGGACGAGGCGACGCTGCGCGAGGCCCTCCGCGAGGCCGTCGACATCTCCGACGGCCCCTCGGTCATCCGGTTCCCCAAGGGCGTCCTCCCGCCCGACCTCCCGGCGCTCGAGCGCCGCGGGCCGGTCGACGTGCTGCGCCGCGGGGACACCGAGGACGTGCTGCTCGTCGCCGTCGGCTCGATGGTGCCGCTGTGCCTGGCCGCCGCCGAGCGCGCCGCCGACCACGGCATCGACGTCACCGTCGTCGACCCGCGGTGGGTGCTGCCGGTGTCCGACGAATTGCTGGCGCTCGTGTCCGGTCACCGGCTCGTGGTCACCGTCGAGGACGGCGGCCGCGCCGGGGGAGTGGGCACCACGCTCACCCAGGCCCTGCAGGACCGCGACGTCGACGTGCCGGTCCGGACGCTGGGTCTGCCGCAGCAGTTCTTCGAGCACGGCAGCCGCGGCCAGGTGCTCGCCGACGTGGGGCTGACCGAGCAGGACGTCGCCCGGCGGATCGCCGAGTGGAGCGCGAAGCTCGGCGAGCGCACCGACGCCGCCCAGGCCGAACGGGTGGACGGCGCCCAGGCGTGATGATCGCCGAGATCCAAGTGGCGCCGTCGCCTCCGGGGACGCCGGAGGACCCGCACGCCCACGTGGAGGCGGCGATCGCGGTGATCCAGGCATCCGGCCTCCGCTACGAGGTCGGCGCGCTGGGCACCACGCTCGAGGGCGACGCCGACGAGGTCTGGGCCACCCTGCGGGCCGCCCACGAGGCGATGATCGCCGCGGGTGCGACCGGCGGGATCTCGCACATCAAGGTCGCCTCGGTGAACCGCACGATGGACAGCCTCACCGGCAAGTTCCGCTGAGCTGGAGGCGCCGCGGCCGAGTCGCCGTCCAGTCACCGTCCGATTACGTTTCGGATTCGTACTCGTCCTGCGAGAGGAATCCTCCATGCGCAAGCGCGTGTCCGCGGTCGCCGCCGCGGCAGCCGCCGTCGTCCTGGCCACCGCCGCTCCGGCCGGCGCCATCACCGGCGGCACCTTCGACGCCGAGAACAGCTACGACAACGTCGGGCTGATCGCCTTCTACGACGACGGCGTCCGGTACCGCTGCTCGGCCACCCTCGTGTCGCCCACCGTGCTCCTCACCGCGGCGCACTGCACCTTCGGCGTCGAGGGGGGCACCGTCGTCACGTTCGACAACGACCTGACCGACGACGGGCCCGCGCCGCTCCCCGTGGCCGCCGACCCCGCCGCCGGGTACGCGCCATCGGATGCGCCGGCGGGCTGGTACTTCGGCGAGGGGGAGACCCACCCCCGGTACTCGGACTTCGCCGACATGAAGAACTGGAACGACGTAGGCGTCGTGGTCCTCGCCGCGCCGATCACGGACATCGCTCCCGCGCCGCTGGCCCCGACGAACCACCTCGAGAGCTTCCGCCAGCCGGCGCTCAACAAGACGCTGTTCACCTTGGTGGGCTACGGCACGCACGTCGTCCAGGCCGCGGACGGGCCGCGCAAGCCGACCCCGCAGTCCTTCCCGATCCGGCGGGAGTACACCGACGCGCCGGGGCAGAAGCTGACCCCGCAGATCCTGCAGGTGAACGGCAACGAGCACGACCCGCGCGGTGGCGGCGGCAGCTGCTTCGGCGACTCCGGCGGGCCCTCCTTCTCCCCGGACGACTACCTGGTCACCGTGACCAGCTACGGCTACACGTCCAACTGCCGCTACCTCGACGGGCTGCAGCGGGTGGACATCCCAGTGGTCCAGGACTGGTTGGCGGAGTTCGGCGTCGTCCCGGCGGCCTGATCCGCGTCCCGGAACGCCGCGGCGAGGTCAGGCGCGGGTCGCGGCGTCGGTGAGCAGGTCGGCGGTCAGCCCGATCTGCCACTCCCGCGCGCCACCGGCCCGCAGCGCCGCGACCACCGCGTCGCGCTCGCGGGGCTCGGGCGGGTGCCACATCAGCCGCCGCACGAGGTCGGGGGAGACGATGTTCTCCACCGGGACGACGTGCTTCTCCGCCACCTCGGCCAGACCGGCCCGGGCCGCCTGCAGCCGCGTCGCCGCCGCGGGGTCGCGGTCCGCCCACCGATTCACCGGGGGAGGGCCGTCACCGGTGCGGCTGTGCGGGGGCAGCTCGTCCTCGGGGATCCCCTTGCCGCGGACCAGCGCCTGGAACCAGTGGGCGACCAGCCGCCGGTTGGCGCGACCGCGGAACACCGGCAGCTCGAGCAGGGCGCCCTCGTTCTTCGGGTCGGCCTGCACCGCGGAGACCATCGCCGAGTCGGGCAGCACCCGGCCGGGGGCGACGTCGCGGCGGCGGGCCAGCTCGTCACGCGCCTCCCACAGCGCCCGCAGCATCCCCAGCTGGCGCCGGCTGCGCAGCCCGTGGACGCCGGAGGTGCGCCGCCACGGGTCGACCCGGGGTGCGGCGGGGCCGGCGGCCAGGATCGCCTCGAACTCCTGGCGAGCCCACTCGGTCTTGCCCTGCTCCTCGAGGATGGCGGCCAGCGCGTCGCGCAGGTCGACCAGCACCTCGACGTCCAGGGCGGCGTAGACCAGCCACTCCTCGGGCAGCGGCCGGGTGCTCCAGTCGGCGGCCGAGTGGCCCTTCTGCAGCGAGAAGCCCAGCAGCGACTCGACGACAGCGCCCAGGCCCACGCGGGGGAGGCCGGCGAGGCGCGCGGCGAGCTCGGTGTCGAACAGCCGACGGGGGACCATGCCGATCTCGGCCAGGCAGGGGAGGTCCTGGTTCGCGGCGTGCAGCACCCACTCGGCGTCGCCGATCGCGTCCTGCAGCACCGAGAGGTCGGGCAGCGGGACGGGGTCGACCAGGCCGGTGCCCGAGCCGTTGCGGCGCAGCTGCACCAGGTAGGCGCGCTGGCCGTAGCGGTAGCCCGAGGCGCGCTCGGCGTCCACGGCGACCGGACCGGTGCCCGCGCGGAGGGCCTCGGCGTACTCGACCAGCTGGGTGGAGTTCTCGATGACCGGGGGCAGGCCGTCGCGGGGGGCGAGCAGCGGGACGGCGGTGGACTCCTCGACGGGGTTCTCCGGGGTCGGCTCCTCCGCACCAGGAGTGGGCTCGGTGCTCAGTTGCCGTCCACCTTCTCGCCGGTCCTCGTCGGTCGGGCGCCGGGCGGGAGCCCGCGCGCCGGGACCGATGTTAGAGAGTCGCGCCGCCGGACCGGTCGGCGCCTCTCCCACCCTCCCCGAGCAGGTGGACTCCGGGGGGCGGCAGCCCGGCCGCGTTGGCCAGCACCTGGAGCCAGGCCAGCAGGTGATGGTCCAGCGCGGTGTCACCCGCGGTCCACGAGGCGCGCATCTCGACGTCCACCGAGTGCTCCGGTCCGGCCAGCTCGCCGAACCGCGTCGAGGCCGTCCGGGTCACGGTGCCGCCGACGGTGGTGTGCTCGGCGCCGGTCTCGG
>Ga0210040_10004298_pt1 | contig 18713 bp, 18 predicted proteins | sample CryGeyCG12114_NA_FD_185462 | JGI IMG/M metagenome (GOLD analysis project Ga0210040, IMG submission 185462) | Groundwater microbial communities from aquifer - Crystal Geyser CG19_WC_8/21/14_NA (SPAdes) (version 2) | ecosystem: Environmental > Aquatic > Deep subsurface > Groundwater | place: USA...
GTGCGGACGAGTCAGCCTGTACGCCGGGTCCTGTTCCCGTGGCTGGTCACCCGGCCACGGGTGGCGGCCATCCATCTCGGGACGCCGTTGCCGACGCCCTCCAGCGGTCTACCCGGGAGCTCGGGCGGGCAGCCCTCGAGCGCTCCCTGTCTGACCTTGCTCCGGGTGGGGTTTGCCGAGCCACCCCCGTCACCGGGGGTGCTGGTGGTCTCTTGCACCACCGTTTCACCCTTGCCCCGCGCCGAGGCGCGTGGCGGTCTGTTCTCTGTGGCACTTTCCCGCGGGTCACCCCGGGTGGGTGTTACCCACCACCCCGCCCTGCGGAGCCCGGACGTTCCTCGGCAGCGCCCCGGTCGCCCGGAGCGCTGACGCGACCGCCCAGCTGACTCGTCCGCAGCACCACCCTAGCGCCCTGTGGACAGCGCCAGCGGACCGTCGGTGCCGGGCCCTAGGGTCGTACACGTGTTCGAGGAGTCGGGACGCCGAGACGCGGCCCAGCGCCGCCTCCCCCTCGACCCGTGCCTGGAGCACGTGGACGACGCCGCAGCTCGCGCCCTGGCCGTCCTGCCTCCCGGCCCCGGCCTGTGGGCGGCGCTGGCAGCGGTCCCCGAGCTCACCGGCCCGGACGACGAGCGCAGCTCGGACGCCGTCCTGCTCGAGGTGGTGGCGGCGGCCGAGCGCCTGGCAGCAGGCGCAGCGACCCTGGGCGCCCGGGCCCTGGCAGCGCTGGACGCCCGCTGGAGGGCCGAGGCGGCCGCCCTGGCGGCCCAGGACCCCGTGGCGGCCGCGCAGGGCCGGGTGCGCCCCTGGACCGACAGCGAGGTCGGCGCCCGGCTCCGGCTGACCGACGCCGACGCCTCCGCGCTGGTGTGGCAGGCCGGCCAGCTGGCCGGGCCCCGGTCCGCGGTCCTGGCGGCCCTCGGCGACGGGCTGGTGGACCTCCCTCGCGCCGCCGCCCTCGTCGACCGGCTCGCCGTGCTCCCCGCCGACGTCGCCGCCGCGGTCGAGGGCAGGGTGCTGCCCGGGGCGGGGCTGCTGACGGTGCAGACCCTGCGCCGCCGGATCGACGCCGAGGCCGTCCGGGTCGACGCCGCCGGAGCCGCGGAGCGCGCGGAGGCCCGCCGCGCCGAGCGGGCCGTCCACCGGTGGGCCGAGCCTGAGGCGACCGCCTGCACGACGGTCCGCGGGCCGGCCGACGCGGTCGAGACCATCTTCCAGGCCATCGACGCGCGGGCCCGCAGCATGCGCCGGGACGCCGTCGCGAGCGGCGGACGGGACGACGCCACCCTCGCGGCCTGGCGCTTCGACGCCCTGCACCAGATCGCCCTCGACGTGCTCGAGGGCGCCCACGGCCCGGTGGCGCGCACGGCGGCCTCACGACCGGTCGCGCACGTCACGGTGGCGGCCACCACGCTGCTCGGCCTCGACGACTCCCCCGGCCTCCTGCGCGGCCACGGGACCGTGCCGGCAGCGACGGCCCGCCGCATCGCCCAGGACGCCACCTGGCGCCGCCTGCTCACCGACCCGGTCACGGGGGTGGCCGTGGGCACCGAGGAGCAGCGCTACCGCCCCTCCGCCCTGCTGGCCGAGCTCGTCGCCCACCGGCACGCCACCTGCTCCGCGCCCGGCTGCGGGCAGCCCGGCTGGCGGGCGGACGCCGACCACGTCACGCCCTGGCCGCAGGGCCCGACGAGCGCCGCGAACCTCCACCCGCTGTGCCGCTACCACCACCTGGTGAAGCACTCGGCGCGCGGGATGACCGCCGCGGTCAGCGCCACCGGGGGGACGACGTGGACCACCCGCACCGGGCACACGTACGAGCGCGACCCCGACGCGGTCGACCAGCGAGCAGCCCTCCGGTCACCGCTCGCCGCTCCGCCACCGGCTGCGCTCCCGCCACCCGCAGAGCCACCGGCGACGGCCGCCTAGAGTCCTCCTCCGTGCTGCTGCTCCTGCCTCCCTCCGAGCGCAAGCGCGCAGCCACCACGGGCCCCGCCCTGGACCTGTCGGCCCTGTCCTGCCCCTCGCTGACGGCCGCCCGCGCGCAGGTGCTCGCCGCGCTGGAGGAGGCCAGCGCCGCGTCGAGCGCCGCCCAGGTGCTGGGCACCGGTCCGTCGCTGGCGGCGGAGGTCGAGCGCAACACCCGCTGGCGCAGCGAGCCGGCGCTGCCCGTCGCGCAGCTGTACGCCGGGGTCCTCTACGACGCCCTCGACCTGCCCGGCCTCCCCCGGCGCGCCGCCGCCCGGGCCGCCACCGACGTCCTCGTCAGCTCCGCCGCCTACGGGCTGCTCTCCCCCGCCGACGCCGTCCCGGCCTACCGCCTGTCGATGGGCACCGACCTGCCGGGCACCGGCCCGCTCGCCCCCTTCTGGCGCGCGCACCTGGGCCCGGTGCTCGACGACCTCGCCGCGGTCGGAGGGCAGGTGGTGGTCGACGCCCGCTCCTCCACCTACGCCGCCGCGTGGAGGCCGCCGCGCGCCCTCGCCGAGCGCGTCGTGGCCCTGCGCGTGCTGCGCGAGCGCGACGGGCGCCGCACCGTCGTCTCCCACCTGGCCAAGCACACCCGCGGCCTGGTCGCCCGCCACCTGCTCGTCCGCCGCGACCGCGTCCCCTCCGACGCCGCGTCGCTGGCCGCCGCGGTCGCCGAGGCCTTCCCCGCCGAGCTCGCGCCCGCGGCGCCGGGGCGCCCGCGCACCCTCGACGTCGTCGTCCGCGGCTGACGGCGCAGGGACGCGGGGTGCGCTGGCTGCTGGCCGCCGCGGGGGCGGCCGTCGTCCTCACCGGCGCCCTGCCGGCCGACGCGGCGCTCGCGCTGCTGGAGCGCACCTGGCAGGTGCTGGTCTTCCTCGTGGCGGTGACCGCCCTGGCCGGGCTGGCGGGGTCCGCAGGCGTCTTCGAGGTCGCCGCCACCTGGGCGGCCCGGCGCGGCCGGGGGCGCACCTGGCGCCTGTGGCTGCTCGTGGTGGCTCTCGCCACGGCGTCCACGGCCGTGCTGTCGCTCGACACCACCGCCGTGCTGCTCACCCCGGTCGTCCTGGCCGTCGCCCGCCGCACCGGGGCCCCGGTCCAGCTGCTGGCGCTGACGACCGTGTGGCTGGCGAACACCGCCTCGCTGTGGCTGCCCGTCTCCAACCTCACCAACCTCCTCGCGGCCGGGGAGCTGCCCGGCGGCGTGCTGGCGGTCGCGGGCCTGACCTGGGCGCCCGCGCTGGCCGCGACCCTGACGACGGTCGCCGTCCTGGCCCTGCTCTTCCACCACGACCTGCGCGGTGGCTACGACCTGCCCGCGCCCGCGGTGGTCGACGACCCGGTCCTGCTGCGGGCGGCCGCGGCCGTCGTCGGCGTGGTCCTGCCCGCCCTGGCGGTGGGCCTGCCGCCGTGGGCGGTCGCCACCGGCGGCGCCGTCGTGCTGGCCGCCCTCGCCGCGCTGCGCCGCCCGCAGCACCTGCGCCGGGGCCTGGTGCCGCTGCCCCTGGCGGCCGGGGTCGCCGGGCTCTTCCTCGTGGTCGCGGCCCTGGGCGAGCACGGCCTCACGGCGCTGCTCACCGACCTCGCGGGGGCGAGCGGGCACGGGGAGACGGGCGGGCACGGGGAGACGGGCGGGCACGGAGGGACCGGCGAGCTGCTGCGCCTGGCGGCCACGGCGGCCCTGGCCGGCAACGCGGTCAACAACCTCCCCGCCTACCTCGCGCTGCAGCCCGTGCTCGCCGGAGCGCCGCCGGCGGGGGTCGTGGCGGTGCTGGTGGGCGTGGACGTCGGGCCGCTGGTCACCCCCTGGGCGTCGCTGGCCACCCTGCTGTGGGCCGCGCGCTGCCGCGAGGCCGGCGTCCGGGTGGACTGGTGGCGCTTCGCCGCGCGCGGAGCCCTGCTGGCGCCGCTCGCCGTGGCCGCCTCGGTGCTCGCGCTGGCCGCGACCACCTGAGGCGGGCCCTCAGGACTGGCGCCAGGGCAGCCCCACGACCTTCCACCCGGACACGTCGCGGTGGCCCTGCGCGCCGACCGGGCCCTCGAAGCCGTCGAGCACGTTGAGCGCCCGGGTCCAGCCGGCGTCGGCGGCCGCCTCCGCGGCGTCCACGGACCGGTGCGCGGAGCGGCACAGGAACGCCACGGGCGCGCCGGTCGGCACGCCCGCGGCGGCCAGCTGGTCGACGAAGCCGTCGTTGGGCCGCCCGTCCAGGCCCACCCACTCCAGCGGCAGCACGCGCTTGCCCAGGGCGCTCAGGTCGGGCATCCCCACCAGCGCCCACTCGGCGCGGGTGCGCACGTCGACGAGGACGGCGTCCGGGTCGGACTCGAGCAGCGCCCACGCCTGCTCGGGCCCGAGGTCGCCGGCGCGCTTCACGAGCGCTGGCGCGCCGCCGCCCGCGCGACCTCCGCGCCGGGCAGGACGACGGCCTGGGCCACGACCACGCGGGTGCCGTCGAAGGTGGCGGCCGGGTCGCCGTGCAGCACGTACCCCTGCTCCAGCGCCTCGCTCACCCGCTCGCAGAACGCGCGGTCGTCGGTGCCGGTCAGCAGGCGGTAGCGCAGGCGGGTCTCGTCCACGGGGGTCTCCGTCACATCGTCCGTCTCGAACAGGGCGTCATCGGCGGCGAGCAGCGCGTCGGCGGCGCTCTCCAGGGCCTGCTCGGGGGTGGTCCTCCGCTCCCAGGTGCGGCCCTTCGCGGCGGCGTCCATCGCCTCGTTCGCCAGCCGGTCGGCGTGGCTGTTGCGCGCCCGCGGCATCCACGAGTACCGCACCTGCGCGGCGGGCAGGACCTCGCGGGCCTGGCGGGCCAGGCGCCGCATGTCCTCGTGCTTGATCTGCCAGCGCCCGGACATCTGCTCCACCACCAGGCGGGAGTCCATCCGGACCTCCACCTGGGCGTCCGGGTCGATCTCGGCGGCCGCCTGCAGGCCGGCGAGCAGGCCGGAGTACTCGGCGACGTTGTTGGTGGCGCGGCCGATGGAGGCGGCGGCCTCGGCGAGCACGACGCCGGTCTCGGCGTCGCGCACGAGGGCGCCGTACCCGGCCGGGCCGGGGTTGCCGCGCGAGCCGCCGTCGGCCTCGACGACCAGCTGGCGCCCGGCCCGGGAGGGGGGCGGGGACATCAGTGCACCTCGCCCTGGCCCTGCGGCGTGCGCACGAGGATGCGGGTGCACTCCTCGCAGCGGACGACGGCCTCGGGCGCCGCGGCGCGCACCCGGCCGAGCTCGACCGGGGTCAGCTGCAGGCGGCACCCGCCGCAGCGCTCGCCCACCAGCGGCGCGGCGCCCAGACCGCCCTCGGCGGCGCGCACCTTGTCGTACAGGGCCAGCAGGGCCGGCTGCAGGCCGACCACGGCGGCGGCCCGCTCGGCCTGCACGGCCCGCCCCTCGGCGTCCACCTCGACCAGGGAGGCGTCGCGGCGGGCGGTGAGCTCGGCGCGCTCGGCCTCCAGCGCGGCGGCCTCGGCCTCCAGCTCGCCCACCGCGGCCTGGGCGGCCTCCTGGCGCTCCATCACCTCCAGCTCGAGGTCCTCCAGGTCGCTCTGGCGCCGGGCCAGGGCCTCGGAGTCCTTCTGCAGCGCCTGCAGGTCCTTGGCGCTGCCGCTGCCGGCGGCCAGGCGCTCGGCGTTGCGCTCGGCGCGGGCGCGCACGAGCTCCACCTCGGCGTCGGCGCGCGCCGCCTCGCGGGCGACGTCGCCGGCGACCATCTGCGCGGAGACGAGCCGGTCGCGCAGCGAGGCGGCGCGGGTCTCCAGCTCGGTGAGGGCGGCGTGCTCGGGCAGGGTGCGGCGCCGGTGCAGCAGCTGGGCCAGCCGGGTGTCCAGGGCCTGGACCTCCAGCAGCCGCAGCTGGTCGGCGACGGGGGCGGTGGGAGGTGTCACCGGGTGGTCCCTTCGGTGCTCGGGACGTGGAACGTCCACGGATCGGTGCGGCGGGCGCTGACGGCGGTGCTCACGCGCAGTCCCCGCTCGGCCAGGGCGGAGGTGAGGCGCTCGGCGGCGCCGTGGAGCCAGGGCCACTCGCTGGCCCAGTGCGCGACGTCGACGAGGAACGGTGGGCCGTCGCCGGCCAGCTCGCGGGCGTCGGAGGCCGGGTGGTGGCGCAGGTCGGCGGTGACCAGGACGTCGGCCCCGCTGGCGCGCGCGGCGCCGAGCAGGCCGTCCCCCGCTCCGCCGGAGACCGCGACGCGCGTGACCGGGGCGTCGGGGTCGCCGGCGACCCGCACCCCGCCGGCCGTCGCGGGCAGGGCCGCGGCCACCACCTCGGCGAAGGCGCGCAGCGCCATCGGCCGCTCCAGGACGCCGACCCGGCCGATGCCGCGCGGGCTCGACCAGGGCGCCATCTCCAGGACGTCGAAGGCCGGCTCCTCGTAGGGGTGCGCGGCGCGCAGCGCGGCCAGCACGGCCTCGCGCCGGTGCCGCGGCGCCACGACCTCCACGCGGGCCTCGGCGACGTCCTCGCGCCGGCCGGGAACACCCACGGCGGGGCGCGAGCCCGCCCCGGGGACGAACGTGCCGGTGCCCGTCGAGGTCCACGCGACGCGCTCGTAGCGGCCGAGCGAGCCCGCACCCGCGGCCGCCAGGGCGTCGGTGACCGCCTCGGCGCGCTCGAGCGGGACGAAGGCGACGACCTTGTCCAGCGGCTCCTCGGGCGCCGCGGACAGGGGCACGAGGTCGGTGAGGCCGAGGACGCGGGCCAGGGCGTCGGAGACCCCCGGCCGGGCGGAGTCGGCGTTGGTGTGCGCGGCGTACAGGGCGCAGCCGGCGCGGACGAGGTCGTGGACGACGCGCCCCTTCGGCGTGGTCGCCGCGACCGAGGAGACCCCGCGCAGGAGCAGCGGGTGGTGCACGAGCAGGAGGTCAGCGCCACCGGCCACGGCCTCGGCGACCACGGCCGAGACGGGGTCGACCGCCAGCAGCACGCGCTCGACGGGGGCGTCGGGATCGCCGACGACGAGCCCCACGGCGTCCCAGTCCTGCGCCCACCGGGACGGGTAGAGCTCCTCCAGGACGGCGACGACCTCGGCCACCGAGGGCGTCCGCAGGGCCGCGGTCTCCTGGCTGGTCACCCCGGCAACGCTACCGGTGCGGCGGGAGGGGCTGGTGGGCCCGGCCGGGTTCGAACCGGCGACGCCCGCGGTGTAAGCGCGGTGCTCTACCAGCTGAGCTACGGGCCCGGGCGAGCGCCACGGCCGCCGGGGTGCACCCAGCGGCGGCCGTGGCAGGAGGTCACTGTGGCCCACGACCGGCCGCCGCGGGGGCCGGACGACCGGATCAGCAGGTCACAGATCGGTCACCGGCTGCGGCGACCGCTGAGCAGCCGGGTGGCGGTCCAGTCGGTCGACGGCTTGATCGTGCTCGTGGCGTGCAGGCCGGCGGTCGGTGCGGCCTCCTCCACGTCGGAGGGCGGCACGTGGCCGGGGCTGCCGGCCTTCGGCGTCAGCAGCCACACCACGCCGTCGTCGGCGAGGGAGATCAGGGAGTCGACGAGGGCGTCGACCAGGTCGCCGTCGCCCTCGCGCCACCAGAGCAGGACGACGTCGACGACCTCCTGGTCCTCCTCGTCGAGCATCGGGCCGCCGATGAGCGCCTCCACGGCGTCCCGGAGGTCGTGGTCGACGTCGTCGTCGTAGCCCAGCTCCTGGACGGCCTGGCCGGCGCGCACGCCGAGCCGGCTCGCCGCGCTGTCCGCCGCGGGCCCCGCGGTCGCGCTCACCCTGGTCCTCCTGAAAGCCTCGAGTTCGTCCTCCGGCGCGACCCCCGGTCGCGCCCCGCGCCTGGGCGCGGGTGGCGACGGTACCGCGAGAGCGCCGCGAAGGGGACTCCCGCCACGAGCGGCGCCGGTCACAGCGGCGCGCGTACGCTGCCCGGATGGGCAGAGTGACCTCCCGCACCCCGGTCGTGCGCCTGGACCTGTCCGCGCCGGACGGCGCCGGCCGCGTGGTGCGCCGCCCCGACACCCTCGCCGCCGAGGAGCCGATGGAGGTCCGCGTCGGCGGCGAGCCCGTCGTCGTCACGATGCGCACCCCCGGCGACGACCTCGACCTGGCGATCGGCTTCCTCCTCACCGAGGGGCTGATCGCCTCCGCCGACGACGTGCTGACCGCCATGCACTGCACCGACCTCGGCGAGGACGGCGCACCCACCTTCAACGTGGTCGAGGTCGCGCTGCGCCCGGGGGTCCCCGCGCCGGACCTGGAGGGGCGGCGCACCTTCGGCATGACGTCGGCGTGCGGGGTGTGCGGCTCGGCCAGCATCGACGCCGTCCGGCGCCGCTCCGCCTTCGACGTCACCGGCGACGACGTGCGGGTGGACGCCGGCCTGCTGCTGTCCCTGCCGGAGCGGCTGCGCAGCGCGCAGAAGGTCTTCGACCGCACCGGCGGCCTGCACGCCGCGGGCCTGTTCACCGCGGGCGGCGACCTGCTGGCCCTGGCCGAGGACGTCGGCCGGCACAACGCCGTCGACAAGGTGCTCGGGAGGGCGGCCCGCGAGCTGGGCTGGCCCCTGCGCGGCACCGTGCTGCAGGTGAGCGGGCGCGCCTCGTTCGAGCTGGCCCAGAAGGCGTGGTCGGCCGGCGTGCCCGTGCTCTCGGCCGTCTCGGCGCCCTCGTCGCTGGCCGTGGAGCTGTGCGGGGAGGCGGGCCTGACCCTCGCGGGCTTCGTCCGCGCGCCCCGGATGAACCTCTACACCCACCCGGAGCGGGTCGTCGTGGGCGAGTCCATCGAGTCCATCGAGTCCATCGAGTCCGCGCCGCAGCCCGCCGGGGCCGCCCGGCCCGGCGCCGGGCTCGCTCAGCCCGCCAGGTAGGACAGCCGCACGGTCCGCACGGCGTTGTCGACGTTGGTGTCGACCAGGCAGACCGACTGCCAGGTGCCGAGCGCGAGCTGCCCGCCGACGACCGGCAGCGTCGTGGCCGGCGGCACGAGGGCGGGCAGCACGTGGTCGCGCCCGTGCCCGGGCGTGCCGTGGCGGTGGCGCCACCCGCTGCCGCCGGGCCCGCCGCGGGGCAGCAGCTCGGCCAGCGCCGCGAGCAGGTCGTCGTCGGAGCCGGCGCCGGTCTCCAGCACGGCGACCCCGGCCGTGGCGTGCGGCACGAAGACGTTGAGCAGCCCGTCGCGCGCGCCCGCGCCGCGCAGGAACTCCGCGCAGCGGCCGGTCAGGTCGACCACCCGCTCGACGTCCCCGGTGCGGACCTGCAGCTCCAGCGTGTGCACCGTCACAGGGTAGGCCGCGCCCCCCGGGGTGGTGGTGACGCCGACCTCGGCCACGGGGCAGGATGGAGCCCGTCCCGGCACGGGCGCGCAGACCCCACCCGGGTCGCCGCGGCCCCCGGGGCCCCTGCGGCGCCATCCGCCCCGGGGACCGCACGACCCTGAGGAAGGCCTGACGTGGCTGGACGCGACGACGCGCACACCGGTGGCGGTGCCACCGGCCCGCTGCACCTCCCCGACGCCGACCCGGGCGAGACCGGGGAGTGGCTGGAGTCGGTCGACGGCCTGGTCGAGGAGCGGGGGTCCGAGCGCGCGTCCTTCGTGCTGCGCAGCGCCCTGGAGCACGCGCGCGACCGCGACGTGCCGGTGCCCGGCCTGCTGTCCACCGACTACGTCAACACCATCCCCCCGGAGGAGGAGCCGGACTTCCCCGGCGACGAGGAGGTCGAGCGCCGCTACCGCGCCTGGAACCGGTGGAACGCCGCGGTCATGGTCCACCGCGCGCAGCGCCCCGGGATCGGCGTCGGCGGCCACATCTCCACCTACGCCTCCTCCGCGACGCTGTACGAGGTGGGCCTGAACCACTTCTTCCGCGGGCCCGAGCACCCCGGTGGCGGCGACCACGTCTTCTTCCAGGGCCACGCCTCCCCCGGCATGTACGCGCGCGGCTACCTGGAGGGGCGGCTGTCCGCGGACCGCCTCGACGGCTTCCGCCAGGAGCTGTCCCACCCCGGCGGCGGGCTGCCGTCCTACCCCCACCCCCGCCTGATGAAGGGGTTCTGGGAGTTCCCGACCGTGTCCATGGGCATCGGCCCGGCGAACGCGATCTACCAGGCGCAGTTCGACCGCTACCTGCACGGGCGCGGCCTCAAGGACACCTCCGACCAGCACACCTGGGCGTTCCTGGGCGACGGCGAGATGGACGAGCCGGAGAGCCGCGGCCTGCTGCAGCTGGCCGGCTACGAGGGCCTGGACAACCTCACCTTCGTCGTCAACTGCAACCTGCAGCGCCTGGACGGCCCGGTCCGCGGCAACCACAAGATCATCCAGGAGCTGGAGTCGTTCTTCCTGGGCGCCGGCTGGAACGTCATCAAGGTGGTCTGGGGCCGCGACTGGGACCCGCTGCTGGCCGCGGACACCGGCGGCGACCTCGTGCGCCTGATGAACGAGACCAAGGACGGCGACTACCAGACGTACAAGACCGAGGACGGCGCCTACGTCCGCGAGCACTTCTTCGGCCGGCACGAGGCCACCCGCGCCCTCGTCGAGCCGCTGAGCGACGAGCAGATCTGGAACCTCAAGCGCGGTGGCCACGACTACCGCAAGGTCCACGCGGCCTACGCGCGCTCGATGGAGCGCAACGGCAAGCCGACCGTCGTCCTGGCCAAGACCATCAAGGGCTACGGCCTCGGCCCGCACTTCGCCGGGCGCAACGCCACGCACCAGATGAAGAAGCTGACGCTGGAGGACCTCAAGCTCCTGCGCGACAGCCTGCGCATCCCGGTCACCGACGCCCAGCTGGACGCCGACCCCTACGCGCCGCCGTACTTCCACCCCGGGGAGGACGCCGAGGAGGTGCGCTACCTGCAGGAGCGCCGCCGCGCGCTCGGCGGGTACGTGCCGAGCCGGCGCACGCAGGGCGCGAAGGCCCTGCCCCTGCCCGGCGACAGCGCCTACGCCTCGGTCAGGAAGGGCTCGGGCAAGCAGCAGATCGCCACGACGATGGCGTTCGTCCGCCTGCTCAAGGACCTCATGCGCGACAAGGAGTTCGGGCCCCGCGTGGTCCCGATCATCCCGGACGAGGCGCGCACCTTCGGGATGGACTCCTTCTTCCCGACCGCCAAGATCTACAACCCGAGCGGCCAGGAGTACGTCTCCGTCGACCGCGAGCTGATGCTGGCCTACAAGGAGTCCACGAGCGGCCAGATCCTGCACCTGGGGATCAACGAGGCCGGCTCGGTGGCGGCCTTCACGGCGGCGGGCACGTCCTACGCCACGCACGGCGAGCCGATGCTGCCCGTCTACATCTTCTACTCGATGTTCGGCTTCCAGCGCACCGGCGACCAGCTGTGGGCGGCGGCCGACCAGATGGCCCGCGGCTTCCTGCTCGGGGCGACGGCCGGGCGCACCACGCTGACCGGCGAGGGGCTGCAGCACGGCGACGGCCACTCGCTGCTGCTGGCGGCGACGAACCCCGCGGTCGTGGCCTACGACCCGGCGTACGCGTACGAGATCGCGCACATCGTCCAGGACGGCCTGGAGCGCATGCACGGCGCCGAGAGCCGCGAGGAGAACCCGCGCCGCGACCCGAACGTCCTCTACTACCTGACGCTCTACAACGAGCCGATGGTCCAGCCGGCCGAGCCCGAGGGCGTCGACGTCGAGGGGATCCTCGGGGGCATCCACCGGATCGCGCCGGCGCAGGGCGGCGAGGCGCAGGTGCGCCTGCTCGCCTCGGGCGTGGGCGTGCCGTGGGCGCTGGAGGCCCAGCAGCTGCTGGCCGACGACTTCGGCGTGCGGGCCGACGTCTTCAGCGTGACGTCGTGGAACGAGCTGCGCCGCGACGGGCTGGAGTGCGACGCGCACGCGTTCGACCACCCCGAGGAGGAGGTGCCGGTGCCGTTCGTGGCGCGCCAGCTCGGGAGCTCCGACGCGCCGGTGGTCGCGGTCAGCGACTGGATGCGGGCGGTGCCCGACCAGATCCGCCAGTACGTGCCGCAGGACTTCGTGTCCCTGGGCACCGACGGGTTCGGCCTCTCCGACACCCGCCCGGCCGCGCGCCGGCACTTCCGGGTCGACGGGCCGAGCGTCGCCTACCAGGCGCTGCGCACCCTGGCCCGCCGCGGCGAGGTGGACGCCGGCCTGCCGGCGAAGGCCTACGCCCAGTACCGCCTGGACGACGTGACCGCCGGCACCAGCGGCAACGCGGGTGGGGAGAGCTGACCCACCCCTCTCGTGATCACGGGATCCCGCCACCTCCACGAGGTGGCGGGATCCCACGATCACGAGGGGTGGGGCTACCGCTGGGTGAAGCCGCCCCCGGGGCGCGCGTCGGCCTCGGCGATGGCGCGCTCGAGCTCCGCGCGCACGCCCGCGACCCGCTCGGGGTCGGGGAACTGCTCGAAGGACTCCAGGTAGCGCCGGGCCTCGGCGATGCGGCCGGCGTCCACCGCGGCGTGCACCAGGTGCCGGCCGGCCTCGGGGTCGTGCTCGCGCGGGCGCCAGTGGCCCACGCCCAGGCCCAGGGCCTCGTTGGCCAGGCCCGCCTCTCGCAGGATGCACAGGCTCTCGGCCAGCGCCTTGCCGCTGGCGTCGCGCTCGGAGGCGGTCGCGAAGCGGCGCAGGGCGCCGTCGCGGTCCTCGTGCACCGACAGGCGGCCCAGCTCCAGCAGGGGGAACCAGGCGCGTCCGTTGCGCGCCATCTCCTCCGCCAGCGCCCAGACGGCGTCGTCCGCCGCCCGCTGCGGGTCGCCGGCGGCGTGCCCCTCGGCGGCGCGGCGGCGGACGATGTCCGCGAGCCGCTTGAAGGCCACCTCGTCGTTGGGGTCGTGCTCCAGGCGCTCGCGCAGGCGGCCCTCCTCCGCGGCGTCCAGGGGCGCGGTGGTCCCCCGCCGTCGCGGCACCAGGGCCACGGGTGGCCTCAGCGCGGGTCGCAGCCCCTGCGTGCGGGCGATCTCGGCGCGGTTGCGCAACCGGTCCAGCAGTCCCATGCGGTCCTTCCGTCTCAGCGCCCCCCGGGCATGCCCGACGGCGGTGCGGGTCCAGCGACAGTAACGCGCCCGTGACCGGAGCGCCCGTCCCGTGACTCGCGGAGGACGCCCGCGGTCGCGGCGCGCTTGGAGGGAACCTCCAACGCCGCCCTATCCTCGTGCCGTGGCCGACGGCGGAACGCAGGTGCCGGCCGGCGGCGAGGCGCTGGCGCGGCTGAACGCCGGCACGCCCGCCATGGCCGCCACCGCCCTGGCGCGCCTGGACGAGCAGCTGCCCTGGTACGCCTCGATGGGCCCGCAGGAGCGCTCCTGGGTCGGGCTGGTGGCGCAGGCGGGCATCTCCGCGTTCGTGGCCTGGTACCGCTCCCCCGGCCGCCGCCCCGTCTCCGCCGACGTCTTCGGCACCGCACCGCGGGAGCTGACGCGCGCGGTCTCCCTGCACCAGACGCTGCAGGTCATCCGGGTCGTGGTGGACGTCGTGGAGGACGCCGTCCCCGACCTGGCCGACCCCGCGGGCCAGCCGGCGCTGCGCGAGGCCGTGCTGCGCTACTCCCGCGAGGTGGCCTTCAGCGCCGCAGCCGTCTACGCCCGCGCCGCCGAGGCGCGCGGGGCCTGGGACGCGCGGCTGGAGGCCCTCGTGGTCGACGCCCTGGTGCGCGGGGAGGTCGACGACGCCCTCGCCACCCGGGTCACGGCGCTGGGGTGGCAGGGGCACGCCCGGGTCGCGGTGGTCGTGGGCGTGCGCCCGGCCGGCGACCCCGAGGCCGCGATCGCCGAGCTGCGGGCCAGCGCCGGGGCGCTGGCCGACGACGCCCTGGTCGGGCTGCAGGGCGAGCGCGCCCTCGTGGTGCTCGGCGCCGAGGACCCCCTCGCGGCCGCCGCCGCCCTCGCGCCGCGCTTCGGCGCCGGGCCGGTCGTGGTGGGGCCCGTGGTCGAGGGGCTGTCCGCCGCGGCGCGCTCGGCGCGCACCGCCCTGGCCGGGCTCACCGCCGTGCGCGCCTGGCCGGAGGCGCCGCGCCCGGTGGCCGCCGAGGACCTCCTGCCCGAGCGGGTGCTCTCCGGCGACGCCACGGCCCGGCGCGCCCTGGCCGACCGGGTGCACGCCCCGCTGCAGGCGGCTCCACCCGCCCTGGGCGAGACGCTGCGGGCCTACCTGGCCCACGGCCGCGCCCTGGAGGCCACCGCCCGGGCGCTCTTCGTGCACCCCAACACCGTGCGCTACCGGCTGCGCCGGGTGGCCGAGGTGACCGGCTGGGACCCGACCAGCCCCCGCGAGGCCTGGGTGCTGCAGGTGGCGCTGGCCGTGGGGGCGCTCGCCGAGGCGCCCCGGCGCGCTTGACCGCCTCTTGACCACCGGTAGCCCCGCTTTGGAGGAACCCTCCAGACGCGGCCGTGATCTCTCGTCGGCGTCGTCAGCGTGCGCCGCGGCGCGCAGGGGGCAGGGTGGACCCGTGCTCGCCGTCCTCTGCCCCGGCCAGGGCTCCCAGACCCCGGGGTTCCTGACCCCGTGGCTGGAGCTGCCCGGCGTCCGCGCCCGCCTTGGCTGGCTCTCCGCCGTCGCGGGCCCGCTGTCCGGCGCCGACCTGCTCACCCACGGCACCACCTCCGACGCCGAGACCATCCGCGACACCGCGGTGGCCCAGCCGCTCATCGTGGCCAGCGGCCTCGCCGTCCTGGCCGAGCTGCTCGAGGGAGTGGACGAGGCCGCGCTCGGCGCGGTGGCCGGCCACTCCGTCGGGGAGGTCACGGCCGCCGCCGCGGCCGGCGTCCTGACCGCCGAGCAGGCCGTGGTGCTGGTGCGCGAGCGCGGCGCCGCCATGGCCGCCGCCGCTGCGAGGACCGCGACCGGCATGGCCGCCGTGGTCGGCGGGGCACCCGATGACGTCGAGGCCGCGATCGCCCGCGCCGGGGCCGTGGCGGCCAACCGCAACGGCGCCGGGCAGGTCGTGGCGGCGGGCACCACCGATCAGCTCGCCGCCCTGGCCGCCGACCCGCCCGCACGGGCCCGGGTCATCCCCCTGCAGGTCGCGGGCGCCTTCCACACCGAGCACATGGCCCCGGCGGTGCAGGTGCTGGCCGAGCTGGCTCCCGGGATCACCACCGCGGCCCCGCGGGTGGCGCTGCTGTCCAACGCCGACGGCGAGGTCGTCACCGACGGCGACGAGGCGCTGCGCCGGATCGTCGCCCAGGTGGCGAACCCGGTCCGCTGGGACCTGTGCCAGCAGACCCTCGCGGCCCGCGGCGTCACCGGGATCGTGGAGCTGGCCCCGGCCGGCACCCTGACCGGCCTCGCCAAGCGGGCGCTGCCGGGCGTGGAGGCCGTCGCCGTCCGCACCCCCGACGACCTGGACGCCGCCCGCGACCTGGTGCGCAGGGTGGCACGATGACGCGCTGCACGACCCGCCGCACGCCCCGCCGCCCGCCCCTGCTCCTCCTCCACCCCACCGGGAGCCCCGCATGAGCCTGATCGCCCCCTCCGGTGCCGCGCACGCCCGGATCCTCAGCGTCGGCGCCTTCCGCCCCGAGCGCGTGGTGACCAACGAGGAGGTCTGCCAGCACATCGACTCCACCGACGAGTGGATCCGCCAGCGGACCGGCATCGAGGAGCGCCGCTGGGCCGACCCGGAGACCTCGGTGGTCGACATGGCCGAGGCCGCGGCGCGCGAGGCGATCGAGAGGGCGGGCCTGGCCCCCACCGACATCGACGCCGTGATCGTCGCGACGGTCACGCACCCCTACCAGACCCCCTCCGCGGCCGCGATGCTCACGCACCGCCTCGGCGCGACGCCCGCCGCCGCGTGGGACATCTCGGCCGGGTGCGCCGGCTTCTGCCACGCGGTCGCCCAGGCCAACGACGCCGTGCGCGGCGGCTCGGCCGGGCACGTGCTCGTCGTCGGCGTCGACAAGCTCACCGACTTCACCGACCTCACCGACCGCTCCACGGCGTTCCTGTTCGCCGACGGCGCCGGCGCCGTCGTCATCGGCCCCTCCGACTCCCCCGGCATCGGCCCCACCGTGTGGGGCTCGGACGGCTCGCAGTGGGACGCCATCCGCAACAGCCACTCGTGGCTGGAGGTGCGCGCCAGCGCCGAGCCGGTGTGGCCGGCGCTGCAGCAGGAGGGCCGCTCGGTCTTCCGCTGGGCGGTGTGGCAGATGGCCCCGGTCGCCCAGAAGGCGATCGACGCCGCCGGGATCACCGCCGAGGACCTCGCGGCGTTCATCCCCCACCAGGCGAACATGCGCATCATCGACGCCATGATCAAGCAGTTGGCCCTGCCGGAGTCGGTGCCGGTGGCCCGCGACATCGCGCAGGCCGGCAACACGTCCGCGGCGTCGGTGCCGCTGGCGATGCACCGCATGCTGGCCGAGGGGCAGGCCGCCCCGGGCGGCCTCGCGCTGCTGATCGGCTACGGCGCCGGCCTGGCGTACGCGTCGCAGGTCGTCGTCCTGCCCTGAGGCCCCGGACCCACCGCGGGCCCACCTGAACCCACCCGCACCACCGCCCCGGCCGACCGCGCCGGGGCACCCGAGCAGAGGAGAGCACCCATGGCCCAGAGCGAGCAGGAGATCCTGGCTGGCGTCGCCGAGCTGGTCAACGAGGAGACCGGTCTGCCGACCGAGAGCGTGCTGCTGGACAAGTCCTTCACCGACGACCTCGACATCGACTCCCTGTCGATGACCTCGATCGTCGTGCAGGCCGAGGACAAGTTCGGCGTCACCATCCCCGACGAGGACACCAAGAACCTCAAGACCGTCCGCGACGTCGTGGACTACGTGCGCCAGGCGCAGGGCTGACCTGAGCCCGGCTCACCAGAGCCACCGGGCAGGGCGGCCGCCGCACCGGCGACCGTCCTGCCCCGCACCACCACCACCGCACGACCCGTCTCCCCGGAGGACCGCATGCCCGGCACCTCGAGCTCCTCGACATCGCCGTCGGCGACCCGGCGCGTGTTCGTCACCGGCCTCGGCGCCGTCACCCCGCTCGGCAACAGCGCCCGCGAGACGTGGGAGGCCGCGCTCGCCGGCCGCTCCGGCGTCAGCACGCTCACCCAGGACTGGGTCGAGGAGTTCGAGATGCCGGTGACCTTCGCCGCGCAGACCGCGACCCCCGACGCCGAGGTCCTGCCCAAGCACGAGGCCAAGCGCCTGGACCCCTCCGCGCAGTTCGCCGTGGTCGCCGCGCGCCAGGCCTGGGCGGACGCCGGGTCGCCCGAGGTCGACCCGCTGCGCCTGGGCGCCGTGGTCGCCACCGGCATCGGCGGCGTGTGGACGCTGCTGAGCGCCTACGAGACGCTCAAGTCCCGCGGCCCGCGCCGGGTGCTGCCGATGACCGTGCCGATGCTCATGCCGAACGGCGCGGCCGGGGCGGTCAGCCTCGCGCTGGGCGCGGCGGCCGGCGCCCACGCCCCCGTCTCCGCGTGCGCCTCCGGCGCCGAGGCCGTGGCGATGGGCCTGAACATGATCCGCAGCGGCAGGGCCGACATCATCGTCGCCGGCGGCACCGAGGCCGCGATCCACCCGCTGCCGATCGCCGCGTTCGCGTCCATGCAGGCGCTGTCGACCCGCAACGACTCCCCCGAGACGGCCTCGCGCCCCTACGACACCGCCCGCGACGGCTTCGTCCTGGGCGACGGCGCCGGGATCCTCGTGCTGGAGTCCGAGGAGCACGCGCGGGCGCGCGGCGCCCGGATCTACGGCGAGGTCCTCAGCGCCGGCGTCTCCTCCGACGCGTACCACATCGCCGCCCCCGAGCCCGAGGGCGCCGGGGCCGCGCGCGCGGTGCGCGAGGCGCTGGACGGCGCCCGGCGGCAGGCCGGCGTCTCCGTCTCCGACATCGTCCACATCAACGCCCACGCGACGTCGACGCCCGCGGGCGACGTCGCCGAGGTCCGCGCCCTGCGCGCGGCGCTGGGCGCCGACCTGGACCACATGGCGGTCTCGGCGACGAAGTCGATGACCGGGCACCTGCTGGGCGCGGCCGGGGCGGTGGAGAGCATCTTCACGGTGCTGGCCCTGCACGACCGGCTCGCCCCGCCGACCATCAACCTCGACGACCTCGACCCGGCGATCGAGCTGGACGTCGTCCGCAAGGACCCGCGCCCGCTGCCGGAGGGCGCCGTGGCGCTGAACAACTCCTTCGGCTTCGGCGGCCACAACGTGACCCTGGCGTTCGGCACCGGCGCCTGAGCGCAGCCCCGCAGCGCACGAGGGCCCCACCGCTGCCGCGGTGGGGCCCTCGTGCGCTGCGGGGTCGGCTGGGCTGGCGGGGCCTCAGCCCACGCGGTGCAGCCAGCGCACCGGGGCGCCGTCACCGGCGTAGCGGAAGGGCTCCAGCTCGTCGTCCCACGCCGAGCCCATCGCCAGGTCCAGGGCGTCGCGCACGCGGGACAGGTCCTCGCCGGCCACCTCCAGGGCCGCGCGCAGGCGGTCCTCGGGGACCACGACGTTGCCGGTGGCGTCGGTGACGGCGTGGAAGATGCCGAGCTCGGGCGTGTGGCTCCACCGGCCGCCGTCGACGCCCTCGCTGGGCTCCTCGGTGACCTCGTAGCGCAGGTGCGCCCACCCGCGCAGCACCGACGTCAGGCGCGCACCGGTGCCCGGCGCGCCGTGCCACGGGACCTCACCGCGGAGCAGGCCGGGCGCGGCCGGCTGCTCGGTCCAGTCCAGGGAGACGGGTACGCCGATGACCTCCCCGGCGGCCCACTCGACGTGCGGGCACATCGCTCGGGGCGCGGAGTGCACGAACAGAACGCCGCGGGTGATCGCGCTGGACATACCGGCCTCCCTGACTGTGTGCGAGGTGCGTCTTCCCCAACGACCTTCGC
>Ga0210040_10004299_pt1 | contig 18711 bp, 16 predicted proteins | sample CryGeyCG12114_NA_FD_185462 | JGI IMG/M metagenome (GOLD analysis project Ga0210040, IMG submission 185462) | Groundwater microbial communities from aquifer - Crystal Geyser CG19_WC_8/21/14_NA (SPAdes) (version 2) | ecosystem: Environmental > Aquatic > Deep subsurface > Groundwater | place: USA...
GTCCGGCCACCCGTGCTGGGGGACTGGAGCCCCGACTTCGGCTACCACGCCGGTCGGGAGCTGGCCCGGTTCCGCGACTTCACCGCGGTGTTCTCCGCCAACGACCAGATGGCCCTCGGCCTGGTGCACGCCTTCCGCGACGCCGGGCTCGACGTCCCCGGCGACGTCAGCGTGGTCGGCTTCGACGACGTGCCGGAGGCGGCGCACTTCTGGCCGCCGCTCACCACGGTCCGGCAGGACTTCGAGGAGCTCGGTCGCCGCTGCGTGGCCCGGTTGCTCGAGGGCGGCGCGGGCCGGGGAGCAGCACCTCTGGAGCCGGTGCTGGTCGTGCGTTCCTCCACCGCACCCCCACGCCGCTGAGGCGGACCCGTCCAGCTCGGCTCGATCGTTATCTGGCTGCAAGCGCCGATCTGGCGGTTCGGTGGCGGCGGCGCTCGTCGCTATGCTTAGATGTGACCGGTCACACGGGGTCATCCCTCACGACGACGAAGTCGGACAGAGGTCAGCTGCTCAGCCCGCCGCCCAGGCGCGCCGCTCGGTTGCCGCCGCTCCCCTTTCGCTGCCGGTGACCGTCCACCCTTCTCGTCAGCACGCGCTCCGGCCCGGTCCTCGACCGTCCCGCTGCGCTCCGTGCTCACTGGTACCGCTCGCGGCGCCCCAGCGAGCCGGTAGCACCACCAACCGAAAGGATTTTCGTGCTCAACAGACGACAGCTCCTCGCCGGGGCAGCAGCCACCACGGCGCTCGCCCTCAGCCTCAGCGCGTGCGGCGGCGGAGGCCGCGGCGGGGCCGGAGCAGACGAGTCGGCCGCTCCCGGGTCCAACGCCGGTGCCCTGATCGGCGTGGCCATGCCGACCAAGACCTCCGAGCGCTGGATCGACGACGGCAACAACGTCAAGTCCAAGCTGGAGGCGATGGGCTACAAGGTCGACCTGCAGTACGCGAACGACAAGGTGCCCGACCAGCAGCAGCAGATCGAGTCGATGCTGAACAACGGCGCCAAGGCCCTCATCGTGGCCTCCATCGACGGCACCGCGCTGACCACGCAGCTGGCCGACGCCGGCAAGGACGGTGTCAAGATCATCGCCTACGACCGGCTGATCAACGGCTCCCCGAACGTCGACTACTACGTCACCTTCGACAACGAGAAGGTCGGCGTGCAGCAGGGCACCTCGCTGCTGACCGGTCTCGGCATCCTGGACGCGGCCGGCAAGGACACCGGCAAGAAGGGCCCCTTCAACGTCGAGCTCTTCGCCGGCAGCCCGGACGACAACAACGCCACCTTCTTCTACAACGGGGCGATGAGCGTCCTGCAGCCCTACATCGACAAGGGCACCCTGAAGGTCGCCTCGGGCCAGACCAAGTTCCAGCAGGTCGCCACCCAGCAGTGGAAGCTCGACACCGCGCAGGCCCGGATGGAGACGATCCTCAACGGCTTCTACTCCGGCAAGGACCTGGACGGCGTGCTCTCCCCGTACGACGGCATCTCCCGCGGCATCCTGAACGCCACCAAGTCGGCGGGCATCGACAACCCGATCGTCACCGGCCAGGACGCCGAGAAGCCCTCGGACAAGCTGATCCTCGACGGTGTCCAGTACTCGACGATCTTCAAGGACACCAGCAAGCTGGCTGACACCGCCTCGACGATGGTCGACGCGGTCCTGAACGGCAAGACGCCGGAGACCAACGACACCACGACCTACAACAACAAGGTCAAGGTCGTCCCGGCCTACCTGCACGACTCGGTGATCATCACCAAGGACAACCTGAAGAAGGAGATCGTCGACTCCGGTTACTACACCGAAGCCGAGGTCGAGAAGGGCGAATAGGCCCCGCATCCATCCCCGAGCCTGTCGGAGGGCCTGTGCCCTCCGGCAGGCTCGCGGCTGGTGCAGGCAGTACCCGTACGACCCAGGCTGCAGATGAGGAAGAGCATGGCTGACCACATTCTCGAGATGGTGGACATCACCAAGACGTTCCCGGGCGTGAAAGCGCTGCAGGACGTGAACCTGACGGTGGAGCGCGGCGAGGTGCACGCGATCTGCGGGGAGAACGGCGCCGGCAAGTCGACGCTGATGAAGGTCCTGTCCGGGGTGTACCCGCACGGCAGCTACGAGGGCGAGATCATCCTCGACGGCCACCCGGCGAGCTTCTCCGGCATCCGCGACTCCGAGAAGTCGGGCGTGGTGATCATCCACCAGGAGCTCGCCCTCAGCCCGTTCCTCTCCATCGCCGAGAACATCTTCCTCGGCAACGAGCAGGCGCGAGGCGGCGTGATCGACTGGAACGCCACCAACCTGGAGGCGGCCCGGCTGCTGCAGCGGGTCGGCCTGAAGGAGAACCCGATCACCAAGATCACCGACATCGGGGTGGGCAAGCAGCAGCTGGTGGAGATCGCCAAGGCGCTGAGCAAGGACGTCCGGCTGCTGATCCTCGACGAGCCGACGGCCGCCCTGAACGACGAGGACTCCGCGCACCTGCTCGACCTGCTGCGTGGCCTGCGGCAGCACGGCATCACCTGCATCATCATCAGCCACAAGCTGAACGAGATCAAAGCCATCGCCGACCGGGTCACGGTGATCCGTGACGGCCGCACGATCGAGACCCTCGACCTCGACGCCGACGACATCTCCGAGGAGCGGATCATCCGCGGGATGGTCGGCCGCGACCTGCAGAGCCGCTACCCCGACCGCACCTCCCGCATCGGCGAGGAGGTGCTGCGGATCGAGGACTGGACCGTCCTGCACCCGCTCGAGCACAGCCGCAAGGTCGTGGACGGGGCCAACCTCAACGTCCGGGCGGGCGAGGTGGTCGGTATCGCCGGCCTGATGGGTGCCGGCCGCACCGAGCTGGCCATGAGCGTCTTCGGTCGCTCGTACGGCCACGGGATCACCGGGAACCTGTACAAGAACGGCCGCCAGCTCCACCTCAAGACGGTCCGGGACGCGATCAAGGCCGGCATCGCCTACGCGACCGAGGACCGCAAGCGCTACGGGCTGAACCTGATCGACGACATCAAGCGCAACGTCTCCGGCGCCGCGCTGGAGAAGCTGTCCAAGACCGGCTGGGTCGACGCCAACCGCGAGCAGGTGGTGGCCAACGACTACCGCAAGAGCATGCGGATCAAGGCGCCGAACGTGGGCGTGCTGACCGGCAAGCTCTCGGGCGGCAACCAGCAGAAGGTCGTGCTGAGCAAGTGGATGTTCACCGACCCCGACGTGCTGATCCTCGACGAGCCCACCCGTGGCATCGACGTGGGTGCCAAGTACGAGATCTACACGATCATCAACCAGCTGGCCGCCCAGGGGAAGGCGATCATCGTCATCTCCTCCGAGCTGCCCGAGCTGATGGGTATCTGCGACCGGATCTACGCCCTCGCCGCCGGCCGGATCACCGGTGAGGTCGAGGTCGCCGGCGCCAAGGCCGAAGACCTGATGCACTACATGACCATGGACAAGGACGGACCCCGATGACCTCGACCACCGAGACCCCGACTGACCAGTCGCCGGTCGTCCAACCGCCGCGAGCGGAGTCCTCGGGCGGGATCGTCTCGTTCCTGGCCGGACGGCTCCGCCAGATCGGCATCTTCATCGCCCTGATCGCGATCGTGATCTTGTTCCAGATCCTGACCGGCGGGACGCTGCTGACGCCACGCAACGTCACCTCGATCATCAACCAGAACGCCTACGTGCTGATCCTGGCCATCGGCATGGTGATGATCATCATCGCCGGCCACATCGACCTGTCGGTCGGTTCGGTGGTGGCCTTCGTCGGGGCGATGAGCGGCATCTTCATCGTCAGCTGGGGGCTACCCGTCTGGTTGGGCGTCCTCCTGGGCATCCTGGTCGGCGGGCTGATCGGAGCGTGGCAGGGCTTCTGGGTCGCCTACATCGGCATCCCGGCGTTCATCGTGACCCTCGCCGGCATGCTCACCTTCCGCGGCCTCACCCAGATGGTGCTGCAGAACGTGCCGATCACGCCCTTCCCCGACTCCTACGTGGCGATCGGCTCCGGCTTCCTGCCCGACCTCACCAACGGCCAGTCCTACTTCGAGGTGCTGACGGTCATCCTCGGCGTCGCCGCCACGATCGGGCTGCTGGCCCAGCAGTTCCGTGAGCGCCGCAAGCGCGTCTCGATGGGCCTCGAGGACGAGCCGCAGGTCTGGTTCCTGGTCAAGTCGGCCTTCACCGCGGTGTTCATCCTGGCCATCACCTTCACCCTCGCGCTCTACCGCGGTACCCCGCTGGTGCTGGTGGTCCTGGCCTTCCTGGTGCTGCTCTACACCACGGTGATGAACCGCTTCGTCTTCGGCCGCCACGTCTACGCCCGCGGTGGCAACCTGCACGCCGCCCAGCTCTCGGGCATCGACACCAAGCGCGTCGACTTCTGGCTGTTCGTGAACATGGGGGTGCTGGCCGCCATCGCGGGCATCGCCTTCACCGCCCGCAGCAACTCGGCGCTACCGGGTGCGGGTACCGGCTTCGAGCTGGACGCCATCGCCGCGGTGTTCATCGGTGGTGCGGCCGTCACCGGCGGCATCGGCACCGTGACCGGAGCCATGATCGGTGGTCTGATCATGGGCGTGCTGAACAACGGCATGTCGCTGCTCGGCCTGGGCAGCGAGGTCCAGTCCTTCATCAAGGGCTTCGTGCTGCTGCTCGCCGTCGCCTTCGACATCTTCAACAAGCGCCGGGCCGCCAACGCCTCGCGCTGACTCATCGCCCAGCACCACCCCCGCACCGGCTTCGGTACGGGGGTGGTCTGGTTCTGCGACCACGACGCTGACCGTGGCTCGGTGCGGTCCCGCATTGGTTCGGCTCGCGCCGGCCGGCTCGCGCCCAGGACGGTGACCACGCCGGCTCGCGCCTAGGCTGAGCGGCGGCGTCGGGCCCGGTGCGGGGCACGGCGGGCACGGAGGGGGCAGGGGATGGCGATCTCGAGCGCGGCCGTGGAGGCCCCGGTCGGCTCCCGTCCGGCCGCGCCGCTGCCGGCCGGGGTCTGGATCACGGCCGGCGCGCTCGTCCTGGTGCTGGTGGCCGTGGCGGCCCGGTACGGGTTCCACCGCGACGAGCTGTACTTCATCGAGGGTGGGCACCACCCGGCGGCGGGCCAGCCCGACAACCCGGTCGGGGTGCCGCTGCTGGCGCGCTGGTGGCACGACCTGGTGGGCGGACGGCTGTGGGCATTCCGGATGCTGCCCGCGCTCGCCGCCGGGGTCACCGTGGTCGTCGGCGCGCTGACCTGCCGCTCGCTGGGCGGCACCCGGGCGGCGCTCACCCTCACCGCGGTCGCGACGGCCTGCACCTCGATCGTCTCCGCCACCGGCCACCTGTTCTCCACCACCACGTTCGACATCACGCTGACCTCGGCGGCTCTGCTGTTCCTGGTCCGGGCCCTCGAGGAGCCCGGCCGGCTGGCGCGCTGGGTGCTGCTGGGGCTGGCGGTCGGGGTCGCGATGGAGGTCAAGGTGCTGGTGGCGGTGGTGATGGCGACCTGCGTCGCCGGTCTGCTGGTGCTCGGCCCCCGGCGGCCGCTGGCCAGTGTCGGACCGTCCCTGGCGGCCGGGGTCGCGCTGGTGCTCGCGGCCCCCTACCTGGTCTGGCAGTCGTCGCAGGGGTGGCCGATGCTCGACGTGGCCAACGAGATCGCCGACGGCGGTTCGGTCTCCTCGGCCAGCAGGATCTCGGTCGTCCCGCTCAGCCTGGTGATGATCGGACCGCTGCTCTGTCTGCTGGCGGTGCTGGGTCTGGTCACGTCGCTGCGTCGCGCCGAGCGCTCCCGCTGGGGCTGGATCGGGCTGGGCTACGTCCTGCTGCTGCTCTTCGTGGTGGGAACGGGGGGCAAGCCGTACTACCTGGCGGGCTACTTCCCGGTGCTCCTCGCGCTGGGCGCCCGGCCTCTCGCCCACTGGCTGCACGGGTCGCGCCGCCGTGCCCTCACCTGGTGGGCAGCGGTCGTGGTGTTCGCCGTGCCCACCGCTGTGTTCTCGCTGCCCCTCGCCCCCGTCGGCTCGCTGCCTTTCCGGGTCGCCGCGACTGTGAACCCGGACGGCGCGGAGACGGTGGGCTGGGGTGGCTACGTCGACACCGTCCGCTCGGTCGCCGCCTCGTTGCCGGCAGGTCAGCGGGGCAACGCGGTGATCCTCACCCAGAACTACGGTGAGGCCGGGGCGCTCAGCCGGGCCCGGCGGCGGGGTGCCGCCGATGTCGAGGCCTTGCCGCCGGTCTACTCCGGTCACAACGCCTACGCCGCGTGGGGACCCCCGCCGGCCTCGGCCGACACCGCTGTGGTCGTCGGCTTCGCCGCGGCCGACCTCAGTGCCTGGTTCACCCGCTGCGCCGGCGCCGGCCGGCTGTCGAGCCCGCCCGGGGTGGACAACGAGGAGGACGGGGTCCCGGTACGGGTCTGCTCCGGCCCGCGTCAGTCCTGGGCCGAGCTGTGGCCCTCGATCCGCAGGCTGGGCTGAAACCCTCGGGGTCCGCCGGCTCGATCTTCGGCCGGCGCCGCAGCGCTTCCCGTGGGGGAGGGGCTGCTAGGCGTGGCCCGCGCTGCTGCGCGGGGTCGAGCCGTCAGGTCCGTCGTCGCCCTGCACGGCCTCGTCGGCGTCAGCCTTGCTGATGGTGACACCGGCCACCGGGTTGCCGTCGGCGGTGCCACCCTCCATCGCCTCGGGCAGCTCACCGGCCTCGGGGGCCTCCCGCGGCGGTGCTCCGCCGTCACTGGCGCGGCTCACGGCGATCGAGGTGTCGCTGGCGGCGGCGCGGGACTCCCGGTTGTTGTAGGGGTCGATCGGCTCTGCTGCCTCGGAAGTCATGATCTGACCCTACCTGGAGCTGGTGCGGGTCAGCTCCGAGCGGGAGGGAGCCGAACTGCCGACCCCGGACGAGGTCGACGCCGGACAGCCTGCGCCAGCGGCGTCGGACGTTGGCGAGGGGTGGAAGGCCCTGAGGGCTGTTGGCTCAACTGTCCCGCCGGAAGCACGTGCTCGGCTTCGTTGCGGACCCACACCTCTGTGTCCGACGCTCGGTGGTGACGCGGCTCCTTCTCCAGCCCGCGTTCCGCTCCTACGCCAACTGGCTGATCCGGCGCCTCTGGGACGACGTCCGCGCCCGCGGCAGCGGTACGGGCTGCACGGGGAGCTCCCGCTAGCCCTGGACGGTACGGTCCACGATCTCCTGGACAAGGTCCCGAAGCTTCTGGTTGCGGCGCTGCGACATGGTCACCAAGATGGTGAACGCTTCGTCGGCGCTGCACCGGTTGCGGCCCATGATGATGCCCTTGGCCTGCTCGATCACGCTGCGGGACTGCATGGCGGTCTGCATCTGGGCGGCCAGGCTGGCGGTGCTGTTGTACAGCTGGGCATTCGCCTGAGCCACGGCGGCGTAGCCCGCGAAGGTCTCGGCCAGCTCGACGGACTGGTCCTCGAACGGCCCGTCCCCGGTGGAGTAGAGGTTCAGGGCCCCTACCGTGCGCTGCGGCGTCGGCAGGCCGACAGACAGCGAGTGGCTCACCCCTTCTTTCAGGGAGACCCGTGCGAACTCGGGGTACGGACTGTGGGGATCGAGGTTGGCGACCGGGATGGTCGTCCCCGTCATCGCGGCGTCCATGCAGGGTCCGAAGCCGGCCTCGTACTGACGTTCGTCGAGCTTGGCGGCCAGGGAGCCCGTGAACACGACCGTCTCGGCGCTCTGCCTGTCCTTCATCAGGGTGACCGACACCTCCCGGGTGTCCGGGATGACGGTCTTGGCCAGCTCGGCGACGCGTTGCAGGACCGCGGTCAGCGACTGCTCGCCCAGCACGAGCCTGCTCAGCTCGGCAAAGGCCTCGGCCGGCTCCACCTGCTGGTCATGGTCGGCCGCCTGCTCGCCGCTGCCGTGCGGACCGTTGGTGTTCATAGCGCTGGGGTGCTCATCCACAAGACGCCCCTTCTATGGGTAGGCGGCCGTGCAGGCTGTTGTCTCAACCTCCGCGGCCTGGCCGGGAGGGAGGCTGCAGCCTCCGTTCAGGACTTGGGCTGTCAGGTTCCCGTTCGCGCGATCACCAAACATCGACGGCGCCGCCCAATTGCGACAAGGCCGCACCTCGGCCGCTCAAGCCCGATGTATGTCCTGGCGCAGGCATCTTACAGGCTCCCGAGGTGCGGGTGGGGTTTGAAGTTCGCGGTCTCGTCGCGCAACTCACCCCGCAGCTGGTGCAGGTGGTGCTGGGCGAGCGCGGTACTCGACCGTTCGCGGGAGACTTCGCCGTTGATCGACGCTTAGGTTCGGAATGGCCCCGAGGTCTCGGCTCGGATTGATATGACGAGATGCTCCCGTGGTAAACGCTGTGTAGATGGAGGGCCCGGGCTGTTCGGGAAGGGACTCGATCCTCCGCCAGCATCTCCAGGTGTTGCCAGCTGATCCCGGCGTCGGCACTGCCCGAGGTGGCCATCTTGGCGCGCACGTCGCGCGCAGCGGGGCACGATCCCGCGCCGGTCCCGGCCCGTCGATCCTGGATGCGGTGATCTCTCGGATGGTCAGCCACCCTCGGTTCGCCACAAGTCCGCTCGGAATCCTCTCACCGCTGGGAAGACAACCGGACACGCGCCCGCTCTCTCCGCTTTTGGGGCCCGAATCCCGTGGGTAGATGTGGTCGGCCTGCGCCGGACCTGGTCGATCTGGGCAGACCTGATCGCTCTGGCGGTCACTGTGCGCACCAACGAAAGGGGCCGGCATGTGGTCTTCAGGAGTGGGTCGGGGTCGAGCAGTTGAGGCCGGTCAGGGCCGACCCAAACGGCGGATAGCTCGGTAACTATTGAGCATCGATGGTTCTTCGTTCATGGAGACCTTGCCAAAGGCGTTGCTAGCGTCGCGGCCGAAGGCATTAGCAGACGACGAGGGGGATCCCAATGAGTGCTCTACGGCTGGCCGGTTCGATGTTGGCGGGTGTTGCATCGATGGCGGCGCTGAGCCCAGCTCCTGCCAGCGCCGCCCCCTATCCTTGGGAAGGGCCAACCGTCACCAAGGTGAAGCTGAACAAGGGCGGGGACTGGGCGACGGTCCATTTCACGGCGCGTTGCCCGAAGGGCGACAACTTCTCGATCGCCGTGGTGGATGTGTTCCAGGACAGCACCCCGATGGAGGCGCCGGCTGACGCCCTCTACTCGTCCCCCGAGATCCTCAACATCAGCTGCACAGGTCGCGAGCAACGCGTGGCAGTCAAGGTGTTCCCCGACACGACCGGCGCCTACGCCCCGGCGGACGGCCGGCTCCACAAGGGTCCGGGCGACGTGACGCTCGGTGGCGAGTTCGAGTACCTGCCGCTCGTCGAGGTGGAAGACGTGCGGATCAAGTAGGGGCAATGACGACAGGTGGCCCACGCGCGGGGTGCTGGGCACTGGGCGCGCGCGAAGGCGGCCGAGTGGCTATCGGTACTTGCCGTCGGCGACGAAGTGGACGACGAGGAGGGCCGGACCGCCGACGACTAGCGCACGAAGGCGGCCGTACGGCGCAGTCCCGGTCGGAAGCGCCGCCCCAGGGGCGAGCTCGGTGAAGGTGCGGTGGGCCGGCAAGTCCGGGTGCATGAGCTGCCGCACCTCCACGCCTCGCTGCTGATGGAGGCTGACCCCCGGTCCGTCCTGGTCCGTGGCGCGACGAACCGGTCGCCTGCTCTGAGGCATAGCCAGGTCCGTCCTGGTCAGTACGCAACTCAACGCAGATCCATGCCGAGAACGGACGCTGTGAGCAGGGAGGTCTGCCTAGCCAGCGGCGTTCACGCTCAGATCGGCGGCTTGGGGGGACGAGTCGGTCGGTAAGCCGGATTCTGTCCCGGCCCGAGGGCCGGGGGCGATCATCCATCTGCGACCGCTGTTGCCAGCGGCCTGGTGCGACCTACCCGGAGACTCGGGCGAGCAGCCCTCGAGCGTCTCCGCAGACGCGCGGACGCGTCCTCTTGGCCTTGCTCCCGGTGGGGTTTACCGAGCCACCCCAGTCACCTGGGGTGCTGGTGGTCTCTTACACCGCCGTTTCACCCTTACCCCGGGGCGCCAGCCCCGAGGCGGTCTGTTTTCTGTGGCACTGTCCCGCGGGTCACCCCGGGTGGGCGTTACCCACCACCGTGCTCTGTGGAGTCCGGACTTTCCTCGATCCCGCCACCCGCGAGGAGCAGCGGCACCGCGACCGCCTGACCGACTCGTCCGCCCGCCACTCTAACCGAGTCGACCGACCCTGAGCCCGTCCTGGTCCGCGCAGATCCGGACGGCCCGGCGCCGAGGTCAGGGCGAGTCACCGCCAGTGCGGGTCGAATGCTTCTGCTGCCGGGTCTCCCTCTTCCTGCCTTCTTGTGAGGAGGTCGGCGGTCGGTCTGACCCCCACTGCCTCGGGGCGCCGGGCGCAGTCGCGCCGGGACTGTTCCGAAGCCCCGAGAGGGGCGCCATCTTCCCCTTCGCCCCCACCACCCCATCAGTGCTGCGACGCCTCGGGCGACCGCCACAGCCCTGGCCGTCGTCGCGCTCGTGCTGCCCACGCTCAGCGCTGTCGCGGCCACGACGTATGCCCGGGTCTCGCTCACGACCACGGTCTCCGGGTCGAACGTGACGGCCGTGAGCGAGGTCAAGGCCACGCGCTCGACCGTCGCCTCGGCGTACGACGTAGCTCGGGCGGCGCTCACCCCGGCCGGCTCGGCGTCAGGGGAGGGTGAGGATCTCCGCGCCGGTGTCGGTGACCAGCAGCGTGTGCTCGAACTGGGCGCAGCGGCTCCCGTCGGCGGTCACCACGGTCCAGCCGTCGTCCCACAGGTGCCACCGGTAGCTGCCCAGGGTGATCATCGGCTCGATGGTGAAGGTCATGCCGGGGCGGATCACCGTGTCGTGGCGCGGATCGTCGTAGTGCGGGATCACCAGGCCGGAGTGGAACGCGGTGTGCACGCCGTGGCCGGTGTAGTCGCGCACCAGCCCGTAGCCGAACCGCTTGGCGTAGCTCTCGACCACCCGCCCGATCACGCTGACCTGCCGGCCGGGCTTGACCGCGGTGATGCCTCGGTGCATCGCCGCGGCGGTGCGCTCGGCCAGCAACCGGGAGTCCTCGTCGAGCTCACCGCAGCCGAACGTGGCGCAGTTGTCACCGTGCACCCCGTCGACGTAGGCGGTGATGTCGATCGAGACCAGGTCGCCGTCCTCCAGCGGTCGGGCATCGGGGATGCCGTGGCAGATCACCTCGTTGACCGAGGTGCAGCAGGACTTGGGGAACCCGCGGTAGCCGAGGGTGGACGGGTACGCGTGGTGGTCGAGCAGGAACTCGTGCGCGACGGCGTCCAGCTCGTCAGTGGTCACCCCGGGCGCGATCGCGGCGGCTGTCGCCTGCAGGGCCTGGGCGGCGATCCGTCCCGCGGCCCGCATCTTCTCGATCGTCTCCGCCGACTGCACCTCGTCGCCGGTGTAAGGACGCGGAGCGGGGCGACCGACGTACTCGGGACGGCGGACGACGGGCGGCACCGGACGGACGGGGGAGACGACGGCGGGCCGCACCGGGGCCGAGAGGACGGGGCTCACGGCAGCGATGGTAGTTCCCCTGTCCGCCGCGCGGTCCGAGGTCGTTCCACCCCGCGCTTCTCGCAGTTGTAACGTCGGGACCAGTCCGCGGGTCGCGGGCACGAGCAGGGGAGGCGTCATGGCTGACGGCGAGTGGTGGTACGACCTCAAGACCAAGTCGGTGGTGCAGGACAGCCGTGCGGGCAAGGTGGCCGACCGGCTCGGTCCCTACCCGAGCCGCGAGGAGGCGGAGCGGGCGCTGGACAAGGTGGCGGAGCGCAACGAGGCCTTCGACAACGACCCGCGCTGGAAAGACGACTGACGCCTCCGGGGCGATCCGCTCAGCGCCGGGCCACCAGCTTCCGCAGCGCCACCCAGGCGAGCGGGGTGTAGGCCAGCAGGATCGCGTCCGGTCCCTCCATCACCAGCTCGGTGGCTGACCCGCGGGGGTGCGCCCGCACCCGGTGGGTCAGTGTCAGCGAGACCGGTCCGAGCCGCACCACCCAGCCCCAGGTCCGCGCCGGCGCGTCGACCGCGGTGACGATGAAGGGCAGGCTCAGCCCGCCCGGGAAGTACACCCGCCCGGTGACCCCCGGCCCGATCTGCTCGGCGCTCGCGGCCACCCGGCGGATCTGCGGGGACCAGGTCGGCCAGGCCGCGATCCTCCGGTAGCGGTCCCAGGCATCCTCGGCGGAGGCGGCGCCCACAGCCTCGAGACGACGGGTGGCCATGGTCCTCCTAGGCGGTCCTGCTGAGCGAACGCGTTACCGTCCGGTTTCACGGTGGGAGGCCCGGTTCGGCCGACGCGGCCTCATCGTAAACTTCACAGCCGAGGCGCCGACCAGGCGCGTCAGCACGCTCACTGATCGCAGCGAGGGAGACGAAGATGAAGATCAAGACTGTTCTGGTGGCGGGTCTCGCCGGCAGCATCGGCTACGTCCTGGGCACCAAGGCCGGCACGTCACGCTACGACGAGATCAAGGCGAAGGCCGACCAGCTCGCCAAGAGCCCGCAGGTGCAGGAGACGGTGGCCAACCTCGCCGAGGGCGTGAAGAAGGGTGCGGCCAAGCTGCCCGACCCCGTTGCGGACGTCGTCACCTCGGTCGCGGACAAGGCCACCGGCTCGAGCCCGAGCACGACCTCGCCCAGCACGACCTCGCCCAGCACCGACCCGGGCCCGTCGGCCGGTGCCGCCGCCGGAGTGGGCGCAGGACTGGGCGTCGGCGCCGCCACGACGGACGCCGGCCTCGGCGACGACCTGGGCGCTGTGGACGATCTGGGCACTGTGGATGACCTGGACCTGGCGACCCTCGACGAGCTCACGACCCCGGAGCCGCTGACCCCGCTCGACGCCGACACCCCGGTCGAGCCGCTGCTGGCCACCGACCCCTTCGACTCCACCGATCTGCCGCCGCGTGACCTCTGACCCCGTGACGACCCGGACCCTGCAGATCGGCTGCGAGTTCGTCCACCAATCCAACTTCGACGTCGCCTCGATCTTCCAGGTCGAGCCCGTCGCCGACCAGCGGGCCGAGGTGGTGGAGTCGAGCTGGTCGTTCGACCCCGAGGTGCCCAGCACCACCTACGGGGACCTCTACGGCAACCCGTGCCGGCGCCTGACCATCAGCGCGGGCCGCTCGAGGTTCAGCTACGACGCCACGGTGGTCGTCCCCGACGCCGTCGAGGACGCTGACGAGGAGGCGCCAGAGGTTGCCCCGGAGAAGCTTCCGGACGACGTGCTGATCTTCACCCTGCCCAGCCGCTACGCCCTGCCCGACGTGCTCGGCAAGGAGGCCTGGAACCGCTTCGGGTCGCTCAAGCCCGGCTACACCCGGGTGCAGGCCATTTGCGACTACGTCAACAACCATCTGACGTTCCAGTACGGCACCAGCAACCCCCGGACCACCGCAGCGGACGTGCACGAGTCCGGGTACGGCGTCTGCCGTGACTTCACCCACCTGGCGGTGTCGCTGTGCCGGGCGCTGAACATCCCGGCCCGCTACGTCTTCGGCTACCTGCCGCAGATCGAGGTGCCGCCGCTGAGCGCCCCGATGGACTTCGCGGCCTGGATGGAGGTCTACCTCGGCGACCGCTGGTGGACCTTCGACCCCCGTAACAACGAGCGACGCAAGGGCCGGGTGCTGATCGGCCGTGGCCGGGACGCCGGGGACGTGGCCATGGCCACCACCTTCGGCTCGCCCTACCTGGAGAAGATGGTCGTCACGGCCCAAGACGCCCCTTCTGGTTGAGCTGCGCTCGCGCGGGCGCGCCTAGGACGTCGCCTTCGTCGTCGGGACGGAACGAAAAGCGTGTTCCGTCCCTCCTTCTCGGGCGACGTCCGCGCGTCCCCCGACGCTCGCGCAGGGGCTACGGGCCCCGGTGGCTGGAATGAACATTCGTGATCAGTTGCCATGTCGCGGTCAGCGGGGGACGTTGCGGTCGAGCTCGTCGAGCCAGATGCGGGCGTTTCCGTCGGACGGGGCGCGCCACTCGCTGCGGGGGGAGAGGGAGCCGCCGGCGACGACCTTGGGGCCGTTGGGGATGGCGGAGCGCTTGAACTGGGAGAAGGCGAAGAAGCGGCGCAGGAAGACCTCCAGCCAGTGCCGGATGGTGGGGAGGTCGTAGGTCCGGCGCTGGTCGGCGTCGAAGTTCGGCGGCCAGTCGCCTGTCGTGGCGTCGGCCCAGGCGTGCCGGGCCAGGAAGGCGATCCGGCTGGGCGGGAAGCCGTAGCGGAGCACGTGAAAGAGCGTGAAGTCCTGCAGCGCGTACGGCCCGACCACGTCCTCGGTGCTCTGGGGTCGTTCGCCCTCGGCCACGGGTACCAGCTCGGGTGAGATCTCCTGCTCCAGGATGACCCGGAGCACCCGGTTGGTCTCCTCCTCGAACTGGCCGGTGCCGATGACCCAGCGGATCAGGTGCTGGATGAGCGTCTTGGGCACACCCGCGTTGACCCCGTAGTGCGACATCTGGTCGCCGACCCCGTAGGTGCACCAGCCCAGTGCCAGCTCGGACATGTCCCCGGTGCCGAGCACGATGCCGCCGCGCTGGTTGGCCAGCCGGAAGAGGTAGTCGGTGCGTAGGCCGGCCTGGACGTTCTCGAAGGTGACGTCGTAGACGGGGTGCCCGCCGGCGAACGGATGGTCCATGTCGGCGAGCATCCGCTCGGCGGCTGGACGGATGTCGATCTCCTCGAAGGTGACGCCGAGCGCCCGGGAGAGGCGGATGGCGTTGTCCTTGGTCCCGGCGCTGGTGGCGAAGCCGGGCAGGGTGAAGGCGTGGATGTCGGTACGCGGCCGGCCCAGCCGGTCCATCGCCTTCGCCGCCACGATCAGGGCGTGCGTGGAGTCCAGACCGCCGGAGACCCCGATCACCACCTTCGGCCCGCCGATGGCGGCGAGCCGCTGCTCCAGCGCCGTGACCTGGATGTTGTAGGCCTCGTAGCAGTCCAGCGCCAGCCGGTGCGCGTCGTCCGGCACGAAGGGGAAGCGGTCGACGCGACGCCGCAGGCCCAGGTCGCCGCGCGGCGGGTCGAGGTCGAACTCGACGGTGCGGTAGCCGGGCCGGGACCGGCCGTCCTGCCAAGCCCGGCGGTTGTCGTCGAAGGTGCCCTGGCGCATCCGCTCCTGGCGCAGCCGCAGCAGGTCGACGTCGGCCACCGCGCGCTGGGCCCCGGCGGCGAAGCGCTCGGTCTCGGCGAGCAGCTGGCCCAGCTCGTAGACCATGGTCTGGCCGTCCCAGGACAGGTCGGTGCTGGACTCCCCGGCTCCTGCCGCTGCGTAGAGGTAGGCCGCCAGGCAGCGGGCCGAGGCGGAGCGGACCAGCAGCCGCCGGTCCTCGGCGCGGCCCACCGTGATCGGGCTGCCGGAGAGGTTGAGCAGCACGGTCGCCCCGGCCAGCGCAGCTTCCGAGCTCGGGCTGACGGGCACCCACATGTCCTCGCAGATCTCGACGTGCACCACCAGGCCGGCGACGTCGCGGGCCCGGAAGAGCAGGTCCGGCCCGAACGGCACCGTGGCGCCGCCGAGGACGATGGACTCGCCCCGCCGGTCGTCTCCCGGAGCGAAGTGGCGGCGCTCGTAGAACTCCCGGTAGGTCGGCAGGTAGGACTTCGGCACCACCCCGAGCACACTCCCGTGGTGCACGACCACGGCGCAGTTCAGCAGCCGGTTGCCGTGCCGGAGCGGAGCCCCGACCACGAGGACCGTCCGCAGCTCGGCCGAGGCGGCCACCAGGAGCGCGACGGCCTCCTCCACCTCGTCGAGCACGGTCTCCTGGAGGAAGAGGTCCTCCACTGCGTACCCGGTCAGGGCGAGCTCGGGGAACAGCGCCACGCCGACACCTTCGGCCTCGCACTCCCGCGCCTGGGCGATCACCGTAGCGGCGTTGGCCCGCGGCTCGGCGATGGTCACCGGCGTCGTGCATGCGGCGACGCGGACGAAACCCTGGTCGTACACGGAGTCGAAGTCCACAGCCGCAGTCTGCCAAACCACGCCCGAGCCGCCACCGCTGCCTGAGCCTGTCGAAGGCCGACCCCTCGCTGCCTGAGCTTGTCAAAGGCCGACCCACCGCTGCCTGAGCTTGTCGAAGGCCGACGGGTAGATGAGAGGTACGGGCCCTTCGACAGGCTCAGGGCGCCGGTCGGCGACTCAACCACCGCTGCCTGAGCTTGTCGAAGGCTGCTGGACAAGGTAGTTGCGGCCCTCGGTCAGGCTCCGACGACCGAGTGCCCGTCCACGGGACGCTGGAGAGAAGCCGGCCCGTCCGCCTGCTGCTGGCGGCGCTGAACGCGCTGGTCGCATCCAGCACCCGGTCCCGACACCCAGATATCACCCGACCGTCACTCCCAAGAGGCGGCTCCAGCCCCACCCGTCACGCAGGCTTGACCCAGAGGCTGCCGCACCGGTGGCCACCGGCGAAGGAACCATCGATGGACGTGCTCGTCCACTCAGAACGCCTCGACCACAGCCCGGACCCGCACGCCGACCCCGCCCTGGCGGCTGGTGGTGAGGCGGCTCTCCTTCCGGGTCGCCCACCGGTGTACGCGCACCGCGGCTACTCCTCCCAGCAGCCCGAGATGACCGTCGCCGCCTACCGGGCCGCCATCGACTGGGCCGCCGAGCGCCAGGTGCCACTGGGACTGGAGTGCGACGTGCAGCTGAGCGCGGACGAGATGCTGGTCTGCCTGCACGATCTCACCCTGGACCGCACGGCCGGGGTCGCCGCGGCTGTCGCCGACACGACGCTGGCCGAACTCACCTCCCTGGACTTCGGCAGCTGGTGGCTGGCCGAGCCCCGAGAGGACCAGCGGAAGCTGACCACCCTGCCGCACCTGCTGTCGATGGTCGCGGCGGCCCGTGCCTCAGGACACGAGATCACCGTGGCCGTGGAGACCAAGCACCCAAACCCCCATGGTCTCGACGTCGACGCGGCGGTAGCCCGGCTGCTGAAGCTGCTCGGCTGGGACGGACCCGGTTCGCCGGTCCGGATAATCTCCTTCTCCGCAGCCGCCCTCGCGCTCGACGCCGTCCTGCTCCCCGGGCTTCCGCTGACCCTGCTGTTCGACGAGCTGGGGGCGTGGGCTGACGGGTCCCTGCCCGCCGGGGTCACCGCTGCCGGGCCCTCGCTCGCCGTGTTGCGGGCCGACCCCGGCTACGTCGAGCGTGCCCACGCCCACGGCCACGAGGTCCACGTCTGGACGGTCAACGACCCGGCCGACATCGCCTGGTGCACCGCGCTGGGCGTTGACGCCATCACCACCGACTACCCCCACCGGCTGTGGCAGGAAGCGGACCACGCGTACCCGGCGGTGGTCACCGACAGCACCGAGCGACCCGGTCGCCGAAGCGCTGCCGAATCCGCTGCTGACGCGAGGACGAGTTCCGCGGCGTGAGGGCGCTTGGCGGCCGACCCACCGCTGCCTGAGCTTGTCGAAGGCCGTCGGGGAAGCAGACGCCGACCCTTCGACAGGCTCAGGGCGCGGGGATCGGCAGGCTCAGAGTGCGGGGCCGGGGTCGGGCAGAATGACCGGCATGCGTCTTGGTCTCGCCCAGATCCTCAGCGGTCCGGACCCGCAGGCCAACCTGCGGTTGGTGGAGGAGAACACGGTGCGGGCGGCGGAGCAGGGCGCCGAGCTGGTGGTGTTCCCCGAGGCGACCATGCGCTGCTTCGGTCGCAACCTCGCCGAGGTGGCCGAGCCGCTGGACGGGCCCTGGGCCACCGCGGTGCAGGAGATCGCGGACGCCGCCGGGGTGGTGGTCGCGGCCGGCATGTTCACCCCCGCCGACGGCGGCCGGGTGCGTAACACGCTGCTGGTCACGGGCGGGGCCATCCGCGCGGCCTACGACAAGATCCACCTCTTCGACGCCTTCGGCTTCGCCGAGTCCGAGACGGTGGCGCCGGGCGAGCAGCCGCTGGTGGTGGAGGTCGCAGGTGTCCGGGTCGGGTTCACCACCTGCTACGACGTGCGCTTCCCCGGGCTCTACACCGCGCTGGCCGACGCCGGGGCGGAGCTGGTCTGCGTCTGCGCCTCCTGGGGCGCCGGTCCCGGCAAGGTGGAGCACTGGCAGCTGCTGACCCGGGCCCGGGCCCTGGACGCGACCACCTTCGTGGCGGCGTGCGGCCAGGCGGACCCGGCCTCGGTCGGCGATGAGGTGGTCGGCAACGCCCCGCGCGGAATCGGTCACAGCGCGCTGGTCTCGGCCCGCGGCGAGGTGCTGGACACGCTGGGGGCTGGGCCGGGGCTGCTGGTGGTCGAGGTCGACCCGGGGGAGCTGGCTGGCGTCCGGCAGGCGATCCCCGTGCTGGCCAACCGCCGGTTCTGAGTCCGCGTCACCCCGTAACGCCGGCGTTACCGCACGACCGGCAGACTGACTCCGTGGACAAGCAAACCGAGTTCGTGCTCCGGGCCATCGAGGAGCGCGACGTCCGATTCGTCCGCCTCTGGTTCACCGACGTGCTCGGCTTCTTGAAGTCGGTGGCGATCGCCCCGGCCGAGCTCGAGGGCGCCTTCGCCGAGGGGATGGGCTTCGACGGCTCGGCCATCGAGGGCTTTGCCCGGGTGTACGAGTCGGACATGGTGGCCCACCCCGACCCGTCCACCTTCCAGATCCTGCCCTGGCGCGACACCAGCCCGGCGACGGGACGGATGTTCTGCGACATCTCGATGCCGGACGGCTCGCCGTCCTACGCCGACCCGCGCTACGTGC
>Ga0210040_10004300_pt1 | contig 18709 bp, 13 predicted proteins | sample CryGeyCG12114_NA_FD_185462 | JGI IMG/M metagenome (GOLD analysis project Ga0210040, IMG submission 185462) | Groundwater microbial communities from aquifer - Crystal Geyser CG19_WC_8/21/14_NA (SPAdes) (version 2) | ecosystem: Environmental > Aquatic > Deep subsurface > Groundwater | place: USA...
TTTGAATTTTTGTGGATGGAGAATTCACATGATACTCGTCCTGGCTCTTTGAAGCGAAGTGCGAGCTTTAAGAAATTACTGAAACTGCCGCTATGGGGAAACTCTACACCGACTTCATCTCCAGGTATTTGTTTTTGCTATTGATTGGATTAGAATTTTTGAGAAAATTTGAGATTCTTTTGAAGTGATTAGAGGGATGAAAATTCTTAGTATGTTATTAATTTGTTAGTGTAGAAAATTGGCAAAAGTTACTTCCCTAATGACTTTGATTGGTTTTGTTGATGCTATGACTATAGTTCAAGCTGTGTAAGCTGTAGTATAGCTGTTCCATGACATTTTGTGTATAGCAAGTAAATACTTTGGCACAATTAATTTCTTGGTAATGTGCTCATTTATTTAATGAGTTGAATGTAGAACAATTTTTTCTTGGGAATTTTATTATACTGTGACGATGCTTGTGGATTCAAGTATTCGTCAGAGAATAAATTTTGCATGGGTGTGTTTGTTAAGCTCTTTTGGTAAACTAGGAATTGCATAACACAGCTTTTGAGTAAAGGTGATTTGGAATCTTTTCTGTGGAATTGTGTTTGAGGTCATCATTACGTTTGGTCGTATTTATTTGCCATTTCTCAGTCTTTTTATTTGTGATACTTGGAAGTGTTGTCAATTTTAAAAAGTTTACCATGCCCAAAAAGTACTGAAAAATTGAGTATTTTTATGGTTAAGAGAAGGAGCTATTTTTAAATGGGTTTTTGTTACATAAAGTGAAAATTCGAAGACCTAGCTACCCTATTTGCGAAAATATAGGAGAGCTCTTGGAATTTTGAAGGGATTTGCTTGCTTTGCACATTGGACAGGGATTCTGTGGAAGCTAGACAAGCTCCCCGAAGCAGCGTTATGGATTTCATTCGTATTACTTCACTTCTCTCTAACTGAAAGTTATATTCACACAGTATTTGGTTGGGAGAAGGGGAAAATAAGTTTTGCGTTATCCAGTTATCCACCCTTTAGTGAAAGATGTACAATATTTTCCTTTTCTCGAGCATGTAGTAAAAGTATGTACGAAAAGCACTCATGCTGTTCTATGTGTTTTTTCTTATACTTTGTGTAGTTAGTAAGAGCTGTCTTATCTAACTGCTTTTTTTGCCTTTGAGCTACACGTTGATATTTTTTCCGGGTGGAAAATACAAAAAATATGTTTCTAATGGTATGTACAAATGTAAAAGAAATCTCGTTATTATTCTGATAATAATCTTGTTTTTTTTATCACCTTCGTATTATTCTTGCTACATAATATGCTTACTCATTTTGCAGCTCGTTATAAAAGCCAGCATGGGTGTGTTGGCTTGAGTTACCTGAAATTTTTTATATTTCAATGATAAATTTTTGGCGTTTTGAAGATTGTGATTGCGATTTTAAGAGACATGGTGGAAAACATGATGTTGTGATTAATTTGGGGGGATCTTCTTAATTTAATACACATGGGGGAAATAATTAGAGTGTAGGAGTTAGTGTACATTTTGCCTGGGGGAGGATAGTTTGGATTTTCTTTTCGGTCTAGGCTGCGGTTGCATAAGGAGGGAAGAAATTTTTTGAACACTGAGTTGATGAGTTGAGTTTTGGGTTAGAAATACATATTTTTAGTTTCATATGACACGATTTACAGCCAGGAAGTCAAGTTTATTTTTGCTTATTTAGTTAATTTTGATTGATGGAAATATTTAGTCGTTGAATTTGAGTCGTTTTATTGATTTTAACATATTCAGAGAGTTGTGAGATAGAAAATATTCGTTCTGATTTATGTGCAGAGTTTTTTTCATTTTTCATGTGCTTTGTACTAATTCATGTGATTGCTTTCTGGACATATTCGTTCTGATTTATGTGCAGAGTTTTTTTCATTTTTCATGTGTTTTGTACTAATTCATGTGATTGCTTTCTGGACAAAGGCTTTCATGAATTCTTTCATGGAAAAGTTGCTGTCCAATTTGAGTTTGATAGTAACAAGATGATGAAATTTGTTTGTTTGATTTGACTGACTTGCTTCATCCTTTGATTTTGTGGGTCTAAATAAATAGTACCAAAAGGTTTTTTTTTTGGGTCTGTGAAAGAATTCGTAGAAATATGTTCTTGCCTAAGAAATGTGTACCCTTGATTTGCGGTTTGTTTAAATCTCCGTATTTTGTACAAGGAAAATTTTATGGGTATAGTAGATAAGTTAGAGTGGTTTTTCAAATTTATGTGGCACATGGAAGCCAAACATAGGTTTGCCCTTGACGCGTTTTTAAAAGATGCAAAGTATAGCCAGAAGTGGAAGCATTTACAGAGCCAAGAAAATTAATGGCCTGTAGGGAAATTGCATTGATATACGGCTACGTTCTTAACATTGAACATTCTATGATTTGTACTTCTGCTGAAGCATGGTAAACTAAAGTGACTGCAGTAGATTGAGTGCATTCAGTTGAAAGACCGGAGCTTTTAAGGATCCGTCGAATTCACTACTTTGCTATGACTATTGGTAAAAATTTTCCATTATTAATAAGTACTAAATTCTATTTTTACGGATAAGAATGTTCACTTTACTTTGAATTCTATTGTTCATCGTTAAAATTGCACTATCAACTGGCTAATAACAAATTGATTGCACTGTAGCTGTAATTTCGTGAGCTTCTACGTTTTAACCTAGGGCATATGTAAATTGACAGTTGGTTAGTGTGATACTCTCACTCTCTATATCCCTCTCTTAGGAATATATATTCCATGTAGAGGAACACAGCTGTTACTGGGATGCTCCCATTTCGTCCTTCAAAATGGTCCCTGTGCATCAAATCATTATAATGTGAGATGAGTGGCAGATTGCTGTTATCCCTGCCTTTTTCACTTTACCTAATCTCTGGAGTGAAAAGTGTTACTATATGCCCAGATATGTACTTGGTTAGTTGGTTAGTTTAAACTGAAAGTTGAAGATTAAGATTTAAAGTTAGGAAATTTTGTGTGGAAAGATGTCAATTTTCAAAAAGCGAAGATACATAATCATTGAAAGGGAACATGTCGATAAGTTGATACTGTGATTATTATTATTTATTGTGTTGTGTCGTTGTGTGTATTGACCGTGAGAATGGGACCACACGGTTAGTTGATCCACATGGTTTTATTGTCGTCGGGTTATGTGTGATTTTATGATGACATTTGAGACACTGTTCAGATTTTTGTAAACAAATCCAGTAGTGCATTGTGTTTGCCAACTTAACTTGATGGTTTCTTGTTTTATAGACAGATTTTACTCGTTAATGCAGTTGTAGTTTTATGTGGCGAACATTATTTTGTGCAGGAAATGGTTCATCCAACTTTAAAAATGACTTGATGCATTGGTATTATGTAATGAACTGCAGTGTTTGTTTTGTGGTTTGGTTTATCGGCTATTGGTGTATGGATTCTATAGCTAACAAAACTAGCTATGTAAATTACCAACTAAAGGACTGTATAGGAATTAATGTGTGCAAATATAGTTGTGTTTGTTTAAATACAAATTTTGGAAGTGTGTATTGTTGAATGAGGAAACTATTTTTTCGCAAGTATATGCAAAAGGTGGTGACTATATTAATTCTATGTAAAAATGGCAGTGACAAATTGTGTGGTATTTGCAAGGAGGTAGACTCCAACTTTTTGTGTTATTTTGCGAGATGTTGACTGACAAAGTCTACATTTTAAATAGTTTTCGTGGGCTAACGTATAAAGCAAATTATGTTATGTTGCCCAAGGCATTGCGTTTAAAACCAGTCAAGTTAAATGCGTGACAATACAACGGCAACATTTTGGATTGAACAAACTCGTGGAAAGATTTATAGCTGTTAAATACGTAGAATACGGCAAGTCTGGATTCTAAATGCATGATCGCTCCTTTTACATATGTTTGACTAGATTATCTCATTCACATTTCTAGTTAGTATTTGTTTCGGCAGTTTAAAATCGCTGAGTATAAATCATATTCCCATGTGTCTTGTCAACATTGTCAAAAAACGAAGCATAGTGAGTTAGTTAGTTATACACTTCTGAGAAATTGAACAAACGTCATTTTTTGCCTACAAAGGAACTAACTTTTCATATTTCACATCATGTGTGTTTTTTATTCCTTACAAGTTTATGACTGTCATTCAGTCACTCATATTGAAATGAAATTTGGGATGATATTATTATTACATGCAGTGCTAAAAAGAGCCACTTGTTCAGCGACTTGCAATAATTCGTTTTTATATCCAATGTCACATAGACCACATTATTATTGTGAGAAACTCTTAAACGGAACATAATCCCATTTCTTTAAGTTAATGACTGGCTGTGGAAATAAAGTGAGGTTTTTTCCTATATGATTGGCTGGTTTCTTGTATTATAGTCTATATTATGGTTGGTTTACTAGTTGGTTAGTTAGCTGAACAAGTCAAGTACTGATAATAATAATAATAATATCGGGTTTTGAGCCTTCAATGTTTTTTCCTTCACTTGAAAGGGAGGGGGTTTTTCTTTCTCACTGGATCCTTTTTTTTCTCTCTTTATAGTTTACTATCGGTTGTTAGTTAGTGGTAGTGACCCATCAGTTCCTTCGTATAGAGCGTAATAACTGACTAAGTCTCTCTCTCTCGTATTTTATATTTCGTGTGAGTCTCAACATCTCGCTCGTCTCCCTCACTCACTTCACTTGTTTTCTTCGTGATAACAACTGTAGGTAGGTAAACTTACTTAAGGGCGAAAGTCGGAATAAGGGACAAGGATTATCATTATAGTTTTTTTATCGAAAAATACTGAAACCAATGGTCTGGTATTGAATAGGCTTAAGCAGGATTAAATTGTAAAGGAAAAAAAATTTTGATATCCTTACGATTTAGTATTGTTTTTTATTTTTGCTTGAATGAAGCCAAAAAATAGCGGAAAAGCAAATTATTTTTTAGACTTAAAGTGGGTACATATATAAGTTTTAGCTTGTTGGATTTTATAGACATAGGAGCTAAAAAGAGACATAATTTGGTAAAATTGGAAATGAAATTTGCTTTTCGTCAACTATGGAAATTAAAACTTTGAAATAGTTGAATTTAGGGCGTAATCTGCCCTGTACAGGAAAATAGCGACATTCCTTCCTCCAATATGTGGAGTCCAGCAGACACAGGCGATTCCATATTTTTTTCTCATTCTTTCTTATCTCCGTACATTATTATGCCTACTGAGTTACTGATGTACTTACTTACTAACTACGTACTACTTACAAACTTAAACTCCAACTTGTTGGTTAAGATGGTTCATCTAAACAGTTTAGATTTTAGTAACACACAGTCTCTGAATCCTACACAACTAGTGGTTCCTAACTCAAACTCTAACTAATATTGTTATTTAATAATCTACTTACTAGCTTAGATAATCCTGAGGATTTATTTCCCGTGTCCAGTTCATTTTTCTTTGGATTGTGGTGACCAACGCAAATTATTAAAACTTTTTTGTGTTCTGTGCGTCGTGTGCTTTAATATTAATAGAATATGGCACAAGAAAAAGAAACCCGTTTGTATGCTTTTGTGATTATTGTTGTAGTGGGATGTAGGATGTAGCGGAACAAAATTCACATAGTGTCAACAAAGACCACGTTTATTTACATTGTTCAATACAGCTGGCTTAGTTAGTCTGTGTATTCCTTTTTTGCATAGTGGTAGTGTAGCTGTCAGATATTTTTCGTACTCCGAACCAAATTATTGATCGTTTGTCATCTTCCATGTGGATTTTTGACACCAGTCCCGTGGAACAAATGCATAATTTAAAGACCCGGATCAAACGTCGGAAGCAAACCGGCCAAAACTCAAACAACAATGGGCATGCAAGTAGTAGCAATGGAGATAGTGGAAATAGTGCTGGAGGCAGTTCTAAAGTGGAAGGAGAATGGCAATTTGTCAATTTTAATCCTTTCGTATACCGAGGATCAAGTGAGAGTAAAAAATCATCACCTTCATCTACTTTAGAGCAATCTACAAACAGTCGGCGTGTTCACACAGAGGATTATTATGAGTTCCCTACCAGTACAAAATTGGTTGACTTGTCCCCCCAAAAAAGGGAAATTAGTGGGAAAAATAACGAAAATCAAGTTAATAGACGTAGTTTGAATTCCGCCTTTGATTTGTTAAAAGATAATGAGATTTCTGCAAGTTCTAATAATTTAGTGGAAAAGACGAAAAAATATGGCCAGAGATCTGCACGCTCTTTTAGTGGAGAATTTGATTTGCCCAGGACAAATTTCAATGATTTGTCGGGCAAAAGAGAGAGTTTTGTGAATAAAAGTGATTTTTATCGAAATATTCCTCCTCCACCTCCCCCTTTACCTGTCGGAGGATTTCCTTCGAAGAAAAAATATAGTTTGGATTCGAATCAAAGCTCGGCAGAAATTGTGGCCAAGGATTTGACACCACCTAAGTTGAAACGGAGGACACATGGAGGAAGTGGTCATAAGAGAAATGGCCCAAATATTCCACTGAAGGCGTCTTCGGCTGCAGCAATTTTATTGGCTTCAAATTCTCTGTTGTGTTGTAGAGGCGACAATGGAATGCTTTCTGTGGGAAATTTGTGTGTCAATTTGATAAGTAGGTGGATTTATTTTTGCCTGTTTTTTGTTTGTTTTTGAAATGTCACTCATGCCTTTGGGTTGAGTTTTGAGCCCAACAAGTTATGGAGGGTTTGTAATATATGGAGTGTTTCAGATGGGATTTGATATGCTGTCTTTTGCTGAAAGAGAAAAAACTTTGTGTGGGTTTGTTCGAGTTTAAAGCATTCAATTTTTTGCGTGTTTGTTGTCCCAAATAGAACATTTCTAACCTTTACAAAGTTGGGGGCTGTTATTTGAAATATTTTTAGGGCTTTTGAATGAACTAGGCAATGTTTGCATTTTTTCCTCAACTGGAATTTTTTAAAGTTTAATGTTTTTGTGTTGTTGATTCAAGACTAGCTGTAGTCCGAGCAGAATTGAAACGGAGGGAATGCAATGCTATGGGACATGCATTTGTGTGTATTCGACGTCCGTTTGAGTTTTGAGAATAGAGTACATAATATGTAATTCTCTTTGTAAGGTGAAATTGAAAGATTGAATAAGGACTGTACACGAGCCGCTGATAAAGTACAAGATTGATTCTAGATTTGTTTACTGTATCTGCTGCTAACTATAGATAGTTATACTTTTATCGACCAAAAAGTGACGCAAATTTGAGTTATAAGTTGATCTGTTATCTACCACACGATTTTGCAGAGAAACGAACTTTGTTTGACTAGTTAATGGCTGATGAAAAATATGTATGTTGACCATGTCGGCTCAGATTACACATGTTGTATGATCTACTGGATTTTCCTACCTAAAAAGAGATCCCATGTAAACAAAAGTCAGATGTTACTTATAGCCTGCAAACGTGTACCTGATGTCACATTTTGACTCACTGTTTTACGTACAGTTTTGTTGATTTGCCCCAAATCTTTGTATATGTCTTTTTACTCTTATCAGTTTCATGCAGGTGTTGCATACATGTGTTATTAATAATAAGCGAAATAACTTTCTCTTTCTGTATGGAGTGTTCGAGTTTGAGGTTCGGGGAATCCGCATGTGGGAAACTTCCTGGGAAGAGCCATTTTTTAGATAGACATATGTTGGGGTTGAATGTATTTTGTTTTAGTAGTTCGTATCTAATGATTGTTTGATCTTTTGTTTCAGGTGATCGATCTTTAGGAAGCAGTGGTCCAAGTTCAAGTAGTCTGAAAGGGGATCGTAGACCGGATCCTTTAAATGAAGAGAGATTGGGAAATGATGGCATCACGTTTGAAAATGATAATAGGTGAGAAACAGAGTGGATTCTGTTGCTTATATGTGGCAGCAGTAATGGTAGAACATGCAAATCTCAAGCAAAGATTTGAGAGCAATAAAAAAATGCTGATATCAACTTGGGCTGGGAAAAATGTTGTGCTGTATGAGTTAATAGTCTGAAAAATTGGCTACTTTCGGAAAGTGTAGAAGTATTTGTAAACCAAGCGAAAAAAATCTAACCTTTGCACATTTACATTTTTGCACCACTGACCAATATCTTTGAAATTTGTTATGGAAAATTTGCAAGTGTGAAACGATCATACTAAATATGATATAATGTATGGCCATAACACGTATTATAGAGATTGACACTTTTTGCTTCATGTGTAGATAATGTGATAAGGGAGTTGAATAGCTCCCTTGTTCTAATATATGGTGAAAAATGGGCTCGCATTTTTCTTATAGGACAAGAACTCATGCTCATCATTTATGAATGAAGTTTTGTCCAAACCTTATCTATAGCGCAAAAGGTCAGCTCTCAAAAAGTGTCATAATAATATCCTCTTTGGCCTTTTCTCATCACTCCCCCTATGAGTGCTGTTCTGTTGTTTTCAACCATTTCCTGTAGAAAACCAAATAACTTTTTCCAAGAACTGGAAATATCTTGAGTTTTTTCCTCTTTTGTTAACCAAATGGGACCATGTATGTAAAGTCCTGCGTGTTTTTGTATCACTTGAACCAATTGTGTGATATAGGATATTTCTTATGTTTGAATTTTTTACGGTGTAAAATTCCTCCCTTATGATTTCTGTTTCAATTTAAGCTTCTTAACTATTATTGTGTAAGGGAGCACTAATTCTTAGTTTTCTGTCCTTCTTTCACCAATATGTTGAGAAGAGTTGATTCCACTGGAGTAAAATAATGTAACACTAACGTTTATGGATTTTATTATCTCCCCTACGGCCCATTGCCGAACACTAGGAAACTAGCCTGTACTTTGTACAAAGTGGTGAAACACATGCATGAGCTATAGATTTGAATAGGCTAAAATGTTTGCAGGCGCATGTAGTGTGTATAATCTCAAAAGTGGTTGTAGCAAAAGTAGCATGTTAGCTAGCTCAATTTTTTTGGTAAGAAAAGTCAGTTTTTTTTATCTCTCTGCATTTTTACTCATTCCAGTGTTAAAGAGTGTGGGCTTTTGAGTCTGCTCATGTGCGAAACTACATAAGTAACCCTTTTACTTGGATCTTCACCACGGGCTGGGTTCTCATTCAGTTCTTTTGAGTTTATCAAGTTAGCCAGAGTGCATGTGGCCTAAGTCTATTGTGAGACACAGGGTGAAATTTTCCATGTTGTTCTGGGATATAGATTGGTTTTGAAAGCATGAGGAATGGGAAATATAAGGATTGATTAGTCAATAAATATAGCTGGAGTATTGTTTGAAATTCCGAAATATTTGATAGTGTGAAAATGTGGAGATCTTTTGTGGGACCGGGTGGGGAATTGGTCAGAGGAGAAAGTATGAATTGCAAGCATCATGGGGCTTGTGAACGGTATGGGTTACAGTGTGCTGTTTTTAACTTACATAGGTAATTTTACATTGTTAGCTGAGCACAAAAAATGCACTGCAGGCACTGTTAGGATTATGTTTAGGATGTTAAAAACAAACAGTCCAAATAATGGATTCTAACTTAGGATGTTTTACCGTAATTTCACCTGGATTGGGTCTACATTGGCACAAAGGTGCATTAGGGTCTCACGTATGGATATGATATTCTAAAATATAAGGATTCAACGTTCAAGTTAACAGTTGAAAAAATATTTCGGAAATTCACATCTTAAAGATATTGACTGTTTTTTTATTTTGAGCGTGAACTTGAGCATTAGATCCTAATATTTTAAATGTTCATACATGAAGCTATTCATCTCGTGCTAAACTGTAGCCATATTCGGGTCCGGTCAAACTTTGCTAAGGGAAGTAGAAAGTACAAATAGTTGAATTGTTCGCTGCTTAGAATTTGCAGCTTTTAAAATTTATGAATTCATAGACATTTTTTGCTTCATTTTTAAAGAGTTTTTGCGTTAAATTTTGACGGAATTCATGAATCCTACCTGGATCATAGTCTATACCATACCGTGAGAGACTAAAGATCGAATTAAAACAAATAATCGATTTTATACGGTTAAAACTGATGACAAGCTAAAAACAATAAGAGGGGACTACCGCAAATGTAATTTCAAGTTCTTTTGATGAACTTGCAAATCGTTTTATAGCCAAGCTTTAGTAGACATTATTTTTCCTTGCGCCAGGTTTGAGAGAATTTATCGGTCGGATCACAAATGTTTTACGCTGACTTGTCCATATTTTACACTAACTAACTAACACTCGTATGTTTTTTTGTCGTTTCAGCGTCCCACAAGAGCCCAATAAAAGACAATCGAATACTGCTGTCGGCAGATCTGTTAGCTGTAAAGAACGGGTCCAAAAAGTGAGTGCGACAGATTTAGTATCAATGGATTCATAAAAAAACTTTTTGTTTCATTGTTGAACTTTCTTTTGCCATGTAGAAAACTACTAGGGAGCGTAGAAAACATAGCGATCCCAGTCTCACGTCTAAGTCAAGGTAAGTACCCCATTTTTGTGTTCTTTATAGCCAAAGTTGGTTTGTTGCACATTTCGTGGAATATTTGGCAGCGAAAAAGTGCATTTATTATGTGCATTGGCTGGTTCATTAAAATTGCATGCTGTTGAATGAATTCTTTCATCCGTTTGGGTTGGAGTCCAAGAGACCGCATAATTCATTATTTTGGAAACCTCAGTTCGTTGTGCTAACTAACTACGGTTCGTATTTTGTGGACTTTATTCTTTTGAATACTTTTTGTGTGGATACTAACGAACGAAGCCCACAGTATTTTTCCATTCTACGAAGTAAGTTACATAGTTACTTACTGACGTAGTTTCATTGTAAGGGTGAAAGTTTTATCTGCAGTGGCTATCAAAGTGATTGCATTTTTGTACGTGTTCATTCCCCTTTTGCTAAAGTAATAGCATTGCCTTCCAAATTATAGATATGAGTTTTAGTCACACCACCAGGCCAAATTTAATTTGAGGTCGTAAGTAGGGGTCATTTGTATTGTAAAAAAATTTCAGACGGGAGCAGACTGGTGTATTTTTGGTTTTTCAGCCGAAATGAGGGAAATATGGCACGTGGCTATTAAAAAATGCACGAGACTGTTTAATTGTTTAGCAGTGGTGTGTACTTAGGTATTGATTTATTTGGTAATGAAGGCTGACATGTAAAGTTGAGACAAAAATTGTCCTGTAATGCTTTATGTTGTCCAGCTGTATTATTATTGATAGCAATATAGCTGTCTTGGCCATAAATGGAAATAGTTAGTTCACTTGCGAAATTGGGTCTGCTGTCAATTTTTCCATCCAGTTATGTTTCCAAACTTAATTGGTAATTTATAAGAGAATCCCGATTGACAAAAGAAGGAAACACGGTAGCACTTTACTAAATTAATTTGTGGAGGATTTTTTGAGTAATTACCCTGGTTTACTTTTATATGCAGTAGTTGATTGTGAGGAAAAATATGGAATATATTCATTTAAATATGGTGTGGGTAATTTGTGAAATGTCTGCATCGTTTTTTACTAAGTCGGTCATTTTTGTGACAGTAAATGAGTAAATCAACAGAAATGAAATGTTTTTTAAGCATAATATGACATTTTTGTTATTGAGTCATGGAGTATGTGGCTAGATTTCAGAGGAAATCTTGTGCGCTGTTGTTATCGTCAAGTGTATGAATTTGTAAATGTCATTAGAGACCGTGTACTAAGAGGAATTCCTTTGGAAATGGCATCATATGAATGAGCTGACATTTGCGGACCAAACACTATACACACAACAGCCATTGTTAGATAGTTAGTTATAATACGATGGCAGCTGTGCTCTACCTTAAGTGGGTTACTGAGCCATTCAGTTGTGCAAAGAATGTAAATACCGTGTAGACTGTAATTAACTATCTGTGCGAAGAAAACGTTCATACTTGAATGAAATGGAGTACAAGATATTGCTATTATGGTTAGTTAGTGGTTAGTTTGATAGATAGAAATTCAATGGTTTGTACTAACTAACTAACTGGAGTTGGGAGATGGATTAAGTTTGGCAACGAAACTGATTTTGAAATATAGACCGGGATGCTATTATGTGCTACCGGTGTTATGCGCAGTTAGGCTGGTGAAAATCAACGGACTGTGAATGCGTAATGTTTGATGTGTGTAAATGTGATCTAGGATGGGACCTTGATTGGCGTCAACGTTCTTATAGGCTGGCTCCTGTGAAAAAGTGTCCTCCAATTATTAAAGTCATCATGCGTATTCAAATACTCGTGTATATAGGATGTGCATGTGTACAGGAGTCAGGGAGTCTACATTCCCAATGATTTAGTAATCAATCTTTTGGAAAATATGTGTAATGGGGTTTTTGAGGGTATTTTGTTTGTGTCTGTGAAGAAGACGGTGGTATACTTTCATGACTTGAGTCTTTTGGATAGATTGGTAGCATTGAGCATAAGGATGGGTGAAAGTCTAAAGTTTATCTAGGTATGAATTAGTTAGTGATATGGGTTAGGGACTAGTGTGTTTGAGAATTACTTGATTACTGAAAGATTCTTTTCTTTTGAAACGAAAATTTTGTTAGGACAAAAGTGTTTTAAAAAGTAGCACCGGTTAGTTGAATAAATTGTATAGATTGTATTACCATTCTATGTGAATTGAAAACGTAATGTAAATTCCCGTAGGAAAAGAATTGCTTCTGACTCTCGAGGGAATCGGAATGGATTGTTTGAAATTCAAAGTTTTCCACTTGAAACTAAAGACTAAAGGTTCTTAAAAATGACGGGGGGACCAGGGAGCTTTGTGTATGTAAAATGAGAATTGGGAGACGTCATTTAGTCGGTCCATTAAACATAGCAGATGTGAATTGCTCGCTTGAGCTCCAGTCTTTCCCTTTTCTTATCATTATGATGAAAATGATTATTTCAATTGCCAGTTTTGTTATATTAAGTTATACAAGAAAGTTATACTGCTTCCCATTCAGTTTTTCAGTTACGTAGTGTTTTATGCCCAGTCCTTTGAAGTTAGTCATAGGGAGTGAGTGAGTGTATAAAATGTCCATGAACTTGGGATATGCTGTGCATGTTAATGTACTTGGCAAGGTTCAGTTAGAAAAAAAGATTTCTTCTTGGTTATATGGTTTTTTTGGCAACCTTGCACTTGCTTGCGTATTGAATACACTTTTTTTCAAGTACAGCAAAGGATTTTTAGTTCAGTACTGTGTAACTAACTAACTGCAACTGTGGTGCAATTTATTTTCATGTTTACTTCACATATACACAAGGTTGGGAGACTTGGAGTAAATAATAGTGACGGAGTGGTCATAAACTGCTGTGAATTATTTGGAAACTTTTTGTACCGGTTTTAGTGTGTAGCAAAGTTTTACTGGGATTTAGTAGATTCTGAAAGATGGTAAAGAATTATATATGATTTCTCTAAAAAGCTGGGGGAAATGCAGCGTATCACTTTCCAACTCAAGTTTCTTATCATTACTTGAGTTAGTCTAGTCCTCTATTGCCTTTTTATATCCACCTTTTAGGGAATCTTAAAATTTTAGTTCCTGACAGGTTCGTTTTGTATGAACTTTTTGGGGTTAAATCGGGATTTTGAGTGCGAATGTAAATGGTCGGCAAATGTATGCATACAAACTGTTTTTCTTTCATCAACACGTCAATTATTTTCCATAATCATCCGCTCCCATCACCATACACTGTTTACATGGCTCATCTTTGGCCATATGTACCCACACTTATATGGTACTACTACTAGCTTACGTTGGAAGATAGCTGAAAGTTTAAATGTTAAAAAATAACCCGAAAATGTGCCATTATCATGAGGTGGAAGTTTTTCTGTCGCCCAAAGACAACTTCGCCGGTTCATTCTATAACTTTTTGTAAGCTGTGACTGCATGTTTTTAGCTGATGAGTTTCAGGACACCTTTCATTGCTAAAAAATGGCAGCCATGTGTGATTTCTGTGTGGAGAGGTATACATGGTATTAAATGTCATTTTGGCAATTTATTGGGAAAAATGTGCCAGGCTCGGGTTGTAGTATGAATGAAGATGATAATAGCTTGCTTATACATAGGGAGGATGACACTGATTACAGTTTGTCATGTGCACTTGACTGGAGTATTTTTTTCTCCGCCATTCATAATTTCTGGTAATGAAAGAACCTTTTTGGTGTCATGCTCTGCACATGTGGACAAATTGTGAGATGCATTTTTTGCGTTCTTGATGAAACTAATGTGGAACAGTTGTTGTCTTACTCTTATCACGTGTTACGTAAGTAATGATGTTGGGTGTGGCAAAAAATATAGTAGACATGATAATAATAATGGTACATAAATCTGGTAAATTCGGGATTTGGGTCTCGGATTTTTTGGGGAAAATTTTGGAAAAACGTGGTTGGAGTCTAGATGTTTAAGAAAAAATCTAGAGTCCAGCTCAGGTTGCTCGCTATCTGTACAAACTCATGTTTGGGAAGAAAGAAGAAATAATTCAAAGTTTAGCAACATGATTGAACTACTATGGAATTTTTTATGAGAAATGATGGGCTCCATTGAGAAAACCTAAAGAGATTATATTTATAGAGAGTTTCCTGAGAGAAAGGGAAAATGATCGTGATAGGAATAGTAATAATGGTTATGGATTGTTAGATAAAATATGATAAGGATAAAAACGTACATCCATGGTCTTTTTTTTGCCGTTGGAGACAAAATCATTTGGTGAATGAAGTTGGTAGGTAGTTAGTTAGTAGGTCCTCCCTGATTATGTACTGTTCTCCCGGACTAGTGAAATAATGAGGAGGAGGCTCATAAATCTTGAGGATTTCGTGTCTCCTACATATTATTGTAAACTACTGGTTAGCTTGAGCACTCCTTTTCGGATATACCTACGGTTATGTGAGCCTGTTAGGACTAATGTGTTAAGAATGGTGTCGCTCCATGGACATTAGTTACGTGACGTTGCCTCAAAGAATATCATTACCATTCCCACTCTAGTAGATATAAAGACATCACACAGAGTCTTGGTTTGTCTCCTTGGGATAGACGCCCGGCTCGGGTATTGAGAGACTACGGATGCAGTACCATTTGGACACTAATGTTGTTACGTTGCTGTTCTTGTATAGGGCGCTCCATGTAAAATGGCTTTCTTTTTTGAGTGGGTTGATTCGATGATCCAGTAGAGTTGGATGACGCTGAATTCAAATTTTAGTAAATAGCGTTTTAATGCTGGAGCTGTGATGAAGGTTTCAATATCATCAATGTGTAGGTTGGATTTTCGGAGTGATGTTGACATGTTGAAAGTGAAAATCGGAATTGAGTTTAGGGTTTTCTGCTTTATGTCTGCTTTCTGCTCTCCGAATGTGTAGGATAATGTCAAACCCGGGTCCTAAGGCTGCTGTGAAAACCAGAAGAGAAAGGCGAAATTTGTCTGTATTGAAATGGTAGGGTGCCCAATGTTCGAAAAAAGTAGGGTTTTGAACACCCGGTACATGAAAAGTTAGCTAAACTAACTAACCAGCTCGTGCAGTATTGTAACATGAACGTTAGATTGGACTGAAAGGCATGTAACGGTTGGTCGGATGAATGCTTCTGTGTTTTGCTCATTCCAACACAGGGAGGATCCATGTTGTGACTTTTTTGGCTTGTATATAAAATTTACCCACACGCCGTCCATAGTCTGTGTGTGCTCACTAGTCATAGTCTTCACTACCCATAGTCACTATTTGGCCCATTTTTTCGTCCTTTTAAGCCAGCACTACATCCGGAGTAAGATTAGTACAGCTCTGGTGTGTGTGTGGAACCTGAGTTTTGTGCACACCTACCTTGTGAACATTTTTAAACGATCTCTTCATTGCCAGAGAACAGACTTTTGTGTGCCTAATGTCTAATGTCCTTGTGCAAGTTCAAAAGTACAGACTCTGTCGTGTATTTGTTTTGTGATGAGAAATATTGAAGTTTGTAACTAACTGATTGAAATTGTGGTGAGATTGTTAGTCAAGTTAGTTGGTTGGTTTTGCTGATAATTTGTGTGTGGTGACTGAATGGGTGAGAAAGGAGTGAAAGGGAAAAAAAGAATGAGCAGGAGTAGTCGAAGTAAAAGTAGGAGAACTACTACTGCTCCTATAAACAACAATTTAATCAGTACTGATGGTGCGAATACACATTTGAGTGAATATGGGAGTCGATGTTTTTCGGAGAGGTGAGATTTTTGCAATTTCGAGAGAAAGTACCATTGTTAAATAGATTGTTATCCAGTCTTAAAGTTGGTGAATGAAAAAGTTGGATGGTTTTGTACATTATGTGAAATTTCCGACCTATGCATTTGAATACGTAGTAAGTGAGTGTGGAGAGATGGATGAAATTCATATGTCATTTTGGTATTGGACACATCTGATCGTATATAAGTATCTATTTTGGGGAAATTCGACGATGCAAAAAATAAATTACATGACACAGCAAGGATGGGAGACATGTTTTTAGCATATTGTGAGTAATTTGGTTGCCTGGTAGGTAAAATTCTTATATTTATATAATACCGGGTTGGCAATTATTTTTGGCAACATTGGAGTCTCATCCATTCCAATGGAATGAAAACATTGCTATCTTCATTCGCCTTGGCTATTATAATAATAGTCAATAGTAATGGGAAAATGGTGAGTTGTAATTTTTTGTGAGATTTCTACGGTACTAATGAGCTGTTGATACAAATTGTACATGAGAAAAATTTGTTTTCTGTTTCTCATTCTAAATGGAAATTTAATGAAACTTGTGCGTAGTGGCTTAATTTAATTGCTATTGCAGCAAATGTTTGTATAGATATTGAGTTTGTTTTATAATTTTCACTGAAATTTGGTTGTAATTGGAAAGGTTAAGTATTTTCTTGTTTTCCAGCGAATTGATATTTAATTTTCTTTGGTGATTGAATCGACTAATGAGCTGTTTTCAGGATTGTGCAATGGTAAAAGCAAGCTATATGTAAATGTTTCACAATGGGAATTGAGCAAGTTTTTTTGGATTAGGTGTGACGTAAACTCGAGAAACGGTTTTCTCCCGTCTGTTTACATTCATAGACAAGTCCAGATTTTCCAGATGTCTTTTCATTTACTGAAACACTATAGGGAAGACTTTTTTTTTCTGTACAGACAGGCAGACTGCATAATCCATTTATTTTTCTTCCATTTGGTTTAAACAGAGTGTTTTAGGGAAACTCACGGACTGTAGTTGGTTAGTGACGAAATGAAACCAGTTAATGTGATTATTTAGTTTTCCTATAAACATATAACAATAGGTATGTGAGCTGCATATAGTTTACAATGGAAGGGTTTTTGCTACATGTGGTGTTGGTGCCTATATTGAGCTTTACCGCTAGCATCTATTCCATGTAGCTTTATCTTCTGAGCGGAAGATGAAATTATTTTTGATTTTTTTCATGGTTTGAGTTTTAAGGTTTTTACCAGTGTTTTTAGGTGTGAGGCCAGCGAGTGTCTCACATTGTTACTTTGGAAAGAAATAAATATGTTGTTAATTGTAGATGGTACAGGCTGACATCTGCCATTTAAGTAAGGCTTGTTACGTATCAAATAAAGCGTAATGAAAATAGATGGGTGAATTGGAACTGCGGGCTTATTTAGATTAAGATTGTTATTATTTCTCACTGTATGGTTAGTGAAAGTTGGGACTGGTAATACAATAAGACAAAATTAGGTTATATCGAGCAAAGTTTTTTAGTTTGGAAAAACGTGAAAATTAATTCAATTCTTTGGGTTCGCCAACCTGAAGCCATTTTTAAATCTCGTATACAAAATTCATGAGAAGCCTGTGAAATAAACGTAGTGTTAATCTTTGTTACCCAATTTTCGCATGTCGAGTTTCCACATTTGTATTCGAGTCACGTTGTTCAATGTTTTTCAATCCTCTATTCTTATCTGCCTCGGTGGAGGATAGTTTTTATAAACTTTTTTATCGAATCGTCTATTCTTGGAAATTGCATTTCAATCTGGTTTCCCTTCCACGTTTTTAATTCTCAAGTGTTAGAATATTTTTTGATATGTTAGTATTGTAATGTTAGATTGCTCCTCTGGGCCCGCACGCATACGGTACAAACCAATGCTGTGTTATGAAATTTGAGAGCTTAGTGTCACTGTCACTAAGCAAAAGGCTGATTGTTAAACTGTAACTTGATATTTGGCTCTCAAAATGAGAAGAGAAAAGCAAATGGTCCATACCATTTACTTTATGTACTGAAGTGCATGGAAACCCTTTTGGTAGGATAAGTATCGGAAAAGTATAGTAACGTTTCCCTGTCTCCTTGTAATATAAAGAAATGGGATTTGTTCTTGCTTAGATTCTGAAGGGAAAGTTTTTCGTTCTGTTTCCCAAAACTTACACTAACTTATGATTCTAGTGATATTTTACATTATTCTATGTAGAGGGTTTGAATGCTTAATGTAATGTGCCTACTGCAAACAAGTGCATAATATTGTGTTCAGTAAATTAGTGTAAATGTCAAAGGTAGTGCAGCTGGGTTGCGTGAAGTAGCGATTTGTATATGCTGTGTAAAATAATTGAGCAAGAACAAAGGAAAGTTGGTTGCGTCAATTCACTTTCATCTTTAGAATCCCTGTAGCTGTTCTAGTATGGGCATTCTATAAATGGAGCACATAAAACAAATGTGTGAGATTAGTTGGTAAGCTATAAGAAACTGAATATTTCATTTGTTGGGGATTACTCTTTGTTTTTGGGAAGAAATGAAAGAAATATGGGAAGA
>Ga0210040_10004301_pt1 | contig 18706 bp, 14 predicted proteins | sample CryGeyCG12114_NA_FD_185462 | JGI IMG/M metagenome (GOLD analysis project Ga0210040, IMG submission 185462) | Groundwater microbial communities from aquifer - Crystal Geyser CG19_WC_8/21/14_NA (SPAdes) (version 2) | ecosystem: Environmental > Aquatic > Deep subsurface > Groundwater | place: USA...
CCCGTTCCAAACAGAGTTTACTAACACAAATTTCATCTTGCGTTTTCAGGTGATTTTAGCTTTAACATGTGCAGCATAGGGCGCTCCCGTTGGTAATTACCTGACTTCGCCTTCGGCTTCGTAATAAAAGCCAAGAATAATAACGTTATTTTATGGAAATCTTTTCAAAATAAACATTTCTTGACATGCAAGTGTAAGTGTTGACTGTACAATATCGGGAACTATTTCATCGAAGCTCTATTACGTTTTAATTCATGCTCTAGTATTTGGTGTTTTGGAAAAATGTACACGCAGTTTCAAACTGATCGATAGAATTCATTCATTCAGCGAGCACACGAATCCATAAGCTAGCTGTTATTTGAAGTTTAGATAAATTGTGATATCGATTCCGAGGGTTTTCAAAACAATCAGCTAAAATGTTTAGTTCAAAGTTTGAAGGCGTACATTTTTAATATTTTATCCCTTTGAGTCAAAGCTTTCATGCATGATAGTGAAAACTTTTATTTCATTTTAAATAATCGTGAAAGCTTCGGTCACGAAGTAAAGTATTAAATAATTTGGTAATTCTTTTTAATCCATGTAAATGAAGTTACCAATTTAAACTTATTGAAGCATTCGTGCATACTTCAAATACGACAGTCTAGAAGGTAAATTTCGTGAATCTATTAACCTAAAATAGTTTCGAAACAATAAAAATAAAGGGATTATTTTATTTTTCCTTACTGTTGATCTGCTACACGTTAAACCAGTTGAAGTAGAACATTTAGACGGTCTTGAAACAGCATTTAATTTGTTTGAAAAAAAAATTTCATAGACACTATATTTGTGGAATTTACTCCCAATCCTATTCTGTATGACACACCTATCCACCACACTATCATTGAAAGTCGATAAACGCCACAGAAAATCTGGTTGGACGAACACATAAACCTGCGAAACAAAAGTTTGTGGCCATCTTGGAGAATAAAATATTCAGTACGTTTTCAGCACAATTGTGGGATCCAACAGTTAATTGGGCAAATTTATGGAGAAAGAGTTCACTAATTGAAACTTTTTTCCTAAGGTCAATTAAGCCACCGCATAAACTGACTTTAGGTTAAAAAATTTCCATTATTTTTTGAAACGGACTCTAGCTTTTGATGTATCCTAAGATTTCTATGCCTTAATTAACCCGAGCGGATAGCGGAAGTTTTCTCTTATATATCTGTTAAAACAAAGACAATTCTAAAACATTTTTTCCTGCCGGGAGCGAGAATTTTTTTTTGAGTATTATCTCTATTTACTATATAATAAATTCAGGAAACGGATTGAAAAATGGACAAACAACTTTGACAGTTTAATTTACTTACATGTCTGTTATTTTTGCACACTTTGCTTAACAATAATTAAGGATTCTGACAGCTTCCTCATGTCAATGTCATGTTTCGCAATCTGTTATTGATGAGCATTTGTCATTAAGATCGTGCTCACTTAACAGATAGATAAACTCGCAAATGATAAAATAAATTCAACGAAAAGGTAATTTGTTACACTGAAGAGTCATATGCCACAGTCATTCCATTTCACACACCCAAAGCAGGTGAAAAATTATTCTCATAAAAATGAAAATGCCGAATCTTGGTGGCAAACTCACAATAGTAGCAACATTGCTATGTACTTGCGTGATTGCTCAGGTAAATTTCCTTAAATCCAGCCATCTATGTTTACACATATGAATCTAAGCTGTAAATTTTCCATTGATTTTTTCAGAATTTTTCGACTGAGTTTTTGCCTGAATGCCCTCCTGTAGGCGAACACTTATTCCCTTTGAACAACTGTTCTCTTTACTACCTTTGCCGGCAAGGCAACGGCTCAATTCAGCAATGTGCGGATATTTTGTATTTCAATGCTGAAAGATCGTTGTGCGATTGGCCTGAGAACGTTCCAGAATGTCAAGGTGGGACAAGAGATCCTATTGAAACGACTACTGTATACAGCACTACCGATGACCATGTTACAACTGTTTTCACTACAACAATGGAAACTGTTCCAACCCATTCCACATACCCCACAGATTATACCACAGAGCCTACATATCCGACTACATGGTTTCCTGAGCTCGGGCCTTGTGCATCTTCTCCAAATGAAAAAGTTGCACATTTAGGTCAGTTCTGCTTCAAAAAGTATTCGTATTCATTTTCAAGAAAATATTCAAGAAACTGGAGTCTCCTCCACTCTTTAAATTCAAATATTAGGAGTATGTGGTAAATGTTGTTATTTTGCACATTGTTTATATATTTTTTTTGTAAATACAGTTTGGTGTGAAAAATACTATAATTGCACGGATGGGAAGCCAGTTGAAATGATTTGTCCACTTAATAATACTGAAGCACAGTACTTTGACGAAGCCAGGCAAGACTGCTTTGACCCTAAAAATGTAACCTGTAAAAATCCGATTATTCCTCCTCCGGGATATTGTCCACCACGAGGATCCATAAGAATTCAGCATCCGGGTATTTTTCAAGTCCTAGTTTACTCGGGGTACCTTATATTAACTGTGTTTATTGACAATCCCGAAATGAAGATTATTGCTTGTGATTTTTTGCAGTGATGTGCGAAAGTTACTATTTATGTGAGGATAACAAAAGAACGAGACAAGAGTGCCCGGAAGGTTTGTATTTTGACATATTCAGACAGGATTGTTACTATCCGGATGCCGTGGTTTGTGAAACTCGGTGTCCAGCTGAAGGCATTGTGACTATATCGCATGAAGGTTAGATGTCTATGTAATTATGAGATTTGAAGGTTTTAGATTTGGAATCCAATCAAATGTGTTTGTTCTTTCAGAGTTTTGCGAAAAGTATTACGTGTGTGTACAAGGAAAAGCCACAGAATACGATTGCATTCAGGACTACAGATTCCATAAATATTATCTGCAATGTAGACCGTCAGACGAGGTAGACTGTGGATATTTGGATTGGTTCAGCTTCCCACTTCTGAGGGGATTATGAATGCGAAAAATTTACAAATCTTAGTTAAATGCATTGCTAAGTTATAAAGTAAGCAACCTTAGCAAATGAAATTACCATTTGCAAAGAAATTTTGATGCATTTATCGGAACGCATACAGCGTTTTAATACTTTTGGAAATTTACAGTACAGAATTTTTAACTTTTAAATCATCAAAACGTGTATACTTATTAAAAAATAACCATGTACATTGCGCGGCCCATTATGCAATAAAGTAGAGTAGAAAGCCCTTTGCAAAATCGTTTCTTTATCTTTCAACAACAAGCTGCAGGCAACAGCCGCTATTTATGCTTTTCGCTGCATGACAATTTCCAGATTATATCAGTCCACAGCTTCCCTATGCAAAAAAATGTCATTTGCAGCCTGTGGTCGATAAGCATTAATCATAAATGTCATGCATGTTGATCAGATTACTCGCAAATGTTAATTCTATGAAATAGAAAGAGACAGCAGTTTTACAGTAAGCATACAAAATCACATATTTACAACCTTATACTATTAAGAGCAATTGAATGCATATATTTTCATGAAAATGTCGAATCTTTGCTCCCAAGCTCACAATTGTAGCAATATTGCTATGTTCTGGTGTCACTGCTCACATAAGTTCTTTAAACTTCGTTGTGAATCTATACAGACACAAGAATATGAGCCATACGGTTTTCCTTTGATTTCATGAGAATTTGCCCAAAGAGTTTTTGCCGGAATGCCAACCTGAAGGAACCTATACTCATCCCCACTGAACAACTGTTCCCTTTTCTGCTTTTGCTGGCAAGGCGACGGAACTATCCTGGAATATCTGAGTTCTTTGTATTTCGGAGTAGATGTTAACCACTGTGATTTTCAACAAAATGTTCCAAAATGTTACGGTGGAACCAGATACCCAATAATAGAGACGACCACAATGTACGTCACCACTCAATCATGCTAACAACTTGTGCCACTACCACTGCCTAAAGGCGTATGCATGAAAGCGGCGCAGGCTTTGGGAAATAGCATAGCATTTTTTTGATCAGTTCCAGGTTCCAGTTCAAGTTCATGGTCAGCCACAAACCTGTTGCACTAACCAGCGGCAAAATTGATTTGCCTGTAAGCTACACTGGCATTGGCAACACTATATTCAGTTCTCAAGCTGTTGAGAATTTCAAAATGCTTCATAATTAAATTATTCACTGGACTATAAGCGTTGCAGTTTTTGTACTGAAAATTTCTTAACTCTAACTGGATAATGGTAGTTTAAAATGTAAAGTTGTGCGGATTGTGTGAACTCGTAGGGGTGCAATGTACAGTCTAGACTGTACGTGTTTGAGTGCAAGTTATAGCAGTTAGTTTTAGTGCTGCTGGTCGACTACAATAATGTAATAAATGTGGGTTGTCTATATTTCATGGTGAAAAAAAGAACTGTTTAATGGATCTGTAATTTAAAAAGTATTTTGTTTCGCAGGATTTGAAAAGAAACTAACAATGGAAGTCCTCAACATATCCATGGACGATGACGAATGTGACACCTCACGAGAAGCATGGGATAATTGGTCTGAAGAGACGGAGTGTTCAAATTCCTCAAAAAGGGAGTGGAGCCAGAAATTGGAAAATGAAGAGATATGTGAGAAAATTAAAAAACTTGTGAATGAGGATTTGAAGGATACGAAAAGACCACAAGTTGAGTATTGGAGGGAAACGAATTCGTCCACGGAATTGCAACTGGAGGACTTTCCATTCTTTTTGACTGATGTGAATGACTCCATTTCGTGTGTCAAAAATGGAACAATTTTTGCCGGCTATGAGGGCAATAATGGGAAAACTGTCAGTATGCATTCTGTTATAAGGTAAGAGTTTGAAATTGCTGTTAGATTGTAGTACGACAATACAAAGTTTATAGTTTGTTTGACCTTGCCGATTTGGAAAAAAAAGTTGCAAAAGTCAGCTAAAGTTTCCCAATCCAAAGGTTTAGATTTCTGGAGTTTTTGGATACAGATTTTGATGAAAGCAATATTATAACATAAATATTTTGAAATTTACTTTTTTTCAGACTTTTTGGAGTCTCAGAAAACGGACATTCCGTATGCTGCAATGTGCATGGATATTTGCCTCATTTTTATGCACGGCCAAGTAATGCATTCACAAAAGAAGATGTTCCCCATTTCAAAGATATACTCAATAGTAGCATAAAACGGGAAATTCTTCGATCAATGAATGCCATATTTTTTCATGATTTCGTATCAAATTTTGAGCCTGTGGTGAGCGTAGAGCTTTTCAAAGCGTCCGAGTTGAACAATATTTACGATTTCCATTTGACTTCTGATGTGATTCAACGGGAGCCTGTGATATTGAAGATTACATGTGCCTTTTCACAGTAAGGTTTTACTTTTTCGTGTTTGGGACTTAGTCACAGGATTGAGCTACGGGATGATAATTTTGAAACTCTGTTTTTTTGTATAGCTTTATATGGACAGCGGGAAAGTTGATGAACAATGGAGTCATATCATTTCCATATACAGACCGACCATGCACTTATGAAGTTTATGAAGCCAATATTAATAGCACGATGCGATATTTGACGGAGCAAAATGTATATCCTTCCAAATGGATCCTGCTTCCGAGGCACAAATTTTGCCGCAGATCTCCAAAAAATGGTAAAATCTATATTTTTTATGCATTTTGTTGCGCTAAAAGTTCTTGAAAAAAATTGACATAGCTAGTTTTTCTTGCTTTAGAAGCCAGAAATGATCTAATTATGCTTGTAAATCCAAATTAATCGTTTTTTTAATTTAAAAAAATTACAGATGCTAATCCAGCAAAAGAAAGCCATTGTCAAATCGAGTTGGATGTACATTTCTCAAACGTGAAGCAAATGGATGACTCCCATATAATTTACCAAAGAGATATTCTGGCCCTCAAAATCTTATCTTTTGATATCGAAGTTCTTCCTGGGGATAAAATTCCCAGAGACGGGAAAAATAAAGTCCTCCAAATTGGCAACACCATTGGATATCATGGAAAAGAAGGTATTTTTGTTTCTAATCTAAACTAAAACTTATTTCCTCTACCTACTACGGGCTCTTTAGAAGAAAATTAATCCACTTTTTTGCACCGCGTTGGCTGTATGTGGGAATAGAAGAATAGGAGTGAATTTTCCTAGTTGTTTTATTTGCAATGGGTTGAAAGTGAATTTTCTACCATAATATGGGAAATTCTTAGCTTTTATGATTTCAAGATTCATGATGTGATTATGTGATTCTTTATTGCAATTCGAATGCAATATTAAATTATTAGATAAAATCAAATAATTTTGGGTGAATTTTTTTTTTCAAAAATTTGATTATTTAAGTATGTACTTCATTCACCGTTCAAACAGATTCCACAGCTGGCCTCTGTTTTGTTTTTCTTTGAATTATCATTTTTATCTGTTTACAGAATCGCACAAAAAAGTAGTGTTCACATTGGGTTCATGCTCTGCATTGCCGGATACAAGTATTTTGGAGTTTTTGGAAAACGATGGGTCTAAACCGGAGAATGGGGATGAGGATGCATCCAAAAAAGCCGAGTCGGCAATGCTTTTGGCCTGGAGAGATTTTATTGTGACTTGTGATCCAGATATCATCACTGGATACAATATCAAAAAGTTTGACATCCCCTATTTGTTAGACAGAGCTTGCCATGTCAATAACAATGGACTGGAGAAATTTCCGTGAGTTCAATTCTAAAGTTTCAGCTAAAGAGAATCAAATACGCATCATGGACCACATTTATGATTTACTTTTCAGCTATTTCGGACGCCTGAAGCATGTGAAGACGAGTGTGCGTGAAGTGAGGAATACTTACAAACGGATGAACTACAATGACGAGACATATGTGCAAATTGCTGGTCGGATTGTATTTGACATGTTGCCCCTGTTTTTGCGGCATGATCGAGGGCCACATGGGAAAGGAGGATTCAAATTGAACTCTGTGTCCACACGCCATCTATCAAATTTGGCCAAGGATGATGTTGCCTATACTGATATTGAAAGGTAAGTAGGATTTTAAGTTTCTGAATATAAACTTTTCAGATTAAAAAACTAAAGTATATAAAAAACTCAGTATTCATTGCCGTTCAACGTGGAAATACTGTCAGTAGCGATCGCTACTCACTCACAGTCAGTTAGTTTAGAACCATACTTAGCCTAGACAGTTAGTTTTATGCGTGAATTTTTCCGGAGACATGGAATGAAATAAGTCCTGACAGTTCTCGTTCTCAATATGTGTGTTGTTGTAAGAAAGTTGGACTGTATTGCGTTATTTTGTCAAATTTTTTCGCTCTTCAATTTCTGTTGGTTGATGAGATATTTTGGCTATCCCAAGCTGTCGTTCATATTGTAATTAATCAAAATTAGCTAAAAAGCACTTGATTCCTGGTTAATGAATTAGTAAGTTACTAATTTTATCACATTTGTTTGAGTTCGAAGGAATAACAACCAAAATTGTTTTTTTTTCGTATTAGTAAGTCCTAAGTGAGTAGTTCCTTCCTAGTAAGTTTATAGCTTTAGCAAGTCGAAAGTGAATACTTGAACACTTTTGAAAAATAGTAGTTGTATTATGTATGTGTAGAACTCTTTTGGTATATATAAAAGTTAATTTTTTGTCATTACCATTGCAGGTTGCAAACCGGAGATTCTCAAAGCCGTGCAATTTTAGCCAGCTATTGTGTTCAAGATTCTTTTTTGCCTTTCAAACTGATTCATTTGGATATACCTAATCGCCCGGGTCGTGGGGACTTTATTCAATACTATTTGGACAAATCTAAATCTGGGGGAAACTTGGTTCGCTATTTGGCCAATAAATCAATGGATTATGAGGAATTCGCTAAGCGGCTGCGGGTGGTAAGCAAACTAAGAAATGATCATTTGCTAAATAGAATTAATTTGAGGCAGTAAACAAAATTATAGTGTACATTCTAGATTCTAAGGTAGCAAGAAATATCCTATGAACGAATTCAATCGTAGATATTTAAGTTCTAAGAGTGAATCGACTTTGTATTGCTTGTGAATTTTAAGAGTCGACTGGACTAACTTAATTTTCTAGTCCCAGGTTGAATAATTTTTTTTAATAGTTGGCTGCCAGAAATAGTAAGACATTTTAAAAAATTCCATTGATCTGTCGAGTCTGTTTCTTGAATTGTTGAATCTTCTGAATTTTGAGAGTGAGGATTTGTTTCAGATTATCGTTCGCCACAGACACGAGACACACGAGAAGTGTCTAGTATAGTATAAATGCAGTCTATTAAGTCAGTTGCTGCAATACAAAATTTGATAATAGATTATTCTAAATTTACTCTTTGCAGCAAAAGAATCCGAATGTTGTGAAATATGTGCCACCCACTCCCAGTCCTAAAAAGATGCATCCCCGCTTTCAATCAACATGGAATAAAGTTAAAAGTCCCAGGTCAGAATTGGAAGAACACATTTTCAGTCGGCCTTCGCCTCCAAAAATTAAGAAAATTTTATTTCACGATGATTAGTTATATGATTGGAAAATGAAGTACCTAGAGCTCCAATGAATTTAAGCCTACAGGCAAAGTTTATGCAATGGTTACTGAAGAATAGCATCGTTATAATTATAGAGTTTCAAAACCGTGTATAATAGTTTTGTGGTATATTGATACCCACTGTTTTTCATTAAATCCCGGCACAGCGGGAAATACTGTGCCTTATTGTGCCAAATGGGAAATATGGGATTTAATGTGCCTAATAGGTGTCACCCACTTTTGCACAGAAACGCCCAAATTGAAAGTTTTTTTTCGGGCACAGTGGGATATATTAGGGGTACACCCGAAGCCGTGTGAAGTCGTACATTTCTACGTGCGTAAATCTCCCAGCCAATCAGATCAGTAAGGAGAAGTTGGAAGTCTGCTCTAATTGGCTGGGAGATTTACGCACGTAGAAATGTACGACTTTACACGGCATCGGGTGTACCCCTATTGTGTTTTACTGTGCTAAATGGGAAATAAGGGATTTTGTGTGCCATACTATAATTGGCTTTATAGGCAAGACAAATGCGATTACGCTATATAGAGTTGATAGTGGTTGAAGTAAAGTAGAATAGAAGTTCGAACGAGGGTTTCATCGAAATAAAACAGTAGTTCAATGATAAGAATTATGAATTTATACAGTTTAAATAAACCTTAAGTCCGTTGTTCGAGCAATTAATAGTATGTGCATCAAAAACATTGCTCAAAGCAACATTATCTAGGACCATCTAGGACAACTAATTTTCTGCTTATGGTAAAGTAAACTTTTCACATGCTTACTAAAGCTTATAGCTGTTAGCAGTAGCGGCAGAATTTTTAAAATGGCAGTTCCCTACAAACTGACTGCACAAGTTTCCTTACAAACCTTCGATGATTTTCTATTTTTTCAAAATTTTCTTTAATCCCTGTAACCTAAATACAAAACTCAGACAAAATAGTTTTCAATTACTAATGCAATGCACGAAATGAAAACAAACTAAATGTTATGTTTCAACTCATTTGAAGCTCGTGCATATGAGTACTTATAGGGAATGCCACGCAGGCAAACTTCCTTATATAGCGCTCTAATTTTAAAGGCACACTTTGAGTGTTATGCCGGCACACTAGGGAATAATGCCAAATGGGAAATATGGGATTTATTGGGCTTTAATGGGATTTACAACGAGGCACCGTAAAGCACATAATCAAACCCCTATTTTCCCACCCATTATTTCCCTCGGGATTTCCCAAATACTCCCGGTATAGTTTCATCCACCTAATACCCTAAATATTCTCTTTCAAATTCGGTTTCCATATTTCTTTAGTCGATAAGATGTTTTTTTGGATTCTTTGTTGAGATAGTTGAAACGGTACAAAACTGTGAGGATTTCATGTACAGAATCCTTCTTTCCCTACTTTAATAGCTGAGTCTTATAGAGAACTAGCGATATGCCGGCTTTGCCCTGCAATTTGCTAACAGGCGGTTCACGCAAGTTTGAGTTACCACCGTGAAAAAGTGTAGTCCCATTATACGTTTGTCTTTTCAAATTACATAATTAAAATCAGGATTCTTTTTAACTTAGAGCTATTTATTCGATAAAAGTGTGAGTGAGATGATACTCTTAGACAGGCATTTTGTAAGCGAACAATGTACGCAATATGCTTCTAGGTGAAAACAACTTATCAATAACATCGTTGTCAATAACAACTTGGTCAATAAAAACTTGTATCAAAAACACTTTGGTATTTGGGGAAATGTTCAAATAGCCACGCCGACAGCCGCTACCGCCTCCACCTCAAAACCGTAAAAAATTAAAAGAAATTCCATCCGCAATAGAGACAGATTCACTAAAACGGACCGTGGGGGGACGCTGAAGAGACTTTTGCTTCGCACAACCCCTCGTTTAAAGGAGTCTGGAAAGGCCTGCCGGAAATCGCCTTCGGCGATTACCGAACCCAAGGCCTTCCCAGCTCCCTTCTGCACTCGGGCCTGCGCTCGAAAAGCCTCCCCCTACTGCCCCCACACCCCCTCGGCCAAATTAGAAATAATCCTCCAATATTGGCGGAGCTCCTACATATCGGGCAGAGCCTCGTCGCGTTGCAGTTTTCGTTTCGAACCAAGGTCCCTACCGAAACAAATACTCAAATCTGATATTCAATGCTGGTGAAAAATCAAAATGAAACGTTGTTAATAACATACGGTTTTTTTGAATAAAGTTACTATTGCGTAAAGGTGTGATGGCTACCCATAGGTTTAGATATATATAATACACTGGGCTACCAAGGTGTTATTAATAAGTTGTTTTTACCTAAGTTGTTATTGGTTACGATGTTTTCACCGGCCACCACGCAATATCATTACATCATTCGTCTAAGCAAGCCCAAATTTTCCTGTGACTAGAATGTTACCTTCATCCATAGAAATAGATATACTATATAACGCCTTCATCATTCATTCGTTCATTTTGCGCACAATTTCATGTTCTTTTTTTGAAAATTAATTCTAACCATCCTTATCCATGTGATATTTTTTATATTTTGACTATAAACTTCGAAGGAAAACGCTGAATTGTTTCGACGGTTTGATTTTCAAAGTTTTGGTCTTTAAATAAAGTTTTGATTATTCTTCATCTTATACAAAAGTGGCTACGAATAGCAAAGACAAGTTTTTTCAGAAAATCCCTGCCAAGTTTAGATTTTTCGGCATTTTTTTCATTTTCCAGTTTGGAATAGTTAAACCTCATCTCACTATATGCAATTTTACCTTCCCTCTTAATATCGAACATACCAAGCAAAATATACTAATTTGAAGGATCTCAGGTAAACGTAAGTCCTAAAAATAAATTAACTAGTTAAATATTAGTAATAAGTTTAATGAAATCGAAATTCTACAGGCAACTCGTTATTTATTGTATTCAAATCGTCACTATAGTTAATTGCTTTGCGTATTGAGATGTATGACACAATACGAAATGACCCTATATAATTGAATTATAGGAATGTTTTTGCAAATTCAAACACAAGGAAGTACACTTTTGCTAATTTTTTGAAAAAGTATAATTTAAGCAAAACCACGGCTTTTTTTAGCTGTTTTTAGCCCGAGATAGAGGGCTTATGTGATCACCGTGTCTCTCTGTCCCGCTTTTTTGTACGCACGATGGCGGTCGAATGCATGAACCGATCGTCACCTCACGTCTCTGAAAACATTGAAACTTAAATGGACCGTCTAGGCTTTTTAAGATCCACGCCATGGAAACCTAACTGCAGTACGTTATTTGTTACTTGGTTACTGCAATTGGTTGTTGATGAGATTTAAAAAACTAAAACTATTTAGTTTATTTAACTATGTTTTCCCTCCTCCCCCTCTTCCTCTACCACAGGGATTGAGTGGGTGGGGAGCAGGATCTGGCTGATCAGGTGGAAGGAGTACCTTAGGGGCAACTTTCACCGTCGGAATGTGTTTTCCACCCTCCCTTCGAAAATTCGATCGGTTTTGAGCCAATCGCTCTTCTAAAACTACTATGCGGTACATAGCAGTTTTCAATTCTGCTTTATTTGCTTAAAATTTCGAACGACAACGCGATGAGGTGCATCGCAATAAATGCAGTTGAATGTATGCAATAAATGCATATGCAGTATCAAAGAAATGTTGTAAACAACGAAAAATGTTTTTGTTAAAATGCAATTAGCTATATTTATTCGCATAATAATACATAATACAACAGACTACGCTAGACAATTAATAGAAACTATTATCCTTAATTTACTATCCTGGATGAAATGCGTAGCATAGTGGATGAACAGACAGTGGACGGACAGCAAATGAAGCCCCCCTGGGGTACTGCGTTTATATCAGATATATAATCAATGAAGTAATACACATGCAGAATGATATAATAAATAAAATATGTATGCAGAATGAAAGAAATGTTTTTTAAAAATATAAGCTGCTATATTTATTCACATATAATACATAATACATAACATATAATATATAAGACAACAGACTACGTTAGACAATTAATAGAATTAATTATCCGTAATTTATTATCCTGAATAAAATGTGTAGCATCAAATACTAAACAGTCTAAATCATCCATATGATAAGAAATTCCACTATGACTAGACAGAGGAGTAGCCTCATATGTTAAATTTCTAAAAAGCGAATTTAATTCTAATTTATAGGCAAACATCTCTGTTTGCCTTTCCAAGCCAATTAAATAGACTACAGCAAAATACCTACCCTTCTTCCTAGTTAGCACAAAAAGAAAATTGTGGTTGTGACAGGACTGTATGGTTGACCATTGTAGTGTCCCCATCAAATCTGTGTTCTGTACTTCAAATCTAAAGCAGTCATCTGGAAAAGACAAAGAAAGTAATTAAGTACAACTAAAATAAGAATCACTAGCATAGTTCAAATAATAACTTATGATAAATTATATATAGCCTCAAAAATCATACCTGCGATAATCCTCATGTCGTTATGGGTTTGGAGATGCCGCATCACATGCTCCAATTCCTCTTCCCAGTCACAATTTACTCCCAGACAAGGACACGGAAAAGGGCGGAATTCGCAGCCCTTTTCGTGAGCACGTTTTTCTGTATAGAAGAATTGTAAACGGCATCCGCCGTCGGCGTATTTGCATGGCATGAGGTCCCAATATGAGTAGAATGAGGAGTTGCCTCATATGTTTAACTTCTAAATGGAGTACACAATTCTAATTTATAGGCAAACAACTCTGTTTGCCTATACTCTTCGTGACGGTCCAGTTGTGCTGACTCTGTAGTTTCTGTAATGGCAATGGTGTGAGAGCTGTCAGACGAACCAGCAACTTGAGTGACAGCTACTTGTTTGCGTCCTTAGGCAGGAGTCTTTCTCCTATGTCGTCTTTGTGTGTATGCATCTATTCTGCGAAATACCAATTCACAGCAAAGTATGCATAGAAATCTTTCACATAGGTAGTCAGTTTCTCACAGCAACAAGAGAACAGGCAGAAGATGCAGAATTCTAGAATCACAAGTACAAATAGTCCTCCCACTACAGTAGATAGTGTGTACAAAACGCGTGCATGAGTTGAAAGGTCTCCATACATATCCGCGTTGGCTTGTGTCACAAGTGGCATCATAGTATGTCCAAGCATGCCACCCGACATTTACTTTATCATAGAGTTTACCCATATGTATAGATGAATCCGTCTTCTTGTCAAGACCCTTGTCATGGCAATGTATTTGGTGAGTGTCTGATCCCTCTTCATGATGTTTTCCCTCCCGATGACTCGGATACCCTGCGCCCCCAACGTGATATCCACATTTTGGTTGTCTATCTTCTGTCTGACGGTACACCGGATCCAAACCGGGAATGAACGAAGAGCGGTATGGGCGAGTACCTCCGCCCATTTAAAATATTGATAGACAAATACCTCACCTTGTACGTAGGTGGCTATGATGATAGTCCTGACGTCAATTATTTGGAAAAAGACTAACCCTTGTTCAGGATCCCAGCGATAGTGGTTTCGTTGAAATTTGGATTGAACTCGAGCAGGTTAACCGCTGAACAGGGAAAACATCCCGTCAAAACTTAAAGGAGACGTATTCATTTATGAATACAAAGTTTAGTACAATACTTGTATATGACAGAAAGTTTTCAACTAGAATGTTTAACATACAACAAAGTTGCCTCTATTTTATAGCTACTATTTACTGATAAAATACATAAAACCACCGATGAATGAATTCTTGTTATCATTAGATTTGCAAAATTATGCAAAAAATACAAGTTACTTTCCTATTTTTATGACATGCATTTAGGATTCATACTCTAAAGTATGAGACAAAGTCCATACTCCATTCAAATGATATTCACTTTCATTCCTTCAATTGCTGTCAAACGATTTTTTTACAACTCGTATAAGGAATGAGTTCCTACTTGAGCTGGTTGGACTGGGTCATTAATAACAGGATCAGGTGAACTGACTTGTACATACGCAGTCTGGTCAATATTCACCCTTTCATTTCTTTTATTGTCATGTCTTTTATGTTACAAAGTTTCCATATGTATTCACAACAAGTGACACACATTATGAACTTGCAAAAACCAGTTATCTTCGGGCATAATAGCAGGTAGAGGCAATAACAACTTACAGCCACTATGAAGAATACGAAGATTCCACCCAATATGGTTGAGACTGTGTAGGAAATCTGTGCATTAGAAGAAAGCGTATCCAACGCGTCCCATGCGAACGCGGTTGCGGATTGATTATTCGGCACGGTCATCTCTATATTTTGATCAGGATATTGTTTTGACATTATCCAATCATCAAAGTATTTATCAGGAATTGTCATCCCTCTGGCGAAGGGCATAAATGATATCATGGCTGCCACTGTACCCCCTCTTCGGAGTAAAGCTGAATACATTAAGTACATTACGGCCAAAGTTAGTGGTATATTCCATACAAACAGTAATGCACTTAATATTGACGGCAGCATGTGGACTATAGCAGGGATTTGGACCCTCGTGAGGTCCTCAATCTTCGTTATGTTGAAAGTAGGTGATCCAAGGGACCAGCTTTCATTTAAACATATAGATAGATTTGAGAAGGAATTCGAAAATGCTCAGCCGTTACCCTCGGTGATAAATGGTCTTCCCTTAAAAGAACAGCATCCAGTTTAGGCCAAACAACTGGCATAATATTATGAACTACCGGCTTGTCGAAGGGCGACTAGTCAGCACAAATGAGTGGAGGTCTAATTGTGTTACTTAACTGGTGTCTTTCGGTCGAGGAAAGCAAGTGAAAGGGCATACCTCTTTAAGTTCGCTCACTGTCGCCGTCTGTACGATTTTCTCTGCACAAGCACTTCTTAGCGCTGGATCCGAGTTGTATTGGCTCGCCTAAAAGAGCCCATCAGCTAGATCACAAAGCTTCAACCCCGTTCCTTGTAAAGGTAGAACTCGTTTGTCACTAGCAGCTAAGTATGTGGGTGCATGATTCATCGTGCAGATGCTGGTCTCGAACAAGAAAGGCACTGTTATCACTTCATATAAATCAAAAGTCTCACTAATGGGGCGAACCGGCGCCCTTACGGAGATTCCAATTTTATTTTCCTCGGTGAAATGACAAGAAGCTATGCGATGAGTATAGTACTCTCCCACTTTGAAAGGAGAGATCGCTAGCTCGTGGTCATGTTTTCTGAGCTCATAGTTCAACTTTTGTAAATCTTTTTGCAGCACTTCTGCAGGGATTGCAGTTAAAGGTATTAACTGACCCCTACAATAAGACAAAATGTCATTATAATGCTGGAGTTCCGTAGCTTGATTAGGATGCTAAGAGCAATGAAAAAACAAAAAAACTCACCTAATCTTTTTTTTGCTTTTTAGCTGCTGGTAAGGATTTACGAATCCAATTGTCAAACTTCTTTCGCAATTTCTCTCTGGCAGGACTATCTTATTTTCTTCTTCATCAAAATGGGGATCTTCGAATTCTAAAGGTTTTTCATCCTTCATAAAGTACATCATCGAGTCGTCTTCTAATTTGAGAGCGGACCAGTGTTCCGCCTCCAGCAGTTCTTGTCCAGCAATATCTAGAACATAACAAATATTTCAATAGAAATGATTAACTAAATGAAATTTAAGCTTTGCTCGCCTTTATTTGTAGTGAAAATGTACTTGTCTTAAAATACTGTCGCGACTGTTTTTTAATCCTTTCCAAGGAACAAATTTGCTTTGAATTTATACTGAGAAACCACGTTTTTTTTCTTTCCAACCTTTTTTACTTTTTTTAAAGGGAGTTTCTTTTCTCCCTTGGAAACAACAAATATTTATAGCTTTATCAGCCATTTAACAGATTTTTAAAAGATTTTTGCATGCTGTGCACATATATATTTACATCTAAAGTGCTCATATCGCCTAGATTTGGTACATTGTAAAAATATTTTATTAATAAAAGTTTAATGAGCATTTTTTCACATTCATTTAACTTGCATTTAAAAATTGGTTTGCATTACATTCCGCTACATTGACTACTTTTTAATTGCATAAAAACCAGTCTCACGCCCAGTAATATTCACACACATTCATAAGCTAACCTTGCGCATTCCATAAGCAATATTTTTCATCTCATTTAACTTTATACCCATTTGCATACATTTTGCTACACACATAAATTTGCATATGTCTCGTGCTCATTAGTTTGCACACAGTTCAAGTCACACCTGTCAAGCAACTTTTTTAATTTATGAGTACACACTCAACAAAGCCATCATTTATATCCCATCAACATACAAGCATCAACAACTACTCCCTGTAACTAACTGTTGACGGCCTTGAACGGTTGGGGTCAACGTACTTTTTTTGCACTTGTAGTTGCTTTTTACTACTACTAATAATGTTAAACAAATTCAACTCTCATGCAATTGGGCTAGTGCAGATTTACGAATATATACCATCGCGCCGAAATGCCCATTAGGATTTGCTTTGTCCAGTTTTCAAAAAATTCTTACGGCCGTCAGCACCACTTTCTCAGCCTGAATTTGAAATCTTAGATAGTTTATACAATGTCCACTCTTTTTCCTTACGTTGTGTTAGTCAATTGGTGCAGTAGTTTCTGAGTTATAGGGGTTTTTAAAAAAGTTGAAAAAAGTGCCAGAGGTCGGCGTACTACCGAAATCAATGAAAAATTATTTCCTGTCCAATCCTCATGAAAATTTGCATACGCAATTTGCAGATAATACCCGAATTAGAAAAGAATCCGGTATTTTTGTTTTTGAAATTCAGAATTTTTTGTCACATTTTAAAACCTAAAAAACCAAAATTGCATTGTATTTAAGGTGAATTTGATTTGTAGAAAAATAATCCATGAATCGGAGAAAAATCGGTTTTCTTTGGTTTTGACACAAAAAATTATTATTTTTGAATATTTTAACGCGAATAATGCCGTTTACAGTTTTAAACAAATTTTTTTTTGGCTTTTCGTGACCTTTTTTCTTGTTTAAAACTGAAATTTCGGAATTACTGTTTTAACTACTGTAAACAGCATCAAAAATTCTCTATTTGTGCAAATTTTCATTGGCAGAAAATATTTTTTCATGGATTTAGATAGTACGCCGACCTCTGGCACTTTTTTCAATTTTTTTTAAAACCCTCATAACTCAGAAACTACTGCACCAATTGACTAACAAAAACTTAGAAAAACGATTCAAAATTGTATAAACTATCTAAGATTTTAAATTCAGACTGAAAAAGTGGCGCTGACGGCCGTAAGAGTTTTTTGAAAACTGGTCACAGCAAATCCTTGTGGGCATTTCTGCGCGATGGTACATATTCTTAAATCTGCACTCGCCCAATTACTTATCTTTTTAATCAGTAACTTTAATTTATGATTGATTACAATGCAAACATGAAACAACACCGTCATCTGAAAAAATCTAATATTACCCTCACTTGTGAATGCGTACATAAAACATTAAAGTTGTTTCCCAAGTCATGTAACCACTCAACGCTGTACACTATGTTTTAAGACGTTTAGCTCCACTATACTCGCTTCGAGAAACTTTGTTACTTTTTTGTTCACAATCCGGCCGCAGCAAGAACATACCGGAGCGCGAAGAATTAACTAGTAATCCTAGTAGCGGCGGCTTGGAACTTGGTGGAAATTTATTATCGGCAGGAATAATGGATGGGGACAATTGGCGCCAAAAGGGTCATAAAAAACCCAGGGGGTATAGGGCAATGAGGGTATATATAGTTTTCAGAAACTATTTCCGGGGAATCCCTATCCAATTCGACGTTTGCATTGAAGTGAGCAATATGCAAATAAATTCCAAAGAATGAATGAGTGTTTGAGTTGAATAAAAAAAGAATATCGTGGTGACATGAATTGAATCAAGGTTTTGCAGTGCTCTGACTGCAAAGGTTGAAATGAAAAAAAAATCCTATAAACAAATTTATCTACAAAGCGAACAAATCCTTTCTTTAATTTCAAACTCACGATTATTGCTAGCGGAGCCTATCAGAATGGTGCGGCCATTATGGTGCGGCCGTTATGGTGCGGCCACTATGGTGTGGGAATTCTATGGTGCTGGTTTTTTATGGCGTGCGACAATATGGTGCGATGGTGCCAAGAATTTTTTTGCTCTTTGGAATTTTTGGTGGCCCTTATAAGGGCCGTTTTGTAAATTGAGTGTTTCTAATGCTACAAATTACTATATCTATACAAAATCA
>Ga0210040_10004302_pt1 | contig 18699 bp, 19 predicted proteins | sample CryGeyCG12114_NA_FD_185462 | JGI IMG/M metagenome (GOLD analysis project Ga0210040, IMG submission 185462) | Groundwater microbial communities from aquifer - Crystal Geyser CG19_WC_8/21/14_NA (SPAdes) (version 2) | ecosystem: Environmental > Aquatic > Deep subsurface > Groundwater | place: USA...
CTGCGGCTGCACATGCCCGGCCGCCACAACCTCTCCAACGCGCTGGCGGCGGTCGCGGGCGCGGCGGCGGCGGGCGTGCCGGTGCACGACTCGGTGATCGCCCTGAGTCGCTTCACCGGGATCGCCCGGCGCTTCGACATCATCGGCACCAGCCCCTCCGGCATCACCGTCATCGATGATTTCGGCCATAACCCCGAGAAGGTCGGCGCCACCCTGCGCACGCTGAAGGCGCACTCCGGACGCGTGATCGCCTTCTTCCAGCCTCACGGCTACGGCCCCTTGCGCCAGATGGGGCATGAGCTCGCCCGTACCTTCGCCCGCGAACTGGGGACGGAAGACATGGTGATCCTGTGCGACCCTGTCTATTTCGGTGGCACCGCAGATCGCAGCGATGGCAGCGAGCGGATCGTGCAGCTGATCCGCGAGGCTGGGGGCAATGCCGAATATGCGCCCAGCCGTGAGGATTGCGGCCGCCGCATCGCGGACCTCGCCCGCCCCGGCGACCGCATCGTGGTAATGGGCGCGCGAGATGATACGCTGACCCTGTTCGCGCGCAGCATCCTCGATCGGCTTAGCTGACGCTCAGTCCTCCGCCTTCTCCAGCCGGAGGAACCGAGCGGCGTTGTTGTAGAGGATGTCTCGCTTCTGCCCGGGCAACAGGTAGTCGGCGTTCTGAATGATGCCGATCGAATGGGCCATCAGCCCGGGCCAGGTCAGCTGGTCCGTCCCGAACATCACTCGGTCGCCGAACCCGGCGTCGACCATCCGCTCGATATAGCGGTTCACCTCCTCGATCGGATAGCTCCAGATCAGACCGGCGATGTCCACATAGACGTGGCTGTTCGCCTGCAACAGGGCCAGCAGGTTGTCGATCATCGGGTAGCCCGCATGCATGATCTGGACGCGCAGCTTCGGATGGCGCGCCAGCAGCTCCTCCAGCAGCAGCGGGTCGCCCATCGATGCGCGGAAGCCCGGCATCGTCACGTTCGCCCGGCCGGAACCGCCCGTGCCCATGTGGATCGCCACCGGCACGTCGAGCCGCTCGGCCAGGGCGAAGTAGGCCTCCACGCTCGGGTCGCTCGGCGAAATGCCCTGATATTGCAGGCCGATCTCGCCCATCACCTGGAAGCCGCCTTCGGTGAACAATGTCTCCAGCCGCGCCAGCTCGGCCGCCTCGTCCACGTTCGGTCCGCTGGCGAAGCCGGTCCCCGCGATGACCCGCCCCGGCGCCGCCTCCTGATATGCCCGCACCCCCGCAGGGTCGCCGAACACCACGGCCGTGACGTTGAGCCGCTCCATCTCGGCCGTGATCATGTCGAGGTAGCGCCCCGGCGGTGCCGGGTAGAGCCGCGGCGAGCAATCCTCCGTTGACCAGCCGAATGGTCCCTCCGGCCCGTCCTCGGGATCGGAGGCGAGGAATTGCTGCGGATTGGGGCACGTGGGCGCGGCGCCCGGGCGCGTGTCGGTGATCGCGTGGAAGTGCACGTCGATGATCGGCGGCGGCGGCGGTGCCGCTTCCTGCGCGCCCAGCGGCGCGGCGACGGCCGCGGCAAGCAGCGCCACGCACATCCGGCTCTTCATCATGTTCCCCTCCCTGTGTCTGGCCGACGGTGCTAGCGCCGCCGCCAGGCCACGGCAATTGCCGCCGATGACCCTGCACGCCGAGGCGCCGCTTGCAATCCGGCTCGTTTCCTATATGTGCGCCGCTTCCGCGTAGGGCCGAAGCGCAGCGGAAATCTGCAAGAAAGCCGGAGGGGCCCCCGCGATCCGCGCGGACAAGCCAGCGATCGGCATGAAGTGAAAGGAAGCGCAAGCATGGCTCTTTACGAGCACGTGTTCCTCGCGCGTCAGGATCTGAGCCAGGCTCAGGTTGACGCGCTTGCCGCCGCCACCACGGAAATCGTGGAGGCCAATCAGGGCAAGGTCGTGAAGACCGAGACGTGGGGCCTCAAGAGCCTCGCCTACAAGATCGACCGCAACCGCAAGGCGCATTTCATCCTGCTCAACATCGAAGGCCCCGGCGCCGTCGTGGCCGAGCTGGAGCGCCAGCAGCGCATCAACGAGGACGTGATCCGCTGGCTGACCATCGCCGTGGAAGAGCACGAGGAAGGCCCGTCGGCGCAGATGCGCAAGAACGAGCGTGACCGCAAGCGTCGCGGCGAACGTGAGGAGCGCAACTGATGGCCCGCCCGTTTTTCCGCCGCCGCAAGTCCTGCCCGTTCTCGGCCAAGGACGCCCCGGTCATCGACTACAAGGACGTGCGCCTGCTGCAGGGCTTCATGTCCGAGCGTGGCAAGATCGTGCCGAGCCGCATCACCGCCGTTTCCGGCAAGAAGCAGCGCGAGCTGGCGAAGGCGATCAAGCGCTCTCGCCACCTGGGCCTGCTGCCCTACGTCGTGAAGTAAGGAGCGGCACAATGGATATTATCCTGCTTGAGCGTATCGAGAAGCTCGGTTCGATCGGCGACGTCGTCTCGGTGAAGGACGGCTACGCCCGCAACTTCCTGCTCCCGCAGAAGAAGGCGCTGCGTGCCAACGACTCCAACAAGCGCGTGTTCGAAGCGAACCGCGCGCGTCTCGAGACCGAGAATGCCGAGCGCCGCTCCGAAGCCGAGAAGGCTGGCGAGAAGGCGGCCGGCGCCGAGGTCGTGCTGATCCGCGCCTCCTCCAACTCCGGCCAGCTTTATGGCTCGGTCAGCGTCCGTGACATTGCCGTCGCGCTGGAGGAAAAGGGTCACCAGGTGGACAAGCGCCAGGTGATCCTGAGCAGCCCGATCAAGACGCTCGGCCTGGCCGACGTCACCATCGCCCTCCACCCGGAAGTGCGCGTCACCGTCAAGGTCAACGTCGCCCGGTCGGAAGACGAGGCCGAGCTGCAGAGCCAGGGCGTCGACGTGATGGCGCAGATGGCCGATGAGGATCGCGATGTCGGCGGCTTCACCGAGGCATTCGATCCCAATCGCGAACTCGGCGAGCTTCCCACGGAGCCGACCGACGAAGACGAGGCCGCCTGAACCTTCTCGGAGCGCGCAGCCTGCAAAGGCAGCACTCTCCGCCAATGAACAAGCAGGGGCGCGGGGATCGATCATCGATTCTCGCGCCCCTTTTGTTTGCCGTCGCAACACCGGCTTCACTTAAAATCCATCAAGGGCGGAACCCGCCGGGCGGCTAGAGCGTCCCTCGCGTAACAGCAGGAGAACCGCGAATGTCCTTTCTCGACAAAGTTGCCGCCGCCCTTACCCCGCCCGAATCTGACGAGGATCGTGCAAGGGCGCACGCCGAAGCGCAGACACTGACTCCGAACAATGAATGGCTTGCCCGCGCGCTGTCCCACCATGAGCAGATCGAGGCGCACTTCGCCACGGCCCTGAATTCCTCGCAGCCCACCGAGGCGGCAGCGGCGGTGAAGGAGCTCTCCGTGCTGCTGATCGCACATTCGATCGCGGAGGAGGTAGCGCTCTACCCCGTGCTGGTGATGGAGGGGCACAAGGCCCATGCCGCGGAGGCCTATCAGGAGCAGCAGATGGCCAAGATCCAGATGGCCGAGCTGGAGCGCCTCTCCCCGCTGACGCAGGAATGGCGCGACAAGCTGGAGCACATCCGCGGCGCCGTGCTGCACCACATCTACCGCGAGGAAAGCACCTGGTTTCCCGAGCTCATTCGAGAGACCGAGCCCGGCCAGCTCGCGATGATTGACGCGCGCTTCCAGGAGGAATTCGACCGCTCCATGGGCCACGGCGTCGCTGCCACTATGTGACGATCCACGCGAGGGGAGGCCGGCCCACAGGCTACCCTCCCCCTCGCTCCGGGGGGGCTGGCGTCACTCCGTCGGAAAGCCTCGCTGCTCCAGCAGCGCCCGCACATCCGGGTCACGGCCACGGAACGCCCGGTAGGCCTCCGCCCGGTCGGTCTCGTTCCCGGTCGACAGCAGGATGCGGGCGAACCGCTCAGCCGTTGCCTGATTAAACGGGCTGCCCGCCTCCTCGAACGCGGCGAAGGTGTCGGCATCCATCGTCTCGGACCACAGGTAGCTGTAATAGCCGGCGGAATAGCTGTCTGACGAGAACAGGTGATTGAACTGCGGCAATCGGTGCCGCATCACGATTTCGTCCGGCATTCCGATCTCGGCCAAGGCCGCCTTCTCGAATGCATCCGGGTCCACCACGCCATCGGGCAGCGTGTGCAGCTTCATGTCCACGATGGCGGAGGCGAGATATTCCACCGTGGCAAAGCCCTGGTTGAAGGTCTCGGCCGCCTTCACCTTGTCCAGCAGCGCCTGCGGCATCGGCTCGCCCGTCTGGTAATGGCGCGCGAACTTGTCGAGCACCTCGCGCGTGAGCAGCCAATGCTCGTTCACCTGGCTGGGGAACTCCACGAAGTCGCGTGGCGTGCCGGCAAGCCCCGGATAGGTCACGTCCTGCAGCATTGAGTGGATCGCGTGGCCGAATTCGTGGAACAGCGTTTCCGCATCGTCCAGGCTGATGAGCACCGGCTCGCCCGGCGCGCCTTTTGCAAAATTGTTGTTGTTGGAGGAGAGCACGTTCTTCACCGGCGGCAGGTTGCGCTGGCTGCGATAGGTGTTCGCCCAGGCGCCGGAACGCTTGCCGGTGCGGGCGAAATCGTCGCGATAGAACAGGCCGACCTCCTGCCCGTCGCGATCAGTCACGTGCCACACGCGCATGTTCGGCTCGAACACCGGGACAGTGCCGGTGATCTCCTCGAAGTTCAGGCCGTAGAGCTGGTTCGCCGCCCAGAGTGACCCCTGGATGATGTTGTCGAGCTCGAAATAGGGCTTCAGCTCCGCCTGATCGAGGTCGAAGCGGCTCTTGCGCACCTTCTCCTGATAGTAGCGGTAATCCCACGGGGAGATCTGAATGCCCGCTCCTTCCCCGTCCGCGATCGCCTGCATGTCTCGCACTTCTTCGGCGACACGCGCACGGGCGGCAGGCCAGACGCGCATCATCAAATCCGTCGCGGCGGCGGGAGTCTTCGCCATCGTGTCCTGCATCCGCCATTCGGCATGGTTGGCGAAGCCGAGCAGGTGCGCGCGGTCGGCGCGCAGCTTCACGATGCGGGCAATGGTCGCGTTGGTGTCGTTGGCATCCCCATTGTCGCCGCGGTTGACGAAGGCGCGCCACACCTTCTCCCGCAGGGCGCGATCATTGGCGAAGGTCAGCACCGGATCGACAGCGGAGCGGGTGTTGACGATTGCCCAGCCCTGCTGCCCGCGTTCTTCTGCCGCAGCCCGCGCTACGGCCTTCACGCTGTCCGGCACGCCGGCGAGTTCGGCCTCGTCCGTCACCAGAATGAAGGTGCCCTCGTCCGCCAGCAGCTTCTTCGAGAAATCCGAGAAGGCGGTCGCAAGCTCTTGATTAAACTGCGAGAGCTGCGCCTTCTGCTCCGCGTCCAGCTTCGCACCCTGCCGAACATAGGCATCGTAGGTGCGCGTCACCAACCGCTTCTGCTGCTCATCGAGCCCGCTCGTATCGCGCGCCTCGTAGATCGCCTCGATGCGGGCGAAGAGCTGCGGGTTGAAGGTGATCTCGTCCTGGGCTGCCGCCAGCTTCGGCGACCATTCGCTGTCGAGCGCCTGATAGGCGGGCGAGTTCATGTTGCCCGTCATCACGCCGAACAGCGTCAGCACACGGGACAGGCGCTCGCCGGCGTTCTGCATCGGCACGAAGGTGTTGGCGAAGCTGGGCGCGGCAGGGTCCTGCGCGATCCGCTCGTATTCCGCCTTGCGCTCGGCCAGCGCGGTTTCGAACGCCTGCGGGAACAGCTCCGGCCGCACCTGGTCCCACGGAGGGACACCGCCATAGGCGCCGCTCCATTCGGCCAGCAGGGGATTGGCGGAAACCGCTTCTTCCGCTGGCGTGGCAGGCTGGGCGAACACGGAGGAGGAGGAGGACATCAGGGCAACCAGTACAGCGGCAACATAAGGGCGGGGAGACACGTGAAACTCCAAGGCTTTCCTGCGACGCAGCATAGGCTTCCAGACGCATGAGTAAAGCGCAGCCCCCTGCACGCTCCGCCCTCGCACTTATCGCTAAGCCGATCAGTCCGGCTCGCTCCCTTGCGCAGCCGCGCGGCGCTTCGTAAGGACGCGCTCATTCCCGCGATATTCAGCAACAGGAAAGTCCCGCATGGCGAAGATCAAGGTCGCGAACCCCGTCGTAGAGATCGACGGCGACGAGATGACGCGGATCATCTGGCAATGGATCCGCGAGCGGCTGATCCTCCCCTACCTCGACATCGATCTCAAATATTACGATCTCGGGGTCGAGAAGCGGGACGAGACGCGCGACCAGATCACCATCGATTCCGCCAATGCCATCAAGCAGTATGGCGTCGGCGTGAAGTGCGCGACCATCACCCCGGACGAGGCGCGCGTCGCCGAGTTCGACCTGGCCGACATGTACAAGTCGCCCAACGGTACGATCCGCAACATCCTCGGCGGCACCATCTTCCGTGAGCCGATCGTGATCCAGAACGTGCCCCGCCTGATCCCCGGCTGGACGGACCCGATCGTCGTCGGCCGCCACGCCTTCGGCGACCAGTACCGCGCGACCGATTTCCTCGCCCCCGGCCCCGGCACGCTGCGCCTCGTCTTCGAGGGCGAGGATGGCCAGGTGATCGACCGCGAGGTCTACCAGTTCAAGGCCCCCGGCGTCGCCATGGCGATGTACAACCTCGACGAATCGATCCGCGACTTTGCCCGCTCCAGCTTCAACTACGGGCTTGATCGCGGCTGGCCGGTGTACCTCTCCACCAAGAACACGATCCTCAAGGCGTATGATGGCCGGTTCAAGGACCTGTTCCAGGAAGTGTTCGAGACCGAAGGCTTTGCCGAGCGCTTCAAGGAAGCGGGCATTGAATACCAGCACCGCCTGATCGACGACATGGTGGCGAGCGCGCTCAAGTGGAGCGGCAAGTTCATCTGGGCCTGCAAGAACTACGATGGTGATGTGCAGTCGGACCAGGTGGCGCAGGGCTTCGGCAGCCTCGGCCTCATGACCTCAGTGCTGATGACGCCGGACGGCAAGACGATCGAGGCGGAGGCGGCGCACGGCACCGTGACCCGCCACTATCGCCAGCACCAGGAAGGCAAGGCGACCAGCACCAACCCGATCGCCAGCATCTTCGCCTGGACCCGCGGCCTGATGTATCGCGGCCGCTTCGACAACACGCCGGACGTGGTCCGCTTCGCTGAAACGCTGGAGAAGGTCTGCATCGAGACGGTCGAGAGCGGCAAGATGACCAAGGACCTGGCCCTCCTGATCGGCCCGAGCCAGAGCTGGATGACGACCGAACAGTTCTTCGAGACAATCGTTCAGAACCTGGAGCAGGAGATGGCAACCTGGGCGTGAGCCTCTTGCCATCATCGGCAGTACCAGGCGCCGCGGCCATCCCGCTGCGGCGCCTGTTCCGCCCCGCTTGCAAGGCCATTGCACCCGGGTGCAGAGCCGTTGCAATGACGATGCGCCGCTTGAGCAAATGACCAAGGCCCGCCTCGAAGTCCGCCCCGCCCGCCCGGCTGATGTGGCGCGCATCGCCGCGCTGGTCCGCCGCGCTTATGAGGATCTCGCGCCCTACACGGCGAGCGAAATCCGCGGGCAGATCAACAACTTCCCGGGCGGCTGCTTCGTCGCGATCCTCGACGGCAAGCTGGTCGCCTATTGCGCCTCCATGCGGCTTTCGGGCGACAAGGCGCTTGCCCCCCACAGCTGGGACGAGATCACCGGCAACGGCTACGGCTCCCGCCATGATCCGACGGGCGAGTGGCTCTACGGCTACGAGATGTGCGTCGATCCGAAGACTCGCGGCGCCCGGATCGGCCGGCGGCTCTACGAGGAGCGCCGCGCCTTGGCCGAGGAGCTGGGCCTCAAGGGCATCATCTTCGGCGGTCGGATGCCGAACCTGCGACGCATGTGGCGCAAGGTGAACGGGCCGCAGGATTACCTCGACCGGGTGATCAGCGGCAAGCTGCACGATCCGGTCCTGCGGTTTCAGCTCGCCAACGGATTTGAGCCGATTGGCATCCTCGCAAACTACCTGCCGGAGGACAAGCAATCCCGCGCATTCGCGGTGCACATGGTCTGGCGCAACCCTTTCGTGGACCAGGAGGAGAGCGCCCAGTTCCGCGTCCCGCGCGGGGTGGAGAGCGTGCGCATCGCGACCTGCCAGCTGCAGGCGCGCGCCGTGAGGGACTTCGACGAATTCATCGGCCAAGTGCGCTATTTCGTCGATGTTGCAAGCGATTACGAGGCGGACTTCATCCTCTTTCCGGAGCTGTTCACGCTGATGCTGCTCTCGGCGGAGGAGAACGAGCTATCCTCGGTGGCGGCTATCGAGGCGCTCAGCCGCTACACCCCGCGCATTCGCGAGGCGCTGTCGGAGATGGCGCTGAAGTACAACATCAACATCATCGGCGGCTCCCACCCCACCCGCATGGATGACGGGGACATCCACAACGTCGCCTATGTCTGCCTGCGGGACGGATCGGTGCACGAGCAGGAGAAGATCCACCCCACGCCGAACGAAAGCTACTGGTGGAACATCCGCGGCGGCGATTCGATCGACGTGATCCAGACCGATTGCGGCCCGATCGGCGTGCTCATCTGCTATGACAGCGAGTTCCCGGAACTCGCCCGCAAGCTGGTGGACGAGGGCGCGCGGATCATCTTCGTGCCGTTCTGTACGGACAGCCGGCAGGGCTACATGCGCGTTCGCTATTGCGCGCAGGCGCGTGCGATCGAGAACCAGTGCTTCGTGGTGATGAGCGGCAATGTCGGCAACCTGCCCAATGTCGCCAACATGGACATCCAGTACGCGCAGAGCTGCATCCTCACGCCGTGCGATTTCCCCTTTGCCCGCGACGGTATCGCTGCCGAGGCGAGCGAGAATGTCGAGACGCTGACGATCACCGAAGTCAATCTTGCAGACCTCAGCTGGGCGCGGGCCGAAGGAACAGTGCGCAACCTCGCCGATCGCCGCTTCGACCTCTACCGCATCGAGTGGGACAAGGGATCGCGGGCGGGCGCAACGGCCGATCCGGCAGGCCCTCCGCCCAAGCCAGTGGGTGGCCCAGGCGGCGGGTGACGGACACTTCAAGCACTCTCCGCGAGTGCTGCCGGACCGTCGTCCGGCTCAGGAGGCCGATAGTACGCCCAGTCGGCCGCCCGGAAATGTCGGCCGAGGTGACTGAGATGGTGCCCCTGGCCAGACTTGAACTGGCACTTCCGAAGAAACTCGATTTTGAGTCGAGCGCGTCTACCGATTCCACCACAGGGGCCCTGTCGCAGGCGGGGGATTAGCCGCGCCGGCGCCGGGCGGCAAGGTCTGGTGCTTCCTGCCTCAGTCGCGCAGCGCGCCTGCCAGCAGCTTGTGCAGCCGCGAGTGCAGCGGGTCGTTGGCGGCCAACACCTGGGCGGCGCAGATCGGCTGCGAGCGGCCGCGATAATCGGTCACGAAGCCGCCCGCCTCGCGCACCAGCAGGCAGCCGGCGGCCGTGTCCCAAATGGAAAGGTCGCTCTCCCAGAACCCGTCGTACCGGCCCGCCGCCACCCACGCGAGGTCCAGCGCGGCTGACCCGAAGCGGCGAATGCCGGCGACCTGCGGGCCGAAAGCGCCGTAGATCCGGGTCCACTCATCGAAGTTGCCATGCCCGTGGAACGGCATGCCCGTGGCGATCACCGCGTCGGCCAGGTGGCGGCGGCCGGAGACGCGCAGCCGCGCATCCTGCAGCCAGGCACCGCGCGTCTTCTCGGCCCAGAAGCTCTCGTCGGTAATCGGCTGGTAGACCAGGCCCGCAGTCACCTCGCCCCATCCGCTGCCGTCCAGCGCCGGCTCCTGCACCGCGATCGAGATCGCGAAATGCGGGATGCCGTGGAGGAAGTTGGTCGTGCCGTCGAGCGGGTCGATGATCCAGCGCGGCTTGGTCGGGTCGCCCTCGATCGTGCCGCCTTCCTCGAGCACGAAGCCCCAGTCCGGCCGTGCCGCGCGCAACTCGTCCCACAGGGTGCGCTCGGCCTGCTGGTCGGCGCGGCTGACGAAATCGGCCGGCCCCTTGCGGCTCACCTGCAGGTGCTCGACCTCGCCGAAGTCGCGCCGCAGGCGCCCGCCGGCCTTGCGGGCGGCACGCTCCATCACGCGCATCAGGCCACTGATTGCTGCCATCAGCCGTCAGCCAGCCTTGCTGACATAGGTGCGCTCGTACACGTCGACGACGATCCGCGTGCCGCTCTCGATATGCGGCGGCACCATCACGCGCACGCCGTTTTCCAGCACCGCCGGCTTGTAGCTGGAGGAAGCGGTCTGCCCCTTCACCACCGCATCCGCCTCGACAATCGTGGCTTCCACCTGGTCCGGCAGCGCGACGCTGATGGGCTTCTCTTCCCACAGCTCCAGCGTCACTTCCATTCCGTCTTCGAGGAAGGCCGCAGCATCCCCGATCAGGTCGGCGGGAAGGTTGATCTGCTCGTAGGTGTCCTTGTCCATGAACACCAGCATGTCCCCCTCCGAGTACAGGAACTGGAAGTCCTTGGTGTCGAGCCGCACGCGCTCGATCGTGTCGGCGCTGCGGAAGCGGACGTTGGTCTTGCGCCCGTCCTGCAGGTTCTTCATCTCCACCTGCATGTAGGCGCCGCCCTTGCCGGGCTGCGTGTGCTGGATCTTGGCAACCTTCCAGATGCCGCCTTCATATTCGAGGATATTGCCGGGACGGATGTCCACGCCGCTGATCTTCATCGGTCATGCCTTCAGGTCTTGGTCGGGAAATGTGCGCGCCGCCCTAGCCGCTGGGCGCGTTCATAGCAATGCAAGCGGATCAATGCTATTCCGGTGCGCATGAAGAGCGCCGTCTTCCTGTCCGCCGCGGCGATGTCCGCTGCAATCTCGCTCGCCGCGCCCGTTCAGGCCCAGGGGCCGATCGGCACCGTGCAGCAGGGCCGCTATGTCTGCGAACTGCCGGGTCGACCCCGCCTCACGCTACAGCTCCGACGCTGGATCCGGCACCTATCTGCGGCGCGGGAACGAGTTGGTCTTCACCAGCGGCACCCGCAGCGGGGAGCGCTACCAAGTCGTCTCCACGGGCTTCCTCCGCAAGCTGCAGGACGGCAAGCCGTCGCGCCTGCGCTGCGTGCGGCGGGAGCGTTAACGGTCGCCCAGCAGGGGATAGGGATCGAGCGCGCTTCCCGGCTCCCACCATTCCGCATCGGGCGCGGTGCGCAGAATCGCGAAATGCAGGTGAGGCGCGGCCGGATCGGCGTTGCCGCTTGAGCCAACTTCGCCCAGCCGCTGGCCACGACGGATCTGCTGCCCCTCCTTCAAGCCTGGCGAGTAGCCCTGCAGATGCGCGTAATAGTGCAGCGTTCGCCGGTCGCTTGACCGCACGTAGATCGTGTGACCGCCCGCCTCGGAAAGGAACAGCCGCTCGATCGTGCCCGGACCAGCGGCGACCACCGGGGTGCCGGCTGGCGCCATGATGTCGATCGCCTCGTGCAACTCTTTCCCCTCGTCCCGCGCGTCGGAGTGAGTGCTGGTCAGCGCCGCCGCAGGAACGTTCAGCACCGGGATCAGCAGCTGGCTGACCTGTGCGCGTGACGGCTGAGTGGCGGGGAGGCCCGGCCGCGCTCCGACTGCAGCCCGCTCCTTTTCCCGCATCGGTGTGGCGAAGCTGTCCGCCCGATCGAGATCGACGTAGGAACCGCCGATCACGACCCAGGCTGCCGAAGTCACCGTGGCGGTGATGACGATCGTCAGGAGGCGGTCGGCGAGGCGCGAGGCCATCAGGCCTGGAACAGCACCTTGGTCGACCCGCTGACCATCTGCGCCAGGCGCGCCGCGTCCCAGTTGGTCAGGCGCACGCAGCCGTGGCTCTGCGCACGGCCAATCGTCTCCGGCGCAGGCGTGCCGTGGATGCCGTAATGCTCCTTGGTGAGGTCGATCCACACCACGCCGACCGATCCGTTCGGTCCGGGCGGAAGGTCCTGCTCCTCCTGACTATCGGGCACGTCCCAGAACAGCTCCGGATCGTAGGAGAAGCGCGGATTATAGGCCACGCCCTTGACGCCCCAATCGCCGAGCGGCAGCGGGTCGTGCTCCGAGCCCGAGCTGACGGTGAAGGCCGCGACCAGCTTGTCGCTCTCATCATACGCCTTGAGCCAACCGCCGGACTTGTCGACCACGATACGGGCAACGTCCGGCTGCCGCGTGCCGACGCCCAGCGAGGCGAGCGTGCGCAGCCAGTCGGGGTTGTCCACGGAGGCGGGATCGATCTGGTCAGCGCCAATGTTCGGCACGCGGACCTGCTGCCCCGCCCGGAACATCGGCGCAGGCGTGGCGCTGGCAGATCCCGATGGCGTTGGAGAGACCGGCGCCGGGCTGGCCGTGCGGGTGCCCGCTGCTCCGGCCGGCTGCCCGCCGGGGTTCAGCTGGCGCAGCACCTCGACCGTGGTGTGGAAGCGCTCGGCCAGCGCCTCGTCGAGGCTTTCATAGCCCAGCTGCTCCATCTTCGCCTGCGCCGCAGGATCATCGGGGATCGGCTGGTAGCGAACGCTGCCCCATTCCTGCGGAATGGTGACGACCCGTGTCGCTTGAATGTTGCCCCAGCGGGAGAGCGCCTGGCGGCTCGCCTCGTCCAACTCTCCAGTGACCTGCAGCCCGTTCGCTTCCTGAAAGGCGGTAAGCGCGTTCGTGGTGGAGAGGCCTGATTGCCCGTCGATCACGCCGGGGCCGAAGCCCAGCCGCTCCAGCACCACCTGCGCCTGCATCATCGGGCGCGGTTCGGCATCTGGTACATCGACGTCGGCCTGCTTGCCCGGCGCGGGGTCGTTGGAGGCCATCGAATCAGCGCCGGCGCGATCGCTGGAGGCGGCTGTCTCGTCCTTGTCGGTGTCACCATCGGTGCCGTTCAGCCCGCAGGCGGACAGCAGCAGCAGCGGCGGAATGGCGGCAAGCAATCGGCGCATGATGTCTCCCTTTGTCGAGGGAGAGAACCGCTGACTGGCGGAAAGGCTCCCTACCCGCCCTGCCCCGCGGCGTCGGCGAAGGCCCGCACGGCGGCCGCCTCGTCCCCGTCCCACACCGCATTGCAGACGGCGAGGAAGTCCGCCCCGGCCTCGATCAGCGGGCGGCAATTGGCGGGCGTGATACCGCCAATGGCGACGCAGGGGATCTCCATCAGGTTCTGCCACCACTCGAGCAATTCGGTCGTCGGGCGATGCTCGCTCGCCTTCGTGGCGCTGGGAAAGAAGGAGCCGAACGCGACGTAGTCGGCGCCTGCGTCACCCGCCTCCATCGCAAGGTGGCGGCTGGCGTGGCAGGTGACGCCGATCTGCGCCTCCCGCCCCAGCACCTCCCGCGCCTCCTGCACATCGCCGTCCTGCTGGCCGAGATGCACGCCATCGGCCTTCAGCCGCTTGGCCAGTGCCACGCTGTCGTTGACGATGAACGCGACTTCGCGCGCGTTGCACACCGCTTGCAAGGGCGCTGCAAGGCGGGCGCATTCGTGCTGGTCCAGGCCCTTCACGCGGAACTGGAAGGCGGCAACGGGCATCTTGGCAGAGGCCGCGTCGATCGCTCGAGCCAGACGGTCAGCAAAGGTGCCGCCGACCTCCTGGGGCGAGATCAGATAGAGCTGGCAGTAAGGCATCCGGCGGCCTTACAGCGGGCGGAGGGCCACGCCAACTCAGTCTGGCAGCTTGAAGGCGATGCCGCTGCACCACCGCTGCGAGCATTCCTACCAGCCCGCCAGATTGAACAAGCCACCGTTCCGCGGGCTATGACGGGGAGCATTCAGGCGACGGCAAACCGCAGGGGTGTCCTCCTGCCATTATGCGCATCCTGCCCATCCTGCCGCTGCTGCTCCTCACCGCCTGTGCCGGCACGCCGCCGCTCGAAGGCGAGCGCCACCTGCCCACTGCCGGTATTGGCGAGAGGATCATGGTAGACGGCCCGCAACTGACCGTGCTGGAGGTCCTGGAGGACAGCCGCTGCCCGGCGGATGTGCAGTGCGTCTGGGCGGGCCGCCTGCGGCTGCGCGCTACGATCCACCTCGGCGCGGGCGACCAGGCGCGCGAACTGGTGCTGGGTGAGCCGGTGCAGATTGCGGACGGTACACTGGAACTGGTGGAGGCGTGGCCGAGGCCGATCGTCGGCGAGGCGATCGCACCCGCCGACTACCGCTTCACCTTCCGCTTCGACGGCGGACTGTAGGCTGCCCGCGACTACCCGCATGACCGCTACCCTCAGCGCATCCTTGGCTCGACCGCGACCGCCGGACCGAGTGACGCCGAAGAGTGTGCCTTTCAGAGCACCCCTCAGGCGAACGACCGCGTCTGCCGCGCCTTCGCGTTAGCGCCGCGTCAAGCCGCGACCTTCTCCGTGCTGGCGGCGTGGATCGCGCCGATCGCCTCATCCAGCGCGGCGTCGAATTCCTGGTCGCTCATCTGCGCGCGCAGGCTGTCCAGCAAGGCGCGGCTGAAGCTGGCGATCATTCCGTCGTTCCTGGCCAGCTCCGCGCAGGCCTCGTCGCGCGAGTAGCCGCCTGACAGCGCCACCACCTTGAGCACCTTGGGATGGTCGACCAGCACCTTGTAGGTGTTCGGCTCGACCGGAATCGAGAGCTTGAGCATCACCTGCTGGTCTTCCGGCAGGCCATCCAGCGCCTCGAGGATTTCCTCGCGCAGCATAACCTCGCCCTCGACCCGGCCTTCGGACTTGATCGAATATTCCGGCTCCAGGATCGGCATCAGCCCCTTGGCGAGCACCTGGCGCGCCACCTCGAACTGCTGCTCGACGATGGCCGCGATCCCCTCGCGATTGGCGGCGTTGATGACCGAGCGCTCCTTGGTGCCGAACACGCCGAGCGCCTTGGCACGATCGAGCAGATCGTCGAGGTCCGGCATCGGCTTCATCAGCTGAACGCCGTTCGCCTCATCCTCCAGCCCCTTGTCGATTTTGAGGAACGGCACCACGCCCTTGTCGATCAGCGCCTGGGGAACGGGGGTCTTGCCGACCGAGCCGTCCATCGTCTTCTCGAACAGGATCGCGCCGACCACCCGGTCTCCGTTGAAGCTGGGCGCGTTGATGATCCGGCAGCGCATCTCGTGGATCTTGCCGAACATCTCCTCCTCGCCGCTCCACTCCTCGTCGGCGACGCCATAGGCGCGCAGCGCCTTGGGGGTGGAGCCGCCGCTCTGGTCCAGCGCGGCAATGAAGCCGTTGCCGGCGGCGATCCTGGCGGTCATTTCCTGCTCGTTCATCGAAGCGCTCCCTCCTGTGAATACTGGCTCAGCCGGCCCTTTGCAGCGCAGCGACACCGGGCAGCTCGCGCCCTTCCATCCATTCGAGGAAGGCGCCGCCGGCATTGGAGACGTAGCTGAACTCCCCCGTCACGCCCGCCTGGTTCAGCGCCGCGACCGTATCGCCGCCACCCGCCACCGAGACCAGCGAGCCCTCGCGGGTCAGCGCCGCAGCGGTGCGCGCCAGCGCGACGGTCGCGGTGTCGAACGGCGGCGTCTCGAAGGCGCCGAGCGGGCCATTCCACACCAGCGTGCGGCAGGTCTTGAGCACGTCCGCCAGCGCCTCGGTCGCCCGTGGGCCGACGTCGAGGATCATCTCGTCCGCGGCGACCTCATGCACGTTGCAGGTGCGCAAGGAGGGCGGATTGGCGGCAAATTCCTTGGCCACGACCACGTCATAGGGCAGGTGGACGGTGCAGCCGGCGCGGTCGGCGGCGTCCATGATCGCCTCGGCCTTGGCGGCAAGATCGTGCTCGCACAGCGACTTGCCGACATCGACCCCGCGCGCGGCGAGGAAGGTGTTGGCCATGCCGCCACCGATGATCAAGTGATCGACGCGGGCGACGAGGTGCTCCAGCACGGCGAGCTTGGTCGAGACCTTGGCCCCGCCGACCACGGCCGCGACCGGCTTCACCGGGGTGCCGAGCGCCTTGTCGAGCGCCTCGAGTTCGGCCTGCATCGCACGGCCGGCATAGGCGGGGAGCAGGTGGGCGAGCCCTTCGGTGCTGGCATGGGCGCGGTGCGCGGCGGAGAAGGCGTCGTTGACGTAGAAATCGCCATTGGCCGCAATCGCGCGGGCGAAGCCCGCATCGTTGGCCTCCTCGCCCGGCCAGAAGCGGGTGTTCTCCAGCAGGCCGATATCGCCGGGGCGCATGATTCCGATCGACTGCTCCACCACCGGGCCGCTGACTTCGGAGATGTACATCACCTCGCGGCCGAGCACGCCCTCCATCGCCGGCTTGATCAGGCTGGTCGACATGGTGGAGCGGCGCTCCCCCTTCGGACGGCCGAAATGCGCGAGCAGCAGCACCTTGGCGCCGGCATCGGCCAGTTCGAGGATCGTCGGGGCGACGGCCTGCGCGCGGGAGAGGTCGGTCACCGCCCCGTCGTTCATCGGCAGGTTGAGGTCGACGCGCACCAGCGCGACCTTGCCCGACACCTCGCCGAGATCGTCAAGCGTCTTGAACTGGCTCATTCCTCGATCCTCACTTCGTTTCCGACGGCGATGTCGCCGTCCTCCAGCACCCGGGCCAGGAAACCGCCGCGCCAGTCCGGCATCAGCGCCGCAAACAGCCCCGGCTCGATCTCATCCATCCGGTGGCACGGATCGCACTCCACCGTGACTTCCAGAAGGCAGGAGGCGCCGATCCTGATGCGCGTGCCGACGGATCTCGGCAAGCGGATGCCTTCCACCAGCAGGTTGGCACGGCGCATCCACCAGGGCCTGTGGCTGTGCAGGTCCGCCATGGCCGCAGCCCAGCTTTCCGCCTCCATGAGCGACACCTGGCGCTTCGTCTTGCCTTTCAGCCCGGCGAGCGCGCCCCGGAAGTCCCCCTGGACCCCCTCGGCGCGGCTCACCTTCGCATGGCTGAGCGTCTCCATGAGACCGCGCGGACGATGACGTCGCGCAATCCCACCGAGCCGGCCACCCACTCCTCCTGTCAGAGAAGGCCCGCCATCACGCTGGCGGTATCGATCATGCGGTTGGAGAAGCCCCACTCGTTATCGTACCAGGACACGACGCGGGCGAGCTTGCTCTCCAGAACTGCGGTTTCGAGGCTGTCGACCGTCGAGCTCGCGGGGTAGTGGTTGAAGTCGCTGCTGACGAGCGGCTGGTCAGTATAGTCGAGCACGCCCTTCATCTTGCCCTCGCTCGCGGCCTTGAGCGCGGCGTTGATCTCCTCCGCGCTGGTGTCGCGGCCGGGCACGAAGACGAGGTCCACCATGGAGACGTTCGGGGTCGGCACGCGGACAGAGGAGCCGTCCAGCTTGCCCTTCAGCTCCGGCAGGACGAGGCCGACCGCGCGGGCGGCGCCGGTGGTGGTCGGGATCATGTTCAGCGCACCGGCGCGAGCACGCCGCAGGTCCTTGTGGATCTGGTCGAGGATGCGCTGGTCGTTGGTGTAGGAGTGGATCGTGGTCATGAAGCCACGCTCGATCCCGATCGCGTCGTTCAGCACCTTGGCAACGGGGGCGAGGCAGTTGGTGGTGCAGCTGGCGTTGGAGACGATCAAATCGTCAGCCGTCAGCACGTCGTGGTTCACGCCGTAGACGATGGTGGCGGAGACGCCGGTCGCCGGGGCGGAGATCAGCACGCGCTTGGCGCCCGCATCGAGGTGCGGCTTGGCCGCATCATGCGACTGGAAAAAGCCGGTGCATTCCAGCACCAGGTCGATCCCCATCGCCTTGTGCGGCAGCTTGGCCGGGTCGCGCTCCTTGGTGACGGCGATGTCCTTGCCGTTCACCTGCATCGAGTCGCCGTCGCTGGTCACCGTGCCGGGAAAGCGGCCGTGGGTGCTGTCGAAGGCGAACAGCAGCGCGTTGTCCTTCGGCTCCGCCAGGTCGTTGATGACGACGAGCTCCAGATCATGATCGTCACGCTCCAGGATCGCGCGGGCGACGAGCCGCCCGATGCGGCCGAACCCGTTGATCGCTACTTTCGTCGCCATGAAATCGAACTCCTGGTTTAGTTGCTGAGCTTAGCCGTGATCTGCGGCACGATGGCTTCCACCGTGAAGCCGAATTTCTCGAACAGGACCTCTGCCGGGCCGGAGGCGCCGAAGCGATCGAGGCCGATATTGAGGCCGTTCGCCATCGTGTAGCGCTCCCACCCGAAGGTGCTGCCCGCCTCAATGGAGACGCGCAGGATCTCGCCCGGCTGGACGTTGGGCAGCACATCCTCGCGATACTCGGCCGGCTGCTCGTCGAACAGCTCGGCGCACGGCATCGAGACGACGTCTGCGCCGATCCCCTGCTGCTCCAGCGCGTCGGCCACGTTCATGGCCAGCTCGACCTCGGAGCCGGTGGCGATCAGGATCACTTTGCGCGCCGCCGTGGCATCCCGCAGGCGATAGGCACCGCGGGCGCACAGGTTCTCGGACGCATCGAAGCGCAGCGCGGGCAGGTTCTGCCGGGTCAGCGCGAGCAGCGAGGGACGCTTCGTCTGCTGGATCGCCAGCTCCCAGCACTCCGCCGTCTCCAGCGTGTCGGCCGGGCGCATCACCAGCAGGTTCGGGATCACACGCAGCGACTGGATGTGCTCGACCGGCTGGTGGGTCGGGCCATCCTCGCCGAGGCCGATGGAATCGTGCGTCATCACATACACGACCGGGATCTGCTGCAACGCCGAGAGGCGGATCGCCGGGCGGCAGTAATCGGCGAAGACCAGGAAGGTGCCG
>Ga0210040_10004303_pt1 | contig 18697 bp, 16 predicted proteins | sample CryGeyCG12114_NA_FD_185462 | JGI IMG/M metagenome (GOLD analysis project Ga0210040, IMG submission 185462) | Groundwater microbial communities from aquifer - Crystal Geyser CG19_WC_8/21/14_NA (SPAdes) (version 2) | ecosystem: Environmental > Aquatic > Deep subsurface > Groundwater | place: USA...
GAAGGCTTTTGTTATTAGTTCAGAATGTATTGATAATTAAACAATAATTGTTTGATGGCTGCTTGTCAGAAAAAGACAAGTAAATTTGAGCAGATAACTGCTATTTCACTGAAAGTATGTACTAGAGGCTTTACGGTGAATGTGACTATGTTCTATCTTAGGAAGATGTCCCGAAGTATGGTAGATTGTTCTAGTAGCGGTATATTAGCCAACTGGAAGAAGTTAATAAATAATACTTCCAGAACGCTCCAAACACCTGTTACGCCGACTCTTGTGAGTTGAAAAAGGATCTTTCAATCATTGCCCATCGCGCATGTCATTAAATAAAATACCGAAGGTAATCCACTATTGCTGGTTTAGTGGAGAAGAAGTGCCGGAATTTCTTCAGTCTTGTATCAGTTCTTGGAAGGAAGTGATGCCTGACTATGAGTTGCGGCTGTGGAATGCCAATAGCTTTGATTTTAACTCAATTCCTTTCGTTAAAGAAGCATTTAAGCTAAGAAAGTGGGCTTTCGTCGCCGACTACATCAGATTGTACGCTCTCTTTACGGAAGGGGGAATTTATATGGACTCCGACGTCAGAGTATTTAAGCGGTTCGATGAATTTCTGAAATATGATTTTTTTACATCTCACGAACTTCATCCGTCGCAGTTCACTGCTTCTGAAAAAAATAAATTAGATTCGAATTATCTGCCTGTTAATAAGCAAGACTATGTGTACGGCTTAAATGTTCAGGCTGCCATAATGGGTGGTGCTAAAGGTAATGCTTATATTAAAGAATGTATGGATTTCTACAACGATAAGCATTTGGTGAGTAACGATGGTAGAGTATTGGATAAAGAATTTGTGATTGGCCCTTATATCTCCAAGACTGCTGAAAAATATGGCTACGTCTACAATGATAATGAACAGCATCTAGCTGATAATATGATTATTCTGAAGCCTGAGGTGTTTGTTGGAAACCATGTTTTTCTAACGAAAAACTCCTATGCTATTCACTTGATGAATGGAAGCTGGCGCGAAAAGACTTTGTATGAAAGTGTACACTACAAAATCAAGAATAACTACCCGAGACTGTTTGTATTTGTGCTGTTTTGCGAAGATAGCTTGCGTAAAATAAAGAAAGGTATAAGTTCCAAATAACCTGCAGCTAGGTTAGCTACATGCAATAAGCTGACCTAGCTGTAGCGTATTGCACTAAATAAGAGCTCCGAAATAGCGACCTTACATACCATGTTGGTTGTCCTCTGGAGTTCTCATCTGTGCGTTATTCAATCGATAATGGAACATGCTACCTTTTTAATGATAAACTTATCGAATTAGAACTATGCTTCATGGAAAGACTTTCTGGGCTGGTATGCTCAGGCTGGTGTAGTGGCCCACAAATGACAGAAGAGGCGTAGAAGAATAACGGCAGCGTATATCATCTAGCTATCTTTCACTCTTTTTAGTAAATGCCAGTCGTTCAGGTTTTTAACAGTTTTGAAGGTGTTGAAAGAGTCAAGCAGGGCTTTATGGTCAGGATAAATATTCCCCTTAATTAGCAAATAGTCAGCCTGTTTAATTAATTCTCTGGGACTATCATAGCGATACATGTGATTTTGGAAAGGTAATTCAGTTCCAAGCTGTCTTCTGATCATGCCAAATCTATAGTCAATGACTCTAGAAGTGGCAATGCCCTTGTTTCTAACAATAAAATAATTTTGAAAATGGTCGTACATATTTCGACCCCTATAGTCGGGGGCGTAATTCATAAATGAGAGCACCTTGTTATGATCTTGTGGTAATATTTTAGAAAAATCTATGTTTTCTTTATCAAATTGATAAAAATATTGCCCCCACAGAGCTAGGTGCAGAAAGGCTATAATAGTTGCCGTATAGGTGAAGAAACGGTTATTGGCTTCCTGGATTTTGCTACCAATAAAAAGTATTGCTAGAAGTAGAATAGTTGAAAAACGCTCGTATAGTGGTTCTTGGCCAGGAATACGTTTTGGTAAAAGGAAATAGCAAGCAGCAGAAACTAAAAAAAATAATATTGCATAATAGAACTTTGTATCTATGTTTTGAAAGAAGCTATAGGCGTTTCTATTTCCCTTTTTGTTTAGATATTTAACCGCAACAACTAGTGCAGGTATTATAATAACGAAGCTTAACGCAACGCCAGTAACATAACCTGCTGGGCCGCTAAACAGCTGAAAATTATCAGCAAGCAAAAACATTGCTCTTCTTGGATAGGTGTGAAAAAATTCATAGCTATAATAAATTTTCATGAACTCCCCTGTGGAAAGCTCTTTCCCGTCAAAATTAGCCGCACTTTCTGTTGCATTCTGGATAAAAAACCACCAATATAAAATTAATGTAGCTAATGGCACAAGCGTGAACAGGTTCAGTGTCAGCGTTTTGATATTGTTTCGATGTCGGTAAACCATAAAAGCGAACACCATAAGTAGGCAATACAAGGCTACCATGGCATGTAAGAAATAAACAAATAGCAGCAGTGCAGATATGCTTACCATATATAGGTAAGAGTGTTTATTATGGGTGATACTTTTTAGCCACAGCCATATGATTAATAAAATTACGTCGTTGGCTACAGCATTGCCAGTAAATCCAAAAGATAGGTTAAAGCCATATATTAAAATAAAGGACATTATAACAAACCACTTACTGCCTTTTAACTCTTTTATAATCAACAAGACAAGCACAGGTAAGCTGACTACCGTAAATAAGTGCAGTATCCTGTTTGCTACTTCAACCGTAGGAAATATGGGCAGGGAAAAAAAGAATAAATGAAATGTATTAGGATAAAATAAATAATGAAGCGAGTAATACTTGTTAAATAAGTTTCCTGCTTCGTTATAATGCCTATAAATTGTTCCTTCTGCTAAATGACTGGGAACATCAGCGAAAGGAAAAAAATCGACGGATAGAATTAATGCGGTATGCGCTGATAATAAAAAAAGAAAAATCAACTTGAAATTTTTATCATTATTCATAAATAGAATATATTATGTAGAATTGTAATGAGTTTCTGTGGTAGATTATGACGGATAAATGCGCTTTCCTAAATGAATATCGTAGTTGTATTTAATTTGTCTGAATATAGAGCGGGCCACAGTGATAAGTAGGTTTTCACTGGCACGCCAGTTGCTTCTGGTGACGGTGCTGGGCTCCAAATCTGAATTTTCCTGAGTGAAAAGATCCTTGAAATTATAGTAGAATAAGCCTTTGCCTTTATTCTGAATAAATGAAATGCACATCAGATATTCAGTGCGGTCTGATTTTATTCCTTCCTTGTAACGACCAAACTTCTCGGTGAAAGAAGCGCGCCTTAAATGAGGATGGTCGCTGTAGTGATAAATCTTGGTGGTATTGGTGTACCAAGGCTTATACAGCATCTCGCCAAATCCTTCTGCGTATGGTTTCAAATAAGGGTAGGCGTAATAAGCGTAAAAACGAACAATATCAAGATCAGGGGCCTGTTCCATCAGCGTGAAGGCCTTCTTGAGGTTAGGTACAAAGTCTGGGGCAGGCACAAAGTCTTCCTGAACATACAGTGTATAAGGGGTGGTTATAGCATCCTGACCCTTGTTGATATTATTTCCTAGACCCCGGTTGACAGGGGTAGTAACTAGGTTGAAATCGTACGTCTGTTGCAGTTTTTCAAGCGCATCTAAGTGCACGGCCTTGCTGCTGTCATCTGACACAACAATTTCTTTGAAACCCACTTGCAACTCCTTAAAGGTCTGCAATAGTCGTTCCAGCGACTGACTCCGGTTGTAGTGCGTGATTAGAAGGGTTACTTCTGGAAATGTAGTAATAGACATCAGTTGAGTTAATTGAAAGCCAGGCCGCACGAAGCGGGTGGTGGAATGAGCTGTCGCACCTAAGGAACGGCTACGGTACGTTGTGCCTTGTTCCAGGCAGCCGGCTGGTTTTTACGAATGAATCGCATAAAACCTTGAAAAGCGGCTACGTTCATCATGGTGAAGTAGAGTGGTACCAAGGCGGCGCCAGTGCGGCAGCTACGCGTGGCCAGCCACCAACCCAAAGCGCTGCTGACATAAAAGCCGAGTTGCAGCACGAAAAGCAACGTGTATATCCCTTGTTGCGTGTATGCTAGGTACGCATTTAGTGGCAGCAGCAACGCCAGCAAAACTGGGGTTAAGCTCCAGCGTAGTACCCGGTGCGAGAAATACAGGAAAGCGACGATGGGCTGCCGAAGAGGATTAAGCAGAAATGTTAGCCGAGACATAGCCTGCCAGCCTCCCGCACAAATACGCACCTTACGCTCCATTTCTTCTGTTAAGGAAGCGGAAGGTAGCTCCATCGCATAAGCTTGGGGCTCGTAGATAACCCGATAACCGGCTCCGACAATGCGCATAGACTGCACAAAGTCGTCGAGAATGGTATCCTTTTCCAAGGGGGCAAACAAATCGGTCCGGAAGGACACCAGCTCACCAGCTGCGCCCATCAGGCTGTAGATTTTTGAGTCGCACCGCTTGAGGAATGATTCGTATTTCCAGTACATTCCTTCTCCAGAGCCGGACGTGCTGCCATCACTGAGCACTCGCTTTTCTCCTGAAACGGCCCCAACGCTAGGGTCTTGGTAGTGGGAAATCAGCCGCCGTACGGCTTCCGGATTGAGCATTGTGTTGCAGTCCGTGAACACGACGTAGGGCGTCTTGACGTGGAGCATCGCCCGGTTTTCAGCCATCGACTTCCCTCCGCGTTCCGCAACGTGCAAGTGTTTTATCTGCGGATAAGCTTTCAGTACCTGCGCTGAAGTATCGGTAGAGCCATCGGTAATGAAGAGGAGTTGCAGCTTGCTGCCGGGATAGTCAAGCTGTAGGCAGTTCTCCGCTTTAGCAGCCAGAATAAAGGCTTCGTTGTATGCCGGCACTACAAGCGTAACCTCTGGCTCAAAGGCCGGATTGGTAGCGGTGTAGCGCGACTTCGTCAGCTTTGCCCATATGCCCACAAGCAGGCCATATCCTACATAGGTGTAGAATACGATGCCTAAAAACAACCAGAATAGTACGGTAAGCATATGTGAAATCAAATCAGGGCCCGCAAACTATCGGCAAGACCTTATGCGAGGAAGGATTGCCTGCCGCAGGTAAGTAAGTTTAGTCTCGTACTGCTACTGCCGGACCAGTCAGGTAATCCAGCATACTGCTGGCGTGACCCTTAATGCGGTTGCTGAACGCCTTGAAAATGCCTCCGTCCTGCAACAGCTTGCGGGAAGATGTGAAAACCAGCGCCGCCGGATCAGTTACCAGCTTCAGGCGGCCTCGTGTTTTCAACCGAATGGCCATCCATCCGTCTTCCGACTCCACTACGTTCAGTTCATTGTTGAACGTGCGCGCGGTAGTGGTTTTAAAGCCTCCAGTTTCGCGGCCTATCTCTGTAACCAGGCCCATGTTGAAGCCCAGCACGTTGATAAATTCCCGGCGCTTTTTGCGAATCTTAAACAGGATGCTCGTGCAGAATTCGTAGAACCACAAGCTCTGCCGGCCTTTGCCCGGCGGCGGCAAGAAGGCGTAGCGCCCGTACACGCCCGTAATTTCCGAGGAATTCATCATGGGCTGGGTCATCAGTTCAATCCACCGCGGCGGATAGAACGTGTCGGCGTCGGCGCAGAGATGGTACCGGCCCCGGGCTTCTTCTAACCCTTTCTGGCGCGCGAAAGCAATGCCTTGGGTGTATTCGGCAAAGCTTCTAACGCCTAAAGAATCAAGTACTTGCTGCGTAGAGTCCGTGGAGTTATTGTTGATAACAATGATTTCTACCCGCAAAGTCGTCTCGTTAGAGGCCAATGAGGAGAGGGTGCGGTAAATGTTATCGGCTTCGTTCCAAGCCGGAATAACTACGGATACATCCGGATTGTCGGCCCGGAAGCGCGCTAGGCGAGTGCGCAGATCGGCGAGTTCTGCTTCCGTCAGGTTATGAAACTTCTTGTTAGGAAACAGATGCAGCTTGAGCCACGGAGGTAAAGAAAGCGGAGGCATAGGCGCTCAGTTGTGAGCCAACAGTATCCAGGCAAGCGCCGGGTGTGGTTGGCTCGGACGATAAGCTAGAAGGACCTCATGAAAGAGGTGAATTTCTTACTTAAAAGGTTATAGGCTTTTCGCAGCATGCGGCTCGACTCCATCTGGGGTTTGTAGCCCCGCCACTCTGTCTGGTTCAGGTAGTCGAAGAACAGCTGTTTGTATTTCTGGTTAAACTCGTACTTTTTGAAAATGGGCTTACGACCAATAAAGTGGATAAGGAAGGGTTTTTCCGCAGTGGCCATGGGCATGCAGTTCCACATGGGGTCGAGTTCAAACCATTTCTCTGCTAGCACAACGTTGAGGCCATACTGATCAGGAAAATCAGCGTAGGCGTGGTTAGTGCTTACGCAATTTAATATTGTATTGGTTAGATTTTGTTCGCGCCATTTAGGGGCGTCTATTACCAAGAGCCCGGAGTTGAAGTATCTCGCCTCGGGGTTGAGGCCGAGTTCCTGGTAGTTTTTGACACCTCCCCACGGATTACTGACCTTCTCTGCTCTGTCTATTGCGGCTCCGATAACATGGCCCTGCAAATCGACTTGCCACAGCCGGGAAATGTCTTCCAGCAAAATCATATCGGCATCCAGATAGATGATCTTGGTAACCTTCTGATCTACGTAGTAAGGTGCAAATAAGCGGATGTAGGCGCTGATGGGAAAAGACGATTTATCCATGGGGATAACCATTTCCTTGGGAATGGCGTCCTTCATTTTCAGCCAGATTAACTCGATCCGTGCAGGGTCGACGCAACGGGCGAGCTTGGCCTGGTTGGAAGCCGTCAAGCCGTCGTCAACGATGTAAAGCGTAATCAACTCACCGGACTTATGCGTCAGATCCAGTGACTTGAGCAGGGCGGCGAGCAGTACTGCAAAGTGGTTGTTGCAGACGACCGTGAGTGTTATAGTTTCTGATGCAGGCATAAGAACGAAATATAGACGGCTACACTCATGTGTGCCTGCTTACTGTTTAGCTGCTGAAAAGTGCGCCAGCGTGCTAGTAGAGCACTTACTGAGGAGGACGTTCCCATTGCTTACTCTGGGCATTGTACTGCTTGAGCACTCGGGCCGGGTTGCCCCCTACTACCGCATAGGCAGGTACGTTTTTCGTGACGACACTACCACCGGCTATTACGGCGTGCTTGCCAATATGAACCCCTGCGGTAATCACCGAGTTGGCCCCGATCCAGACTTCATCCTCTACAACTATTTCAGCGGTTGAGCAAGGTTGGTCTTTAATGGGTATCTCAACGTCTCGGTACTCATGGTTCAAGCCTGAAAGCACAACATGCTGAGCAATAATGACGTCGTTACCAATCCGTAGTGGACCAATCAGCACGTTGGAGAGCCCCACGAAAGTACGCTCTCCAATGAAGACCCCGCCCATACCGTTGTTGATAGTGGCATAGTCTTCAACGATTGACTGTGCCCCTAATGTAAAGTCGTTGAACGGCACCACATCTAGGCGCGAGCGTCGGCGCACCAAGGTCTGGCGGCCGTAGGTATGCTTGAAAGGGTTCACGAGCCAACGAACCCATAGTCGAGGCCGGGCCTGTCGGGGTGCAATCAACAGGTATAGCACCAACTCTTTCAACTTGGGGTTGCTTTTTATCCTGTCGATGATTGCCATGGTATGGGTGTGGTTCTGGAGGGTTGAGTTGGTGCAGTCAACCTTTCTTAAAATACTCGGGGTAGAGAAATTAGTGGTTCAAGTTAGCTGCCTGCTGTTTCTCAGCATAAGCAGCTTCCACAATATCCCAAAAGGAGGCGACACGGGCCTGCCAGGAGTTCCGCTCGGCCTTCTCTATCCTTTTCTGAATGCGCTCCGGGCTGTCTTCCTGAATTGCTTGCTGAATTGCTGAAACAAATTCGTCATCCGTTTTAGCGATGTAAGCTACATCTCCAAAATCCTGAATGTCTTCCGAAAAAGCAGTTGCAACAACTGGCTTACCAGCTGTTAAATACTCGTTTATTTTCAGAGGATAAATACTTTTAGTTAACACACTATATTCAAAGGGTATCAGCAAACAATCACTGTGTTGCAAATACGCCGGAAGCTCACTGATGTCGCGTGAGCCAGTTAATTTAAAGTTAGGCAGCTTATCTAGGCCAGCTTCTTTGTAGCCATCGTTGCTAACAGGTCCTACCATAATAAGCACCTTATCAGAATGAATTAAGGCTACTTTTTTCAGTAGCTCGTAATTTATTCTGGTACCAATATTTCCGGTGTAGCAGATTACTTTTTGCGTGATGCCAGCAAGCTCTTTAGGGCGAGGAAGTTTTTCCTGAGCTGCCTTTTGGAACAACGAAAAATCGGCTGCATTTGGCATGCAATACGCCTTACTGGAGTACTTGGAAATGATACGGGTCAGCTCCTTCGAGGTTCCCATACTCACATCAGAATTTATGATGTTTTCTTTTTCCAAACGTACGCCATGTCGAGCTACGTAGGGCTCTTGGGTGATGTCGTCTATTGTTTGGTAAACCTTTATCAGTGGTTTAATATCGTGAGGAATAGTTTTAAAATAGAAAGGGTCGAAAGAATTGAAAAAAACGTAATCCTTTATTTTATAATCCTTTATTGTTTTTCTGAGCGCACCCTGTATAACCTTCTCGTTTAGCTTCCAGAAAATATTATACGCAACTCCTTCTTTCAACCAATTGATGGGGAGAATTGCCTTCGGGGTTACTATTGTCAGATTAGCAGGGAGGCCCGGTATCTGACGGTAAGTGTCCTTGCCAAGAAACAAAGCAGAAAGGCGTGACTTCACAACATTGCCTTCTGAATACTGCGATACTACATCATTCAGCGAAAAAGGGTGGTCTATATAGAATACCCGGTTGTTCTTGGCAAATTCTTTCGCAAAGCTAAAACCAACCGATGAGTATGGGTTGTCCCACCTGGAAGTTGAAATGATAATGACGTCGCAGTTATTTCTCATAGCACAAATTTAACGACTTGGCCTACCTGTTTAGCAGTAGCCTGTTGTCAAGTTTAAGGGGGAATAATAAGTTAGCGTTATATATTTTGATTGTTAATATTGTGAAGTGACGAAGCCGACTATGTCATCTTCGTTTCTGGCATGTAATATCTTTGCATTAGATAGAGCAGAAAATATTGTATGAAACTCATCGAACATAATTTCCAATCCTCCACCTTCTACCGGATTATCTTTTCCTTTTGAGAGTAGGATGTTAATTCCTCCAAAACAGCAAGCAAGTGTAGCTGTGCCTCCGTGAACCGATATAAATCTGTCGCAATTAGCATAGACCATTAGCTGAAAGTGATTGAAGCTGTTGGTATGGCTAGCATACTGCGTGTACAAGTCATCCATCAGAATAACCTCAGGATGCTTTTCGCGCAGCCATTCCTTATCACCTAAATCTAGTATGTCGCTGTTGTCTTCTACTATCTGTTTGCCAGAAGGTCGGTTATAAATAATCTGATACTTGTCTTTGCAATGCACCACTATCTTTTCTAGAGCCTCAATGCTGATATAATTAAGCGGTGGATTGTCCCACTCAATATTGTACTTGTTGGCTATGAGTAGTATTGGTTTGCTGAATACAAATAAATCATTCGCATACTGTTTTTTGTATGGTACGGGCGACCATTTTGAAAAGCTTTTGGTGATGCTATGCGTTTTGTTAGGTGTATCAAAATTCTCGTAAGAGAAAGCCGCATTTCGAGTCTGATACTTTTCTTCGTGATTCTCGCTGAAAAAGTAAAAATCTTTGGTGTCTTTGCAGGATATAGTCTTTTTTAAAGTGCCATTCAGGTGGTGCCAATACGCAAAAGGTAAAACATAGTTTAGCTCGTCAGAAAATTCGCCAGAATAGTCTATTGTCTTGTATTTTTTTTTGTGAATATAATCTCTGTATATAAATCTGATCTGGTTGAAGCGGCTATAATAATTATCCCTGATATAATAACGGATAGTCTTATCCATTTTAGGGTAGCGAGCTAAAGCAAGCCCTGACATTGCCTTTAATAGAGTCTTTTTAACTATGTTTTTCATGGGCTATGCCTTCAGGAGACTACTGGCTGACTTTAATTCTAAGTAAGATATCTTGTACATCAAGGTCAGGAGGCCATACACGATACCTCCGATGGCTACCTGCGCAATAGTATTGGCGATGCCGGAATAACCCACCAATAGCTTGTAACCAGTTATTATCCCTATCATCAGTAGGCAGAAAAGCACGGGCTTATATATATTGAGAAGAAATTCTTTCATGAAACTGCCAACCAAATATTGAACAATGCAGAAGCTTAATGCCATATTGATGAAAGTGGCAGTTAAATAGGCATAAGCAATACCTGTCACACCCCAAGTTTTACCGAAGAAATAAAGTAACGGTAGCTTGAATAACAAAGTAGCAAGGTTGAGGTAAAATAGTAGATCTGGCCTGCCTTTTGAGTACACCAGCGTGAACAATGGATGAGCTAAGCAAGTGAATACACTTACAAAAGTAAAGATCTTAATCAGGTCAATAGTTTGCTCCCAGCCAGGACCGTAGATCAGAGGAACTACGCTTTCCGCGGTAATATATAAGCCAGCTAACAGAGGAAAATTCAGATACGTAATTAGATCAAGTATTTTCAAGTATGACTTCTTCAGGCTTGCAGCATCCTCTTTCATCTTAGCTAAGATGGGGTACGCTACCTGCAAGATAATTGGGTTTAGTCGGCTGATAGGGAAGATAGTTAATTGTGAAGCTATGGTATAATAACCTAGTGCCTTAACGCCTAATAGGCCGCCTATAGCAATATTGTCGGAGTTGCCTTGAATGAAATAAATAAGACCTTCACCAACATTGAAGATGCCAAATTTGAGGTGATCCTTAATTATAGAAAACTTGAAATACAGTAAGGGTATGAATAATTTTCTGCCTAAATAAACACGAAGCATGGTTTTGATGGCTACCATGGTGAGCTGACCGAAAATTAAAGACAGTTCTTCGAATCCTTGATAAGCCAAGAAAATGGTAAGCGTAGTGCTAAGCACCGAACTGGTAATATCTATAGCCGCAGATGTTCTGAATTTCAGATTCTTTTGAAAAAGAAATCCTTGTATCTGGCCGAAGTAAGTGATGAGAAAATACAGAGAAGATAATCTTACTACTGCTCCCAGTTTAGGTTCCTTATAATAAGCTATTACCAGAGGTGCCGAAAAGTAAACACTTATACACATGAATATGCCTAAAAATACATTCAGGATATACAAGCTCGATAGTACCTTACGGTCGCCTTCTTGTTTATAAATTATGGAGTTAGAAAAGCCAAGGTCTCCAAAAATCCCAAAGAAATTTATAAGAAGAGCGCTAACACTGACTACACCGAACGCGGAAGGATCTAAAATCCGAGCAACAACTGCAACCTGTAGAAACTGAAAACTAGTTGAAATTACGGTTGATACGGTCACCCATTTCCCACCGTTAATTGCTTTTTCTTTATTAGCCATTTGTGTACTTCAAAAGGAAACAGGTTCAAGCAAACAAATTAGTTGCTATAGTTGTGTTAAGAGTAGTTGTGAAATAGCTGCACGGCGTAAGCATATCGCTTGAAAAGGGCATCGTGCGAAGCAATGGCTATGCTAAACAAAGCGTAAAGCTCTATCTAGTATAATCAGTGATGACAGCAAGAGTAAGTGATGCGCAGAGCTAAGACCCTAAATTCAATAAGGGCTGACCTAAGCTGCTAGTATCTTTTCACTCGTGAGAGTTGCCGTGCTGCAATGCTGGCTGTTCATAAACGGAGTAGGAATTCGCTTATGAATAAGATTAATCAGTCTTTGTGGGTTGTACGGAGCCCTTGGCGTATTCCAAGCACTAAGCATAGCACGGCTGGTACAATGATGTATTCCCAGGGCATAATCGGGCAGGTTAGTACTGTGGGGTTTCGATGCCAGAAGCCGCGTGTGGGGTGGGCATAAACGATTTTTTGGCTTTCTTTATCTGCAATAGCGCCAACACCATGGCTGCCAAAGCCTTCGGTAGGTGCAGGACCGCCTGAGCCACCTGACGGTTGTATAAGCGCTTCGGCAGGGATATTAGCAGGGCAGCCCCCGTACCAGCTAGTAGACTGGCCCAAAACCAGGCGGAAGGCCCAAGTGGCAAGCCAAGCAGTGCTACTAGAGTCAACAAACTTAACAAACCAAGCAATAAGATGCGTGGGACCAGTAAGGTCTGCAATACTTTGTCGAAGAACTCAACGTTGCCGCGCCACAGCTGCACAGGCCCTTGCCAGAAATACTTTTGCAGGAATTCCACCTGGGCGGCTATCCAGCGGGTGCGTTGTGTAGTGAATGCTTGGGAGTTAGGAATCTTCTCGTCATAGACATAAGCTTCTGGCAGATAGCCAATCTTGATTTGATCTTTCACAATGCGAAAGTCCATTTCCTTGTCTTCGCCGGGGGTGTCGCCAATATCTTGCAGCAGTTGCTTGAAATAGCTGTATTCAAACGCCATACCCGACCCGATAAGAGCGGCCGACATTCCTACGCCGACGTGCCCTTGACGGAAGAGGTGGTTGTTGATTTCCTCATTACACGCATCGAGCACAGCGAACGGGGAATTGAAGTTCTTGGCCGTACGGTGACCTTGCACCACCCGGTAGCCAGCCGAGAAGGCCTCGTTTACCTGGTTGAGAAAGCCCTGATCCATTACGTTGTCAACGTCGAGCACAACGGCAACATCGTACGAATCAGTTGGAATAGTCTGGAGCGCAACCAGCAGCGCCTTTCCTTTGGTGCTCTTCTCGAAAAACACTTCTATCACCCCTATGTCTTGGCTGCGCAACTCTTGTACAGTAGCAGGCTGCAGGCCGTCAGCAATAACTTGCACCTGCATATGCCCCTGGTAAGCGTGACGCTTGGCCGCAGGAGCGGTTTCCAGAATAACCGCGTCTGAGTGGTAAGCAGGAATAAACACGCACATACGGCGCAACAGCCCGTTGGGCGTTTTCGGGAGGGGCACCAGCTTCCGATGCCCCGCCAGCGCAAAAAACAGTAGGTACAACACGTTGAACAGCAGAAACAGGCCGATCAAATAGAGTACCCCTGATAAAACAGTCAGCAGAATGCTCATGTCAGAAAATGATTTTGATGCACGTTCTGTGCCTGAAGGTGCCATTTGAGCCCACGCCACAAAGCACGCACATAAGTCTGTTCGAAGCGTATAGCAAACAGCAGAGCTTGTTTGGGCATAGCTACGAACAGGAAAAACAAGGCACCGCTCCAGAACCGTACGCCCGTGGAATTGCGCCGGATAAAGAGTAGCCGGTTACGGTACATATAATAGGTCCGCATAACCGATCCTTGCCCAACTGAGGCCGATTCTTTGTGGTACACGGTGCTTTCGGCCACGTAATGGCTTTGATAGCCGGCACGCTTGATCATCTCGCACCAATCCAACTCTTCATAATACAGAAAGTAGAGCTCGGGCATTAGTCCTACCTTCCGAATCACCTCCATGGGTACCATCATAGCCGCTCCGTGGATGAGGGCAGTGGTAGAGGAGATATTATGCTGTCCCTGGTCTTTTTCCATCAGGCCGTACGTAACGCTACGCCCCGTCCAGGGGTTTATGCCTCCACAGCCCGCGTATTGAATTACATTGTCGGTGCCGTAGAAAATAATTTTAGGCGAGGCAATACCCACAGCTGGATTCGATTCGAACAGGGCTACCAATGGCTCTAAAAAGCCGGGCTCGACTTCAGTATCGTTGTTCAGGAAAAGCAGGTATTTGCCTTTTGCAGCAGCTATGCCTAAGTTGTTACCCCCGGCAAACCCCAAGTTTTCAGGGGAGCGAATAAGCTGCACTTCCGGAAATAGTTCGGCTATAGGCAATACCTCTTCGTCGGGCGACGCATTATCCACTACAATGACTTCGTACTGGGGATATGTCACTTGCCGCATAGAAGCAAGCATCTCACAGGTTACGCTAGCCTGTTTGTAGTTGATGGAAATAATAGAAACGAGGGGCAAATGCATGAGCAAATCAAGTAGTTAGAGCGGCCTTGTCGAGTTCCGGGCCCAGGAACACAAACACCCACGAGATGTAGATGATCATACCTGAGGGTACCTGATTCATTACCTCGTTGCCATAGCTGCTCACGAGAATACCCGCAAAGCCGGCTGTAAGGGCCAGCAGTTGTTGGCGTAGTTGCGGATTTCGAATTTGCCAGACAATGCCGCAACACTTGCCAAGGATGTACATCATGATTCCGAACCAGATGAGGAAGCCAACCAAACCATATTCAGCCCATACCTTCACGTAGTAGCTGTCAGGCTCTATCGTTGAAATAAATTTGTCGGCGTTGAACTCATGGCCCCAAGTGCCAATTGTACCAACTCCTTCGCCAAACGGCTTGGTCGCCAAGTAGTCGCGCAGTTTGGCCTGGTTACTCAACCGCAACTGGAAAGAAGGGTCCTCGGGGTTGAGGGAAGTCCGGATGCGGAAGATATCGGGGTTGCTGTTGCCTATCTGCGTGTACTTCAAAACCGCTAAGCAGCCAACGGCCAGCACGCAGCCGATAATCAGAATTCGTACTTGCTTATTGAGCAGCAAGTACACAAACAGCCCGGAGAACAGCACAAACATAGCGCCTCGTGTGCCGGAAATGAGCATGCCGTACAGCAGAAAAAAGCTGGCTACCGCAAACAAAAGTCGTTTCCACCACGCAAAAGGCCCTAGTGCCAGAATCAGGCAAATCAGCCCGATATGGGCCTGGGAGGCGCCGAACTGGGCCGCTTCGGGGTAGAAAGAAAACACGCGCAGCTTGCCCCAGATAAGGTGAGTGCCTGCAGCACCGGCATCTAACCATTCCTGCTCCTTGATGTCTACGCCTAGTAGCTTTTGCTTTATTCCATAGAATGCACCAAGCAGCGATAAACTAATAATAATGATTAGAAACAAACGTAAGTCGCGACGCTTATTAAATATCACGTAAGCTAGCGGGACCGACAGCAACCAATAGAGCGAAGTGCTCCTCATCTCATAAAACCAGCCCGCCAAGCTAGGGCGGGCTGGATTGACAATTTCGAGCACGGTAAGAGCAAACCAGCCCACCGCTAATAGGCTGAGGTCGTTATTAGCTCGAGATAGGTTTATTTGCTCGGAGCGGTGAAATGCGACGGCTAGCCAACTCAGTACCAAGAGCCCATCCATGGCTAGGCCAAATGGGATGCTATTGATATGCCGCCCCAGAAAGCCTAAGACAAAGCAGTAGATTATGTAGGCTATAAAGCCCGCTCTGGGATTATTAAAGATCAGAACTAGAAGAAATACCAGTACCGTTATGCCCAGTAACAGACTAGGAACCAAGGTGCCTGCTTCGCCAGCCAGCCAACCCAGCGCCAATGCCACTAGCAAAGCCACTGGCAACAGCCAACGGGAGTTTAACAGACTTTCAGAAAGCGGACGGGTAAGCTTCATAACAGTAGACGGCACCAGCTACGGAGAGCCGAACTTAACTTAAAACCTCTTCGCCGTGGTGAGGTGCCACTTCAGACAACACAACTTCAACTGGCGCCGAAGTAGCAGCTCGTAGATATTCTACCGTTTGATGATCAGTAGGGCGCCAAGCACGGGTAGCAGGAACTGTAAGGAACACTAGATTCAACTGCCGCAATACACCCACTGGCACTGCCTCTTCGCGCAAAGCAGGAAACTCAACCAATACAATCTGCACGTTGGGGGCACTAACTTCTGTCATGCGCTTAGGTACCGCGTGCTGAATCAGTTGATCCAGCGGCCAGCCCTGTACTGCTGCTGCCTCGGAAGGATAGAAAAGTGAAGGCGCTTCAAACGAGTCGTCGATTTCATAGTTGTCAGGATATAGCGCCAGCGTCTGAACTCCCATTTCATGGCAGCGTTGCGCCAAGGTCTGGCACAGAGTGGTCTTCTCTTCTTGCCGGTGCACGCTGAATATACCCACCACAAACGGCGTTGCGGTAGGAGAGGTGTTAGCCTTCAGTAGAATGTGCCGCACTAGTTGATCGAGGCTCCGCTGTTGAGAGGCTTGCAATTGCTTGGTGGGCGTAACATGCGTATCCAACATGATACCTGCTACTGGCAACCCTATGCGTCGAGCGGCTACTACTGGTGTTTTCAGCGACCTATCCAACAAACCCAATCCCAGCACCAAGCCAGTAGTAAACACAAAGCCACCTACGGTACTCAAGAGAACTAACAGCAGCAGCTTACTCGTTTTGGGGGAAGAAGGAAGGTTTGGGGGGTCAATTACTTTTAAGTTGGTGGCCGTAAGCTGCGTGTTTTGTTGAGAAGACTTGCTGGCGTTGAGGCTGGCAAGCATTGTGAGATACTCTTTCTCGGCTAATTCTATTTCGCGCTCAATCCGTTTCATGGTGGCACCGAGTGGAGCCATGCGCTGATACTCCCGCTCGAACTCCTGCATCCGGCGGTTCATCACTCCCAGCTTAGCCTTGTTCGTTTCCACCTGCACCACATCCTGCATCCATTCAGAAAGCAGTTCTTTATTGGCAATTCCTTCGGTAGAATTGCTGCGAGCATACACCTCGTCCACACTACTTAGCATGCTTTGTTCGACTTTTCCAGCTTCCGCTTGCAACTGCTTCGTCTTCCGCACTGCTTCTACATCCTGCTGCTGACTGTACAACTGCTGATCGGCAATAGCAGCGTTGAGACGGCTTAGCTTCTTCCGTTGCTCCACCAACTGACTGCTGGCGAGCAAAGAGCCTTGTTTACCACCTAGCTTTCGGTTGATAGTTTGCAAGGCCGCCTGAGCACCGGCATATTCTTGGTTCATCTGGGCCAGTTGGCTGGCCAGGTTCTCTTTCTCTGCCGCAATAGTACTTGACTGCTGCGCGTAGTTGATGATGTTGTTGTCGCGGTTGAAAGTCAGGTTTTCACCTTCGGCTTTGCTCAACCGTTCCTTAGCTTTTGCCACTTCTGCCTCATAGTACTCGATGACCGATGCTGTCTGTCCTTCGCGGAGGTTTCTTGACTGATCAATAAACACTTGCGTGGCAATAGCCAAAGTGGAGCGGCAAAGCTCCGGATTGAAGCTCTCAAATTCCAGTCGCATCAGGTCACTAGTGCCAATACGTGATGCGGTCAGCTTGGTAAGCGCATCCAGCGAGTAAGTCGGATTGGTGGAATTCAGCAAGTGGTAGATGATATTGGCATTGTTGGCTTTCGCGTAACTGCGCACATTCTGTAGCGTAGCTTCTTCCGTAGTGCCCGTAAGTTGCCGACGCAGATCAGCCGGAATATTTTCCTGGAGCCCTTCATAGGGACCACTACCAAGCAGAGAAGGCTGCTTGCTGGTTTCCCATAAGTGAGCTGCCAGCAAGCGATAAACAACCTCTTCTTTAGTAGAGCGTGCTTTGCTTAGGTTAATTAAGTTGTCGAATGCGTTGCTGGTTGAGTTGTAATCTGCTTGTGCGTTGCCTGTAAGAGAATAGCCCGATGCAATACCCGTATAGATGGTAGTATCGGAACTGTAGGTTTTGGGTAGATGACGCGCGAAAAAATAAGTTGAAACACCAAGCACTACCGGTACCAATACCAGTAGTAACCATTTTTGTGCTAATAGCCGAAGTACATCAGATAAGCTCATGGGGTCGGCATTAAGGATGAAATTTTGGCTCCCACTACTTCTTCCAGAATCATGAAAGCCGTATCGTACTGGTTGCGGGCCGATTCTTGGGCCATAGCTGACTGCGCCAATTGGCTGCTAGAGTCCGAAAACTCTGTCACCGTCAGCTGGCCTTGCTTGAACTGCTTTTCCGCTAGGCGATAGTTCGATTGCACTGTTACGTATAATTCTTGCTGTAGCGTAAGCAGCTTTCTGGCCAGCACCACACCCTGGTAGAGCTGAATGACCTGTTGCCGCATCTGATTCTCCTGTTCCTTTAGCGACAGTTCGGTACGCTTGTAGTTCAATTCCTCCTTTTTGATCATGGTGCGGCGTGATACCACTTGCAGTAACGGTAAGCCTAGCGAAATACCAGCGGCATAAAGGCCATTGTTTCGGCCCCTATTATATCCGCCACTGCCTGATGAGTCATAAACCCCCCCAATATTTCCTTGGTTGCCGTAGGTGTAGTTGCCGATTACACCTATACCACCCAGGATATTGCGTTTAACCAGCTTGATATCCTGCTCGCTGATGGCTTTGCCAACTTCTAAAGATTGAAGCTGGGCGGAGTGCTGAATTGCGGATGCCGTGATAATAGGCAGCGCAATAGTAGGAGAATCAAAAAAAACAGTTTGCCAGTTGCTTGTTGGCGTGGCTTTAACTTGCGCTACCGCTGCTGATGCGTATAGTGCCAAGAGCATAGTGCCCAATAACTTTCTCATTAAACGCTCTCTTTTTGGAATAAGGCGGGTATCGTCCGGAGGACAATTTGAATGTCTTTTTTAAGCGAATAATTTTTGGCATACTCCACATCCAGCATCTTGCGCTCTTCCTCCGACATCGTTTTGCTGCCGCGCTTGCTTACCTGCCACAGCCCCGTGATGCCAGCCGGCGCAATAAAGCGAGCCGCAAACTGATCTGTAGTGATCTTCTCCGCTTCATACAAAGGAAGTGGCCGGTTGCCAACAATCGACATATCGCCTCGCAGCACATTATAGAACTGAGGCAGCTCATCAATGCT
>Ga0210040_10004304_pt1 | contig 18678 bp, 16 predicted proteins | sample CryGeyCG12114_NA_FD_185462 | JGI IMG/M metagenome (GOLD analysis project Ga0210040, IMG submission 185462) | Groundwater microbial communities from aquifer - Crystal Geyser CG19_WC_8/21/14_NA (SPAdes) (version 2) | ecosystem: Environmental > Aquatic > Deep subsurface > Groundwater | place: USA...
CAGCCAGGTCGCCGAGGATCGCGGACATCAACGGGTCAGGACTCATGTTCAAAATGTAAAGCCCTTCTTGCCAGATCGGTAAGGCCCAGAGCAAGAACCAGGGACTCACCGGGGTCGGCTGGCGGGGGCACGACCTCGACGAACACCAGTTGCATCGTGCAAGTACCTGTATGCTTGTGCCATGCAAGCGATGCCCCCCGAGACCGCGGCGCCCGCGGACGCGGCCACCCAGGTCGTCGACTCGGTGCTGCACACGGCGATGACCATCGGCCGCGTCATGCGCCAGCGGCTGCCCGGCGACCAGCTCGAGCCCGCCACCTACTGGGTGCTGAAGAACCTGGTCACCTCCTCGATGCGCATCACCGCCCTCGCCGCGAGCACCCAGCTCGACACCTCCACCGTCTCGCGGCACGTGACCCAGCTCGAGCAGGCCGGGCTGGTCGAGCGCGGCCCCGACCCGGACGACGGCCGCGCCCAGCGGATCGCCCTGACCGCGGAGGGGCGTACGCAGCTCGAGGCCTCCACCGCGCGCCGCCGCGAGGTCCTGACCGAGAGCCTCGAGGGCTGGGACGCCGCCGACCTCGCCCTGCTCGAACGCCTCCTCGGCCGGCTCGTCGCCGGCGTCGAGTCCCGGACGCGCTGACGCGGCCGGGCACCTCCGCCGCGCTCCTCGCACCCACCACCAGCAGACCCACCAGCAGACAGAGAACGCCCATGAGCACGTACGAACCACGCCGCGCCCTCGCGGAACCCGCGGCCGACGGCCGCACCGGGACCCGAACCGGCGTCCAGGCGCTGGAGGAGACCGCGGCCGAGGCCGGCGGCGTCCCCGGCGTCAGCACCGAGCCGCCGTCCGGCCCCACGCCCAGCGGCGACTACCTGAGCCACCGCCAGATCCTCGTGGTCATCGGCGGGCTGATGGCCGGCATGTTCCTCGCGGCGCTCGACCAGAGCATCGTCGGCGTCGCGCTGCCCAAGATCACCTCCGAGCTGGGTGGGCTCGACAAGCTGTCCTGGGTCGTCACCGCCTATCTGCTGACCTCGACCGCGGCCACCCCGCTGTGGGGCAAGATCTCCGACCTGCGGGGGCGGCGCCCCGTCTTCCAGGCGGCGATCGTGGTCTTCCTCGTCGGGTCGGTCGTCTGCGGCTTCGCCTCGCCGCTGTCCAGCGCGCTCGGGCTGCCCGGGATCGACGTGATGATCATCGGTCGTGCCGTGCAGGGCCTCGGTGGTGGTGGCCTGATGTCGCTCGCGCTCGCCGTCATCGGCGACGTCATCCCGCCGCGGGAGCGTGGCAAGTACCAGGGCCTGTTCGGCGCGGTCTTCGGCGTCTCCTCGGTGGCCGGCCCGCTGCTCGGCGGCCTCTTCACCGACCACCTGGGCTGGGAGTGGATCTTCTTCATCAACCTCCCGATCGGCGCCGCCGCCCTGGTCGTCACGTCCTTCGCGCTCAAGCTGCACCACGTGCCGCGGCAGGCGACGGTGGACTACCTCGGGGCGGCGACCATCGTCGGCTCGGTGACGAGCCTCGTGCTCTACCTCAGCTGGGCCGGTCCCGACCTGGGCTGGACCTCCCTCACCGGCCTCGGGCTGCTCGTCGCCGTCGTCGTGCTGGCCGCGCTCTTCGTCCTGGTCGAGGGCCGCGCGAGCGAGCCGATCATCCCGCTCGAGCTGTTCCGCTCGTGGACCTTCGTCTCCAACATCAGCTTCGCCATGATCATGGGCGTCGCGATGTTCGGCGGGCTGATCTACCTGCCGATCTACCTGCAGGCCGTCAAGGGCATGAGCGCCACCGAGTCCGGCCTGGCCATGCTTCCGCTGGTGGTCGGGATCTTCTCCACCTCGATCAGCGGCGGCCAGATCATGAGCCGCACCGGCCGCTACAAGTGGATGCCGATCACCGGCTCGATCGTGGTCGGGATCGCCTTCGTCGGGCTCTCCCGGATCGCGATCGACACGGGCTACGCGTACGTGGCCGTGCTGATGTTCGTCTTCGGCGCCGGGCTCGGCCTCACCATGCAGGTCGTCGTCACCGCCGTGCAGAACAACGTCGACCGGCGCCACATGGGCGTGGCCACCGCCTCGGTCACCTTCTTCCGCTCGATGGGTGGCGCGCTGGGCACGGCCCTCTTCGGAGCCATCCTCAACACCCGCCTGGCCCACCACCTGGCGGCGGTCATCCCCCCGGGTGCCGGTGCCCAGGCCGGCGCGGCCGCCGGCTCGGTCAACGACGTGACCGCCATCCAGGCGCTCCCGGAGCCGGTCCGCACCTGGGTGCTGACGGCCTTCACGCAGGCCATGGACGACCTGTTCCTCGTCGCGGTGCCGTTCCTGGCCGTCGGCCTGGTCCTGGCCCTCCTCATGCGGGAGAAGCCGCTGGGCGGGCGCGAGCCGGCTGCCCCGGCGTCGACCGAGGCCCACGAGGAGCTCGTGGCCGCGGGGCACTGACCCCGGCGTCCACCGGGTCCCGCACGCGCCACCCCCGCCGGGGTGCGAGCGTCGCGAGACCCGGTCGACACCTTTCGCACGGCCATCGTACGAGCTCGCAACGGTCTCGTCTCAAGCGCGTGATCGATTAGGAATCGGCCCTCCCGGGTGGCACATTGGAGGTGCGGGTGGGGTGGGGCACCTTAGCGGAGCACGGCGACTCGTGCCTCCTGCGGCCACCGTCCGACCGCGGAGCTGAGCCCACGTGGCACCAGCGAGCCCAGCCGGAAGCACCTGAGGAGACGACACCCCGATGCCGACCCGACGACACCTGGCCGCTGGTGGCCTGGTCTCCGCCGTCCTGCTGCTGGCCGTGAGCGCCGGCTGCGGCACCGTCCCCGACGCCCAGGGCTCGACCGGCCAGAGCCCGACCCCCGCCGGCGCCTCCCAGCCCGCGTCCTCCTCCCCCACCCCGGCCCCGACGCCGACGACCCCCGCGGTCAAGCTGAGCGCCAACGTCGACGACGGCGAGGACGGCGTCAAGGTCTCGACGCTCGTCACCGCGAAGGCCAGCCTCGGCAAGCTGGCGAAGGTCGAGCTCGCGTACAAGTACACCGACACCAAGGGGAAGGCCCAGAAGGGCACCCTCAAGGGCTCGATGAACAAGGCCAGGACGTCATGGACGGCCGGCGACCGGCTGGAGCCGTCGGGCAGCTACACCCTGACGATGACCGGCAAGAACAAGGCCGGCGACAGCACCTCGGAGAAGGCCAGCTTCAAGACCCAGTCGCTGGCGCTGAGCAAGCAGGTCTTCCCGGAGATCTACCCCCTCGACGGCAGCAAGGTCGGCGTCGGCATGCCGGCCATCGTGCGGTTCGACGTCCCGGTCAGCGACAAGAAGTCGATCGAGAAGAACCTGCACGTCACCACGACGCCGAAGCAGACCGGCAGCTGGCACTGGTACGGCAGCCAGGAGGTCCACTGGCGCCCGAAGTCCTACTGGAAGCCCGGCACCAAGGTCGTCGTCGACGCGGACATCAACGGCGTGAGCGCGGGCAACGGGAACTACGGGCAGAAGTCGTCCCAGACCGACTTCAGCGTCGGGCGCAAGTTCCTGATCAAGGTCAACCTCAAGTCGGACTACGCGACGGTCTACAAGAACGACAAGAAGGTCCGCAGCATCCCGGTGACGGGCGGCAAGCCGGGCTGGACGACGCGCAGCGGCACCAAGCTGATCATGGCCAAGGAGTACGACAAGGTCATGACCAACGAGCAGATCGGCGCCGAGGAGGACTACGAGCTCACCGCCGCGTACGCGATGCGGCTCACCAACTCCGGCGAGTTCCTGCACTCCGCTCCCTGGAGCGTGGGCAGCCAGGGCCGGGCCAACGTCAGCCACGGCTGCGTCGGCATGAGCATCGCCAGCTCGCGCTACCTGATCGAGAACACGCTGATCGGCGACCCGGTCGTCACCACGGGCTCCAGCAAGGGCATCGAGCCGGGCAACGGCTACTCCGACTGGAACGCCTCGTGGAACGAGTACAAGAAGGGTTCGGCCCTCTGAGGCCCACCCTCCTCTGACGCGCAGAAGGGCGGGTCCGGCTCACGCCGGGCCCGCCCTTCTCGCGTCTGCGCCCGGCGCCCCTGCCGTGCACGTCCGAAGCTCTCGGCCTTCCCCCGTGCGACGCGTACCTTCCGTCGCCGCGCGTACCCCGCAAGGTGCGCGGGACGGCAGAAGGTACGCCTCGTGGCGACTCGGGGAGGGCTAGCGGACGACCTTCGAGCTCGCGGGGTTCGGCAGCTCGTCGGACAGGTGCTGGATGAACGTCTTGGCGAAGGCCAGCAGCGGCACCGCGAACAGCGCGCCGACGATGCCGCCAAGAACGATGCCGACGGCGATGGCGAGCAGGACGGCGAGCGGGTGCAGCTTGACCGCGCGGCCCATCAGGAAGGGCTGCAGCAGGTGCCCCTCGATCTCCACCACCGCGATGATCGCGGCCAGCATGATCAGCGCCTTGACCCAGCCCAGCGCGACCAGCGCCACGACGACGGCGACGAAGCCGGAGACGAAGCCTCCGACGATGGGGACGAAGGCGCCGATGAAGACCAGCGTGGCCAGGGCAGGCGCCGCCGGGACACCGATGAACAGCGCGGCGATCAGCACCCCGACGCCGTCGGCGAGCGCGACGAGGATCGTCGCGCGGACGTAGGACGACAGCGAGTGCCAGCCGTTCTGCGCGGCGCCGTCGACCCGGCGGCGCGACTTGCGCGGGATGAAGCGCATGACGAACGAGAAGATCTCGGGACCGTTGTGCAGGAAGTAGGACAGCGCGAACAGGGCGAGCGCGAAGCCCGCCAGGAAGTGCCCGACCGACGAGGTGATCTCGCCCGCGTACGTGGTGATGGTGTCCTGGCTCGTGCGGATCCAGTCGGTGATCCGGGTGACCCACTCGTCGGAGTTGAAGTAGGTGGCGCTGACGTGCAGCGGCCCGTTCTGCAGCCAGCCGGCGAGCTGGTTGAAGCCGTCGGTGACGTTCGTGCCGAGCGTCGAGGCCTGGGACACGATCGAGCTGACGATCAGGTAGAGCACCCCGGCGATGACCCCCAGTCCGCCGAGCACGGTGATCGCCGTCGCGAGGCCGCGGTTCACGCCCCACTCGTGCAGCTGCCTGGTCACCGGCAGCAGCAGGGCGGTCAGCAGCACCGCGACGAGCAGCGGGATCATCACCTCGGAGAGGAAGGCGAGCACGTACGCGACGAGCGCGATCAGCATCGCCACGACGATCACGCGCCAGCCCCAGGCCGCGGCCACGTGCAGGCCGTCCGGGACGGCCTCGTTGTAGCGCGAGTTCATGTCCTCGACGTGCACGTTGATCTCGGGGACCTCACCGGTGACGCCCGTGATGCCCGGGACCGCCGGGGCCGCCGCGACGGCGAGGGCGTCCGGCTCGCTGCGGCCTCCCGCGGTCGTCGCCTGGGCCGCCCGGGCGCGCGGCACCACCGGGCCGGCCTGCACGGCTGCCGCGGCTGTGCCGGCTCGGCGTCCGGACCGGCCGGCGAGGCGTCGGATCTGGTCGGAAAGGGTCACGCTGCTGCTCTCCTCGTGCCCGACCAGGTGCCGGACCCCTCAACGTTAGTGGTCCCACGGCGTCGGGCTGTGAGTTCGGGGCACACTGTGCCGGTGCCGCCCGCCCGTCCCGCCTTCCTGCGGCGACCGCGCACCGGCGGGGAACGGCTGCCGCGCGAGGTCTACGTCCTCGGGCTGATCGCCTTCTGCGTCGCCGTCGGCTTCGGCGTCCTGGTCCCGGTGCTGCCCGTCTTCGCCCGGAGCTTCGGCGTCGGCAACTTCGAGGTCGGGGCGGTCGTCTCCGCCTTCGCCCTGATGCGACTGGCGTGCAGCCCCTTCTGCGGCCGCCTGATCGGGATCTTCGGGGAACGGCTCGTCCTCGCGGTCGGGATCTACGTCGTCGCGCTCAGCAGCGGCCTGGCCGGGATCTCCACCAGCTACGAGCAGCTGCTCGTGCTGCGCGGGCTCGGCGGCATCGGGTCCGCGATGTTCACGGTCTCGGCCACCACCCTGCTGCTCACCAGCGTCGGGCCGGGCGTCCGGGGCCGGGCGACGGGGTTCTTCCAGGCCGGGTTCCTGATCGGCGGCATGGCCGGGCCGGCGATCGGCGGCCTGCTCGCGGCGATCAGCATCACCGCGCCCTTCTTCTTCTACGCCGCCACGCTCGCCGTCGCCGGCACGGTCGGCCTGCTCCTGCTCCGGACCCGCTCCGAGCGCCCCGACGACGCCCTTGACCTGGCCGTACGGCCCCTGCGCGACGTGCTCCGGGACCGGCGGTTCCAGGCGGCGTGCCTGGTGAACCTGGGCCAGGGCTGGTCGTCCTTCGGCGTGCGGTCCGCCCTCGTGCCCGTGCTCGTGGTCGAGGTGCTGGACCGGAGCACGTCCTGGACCGGCATCGCCTTCACCTGCGCCGCCGTCGTGCAGACCGTCGCGGTCGGGCCGGCCGGCCGGTTCGTGGACACGGTCGGCCGCCGCCCGGCCATGATCCTCGGCACCCTGCTCGGCGGTGCGTCGATCTTCGCCGTCGCCTTCGCCCCGAACATCGGCGTGCTCATCGCCGTGCTCTGCGTGTACGGGGTGTCGGCGGCGTTCCTCGGCACCGCGCCCGCGGCCTCCGTGGGTGACGCGGCCGGCGCGCGCGGCGGCACCCCGGTCGCGATCTTCTCGATGTCCTCCGACGTGGGCGCGATCGTCGGCCCGCTGGCCGCCGGCTTCCTCGCCGACCAGGTGGGCTACCCGGTCGCCTTCGCCGTCGGCGCGGCGCTGCTGCTGGTCGGCACCGCGGCCTCCGTCCGGATGCCGCGCGAGGCCCCGCGCTCGGAACGGGACACCGCCGTCCGGGTGCCGACCGGGACGGAGGGCAGCGGTGAGCCGACCCGCGTGGACTGACGGGCTCAGCCCCGACTGGGTCGAGGCGCTGCGGCCGGCCGAGGCGGCCCTGGCCCGGGCCGAGGCGTTCTGCGACGCCGAGGAGGCCGCCGGGCGCGCGTACCTCCCGGAACGCGCCCGCGTGCTGCGGGCCTTCAGCCGGCCGCTCGCCGACGTCCGCGTGCTGCTCCTCGGGCAGGACCCCTACCCGACCGCCGGCCACCCCGTCGGGCTCGCGTTCTCGGTGGCGCCCGACGTACGACCCGTCCCCCGGTCGCTGCGGAACGTCTACGTCGAGCTCGAGGCCGACCTCGGCGTCCCCGTCGCCGAGCACGGGGACCTGACGGCGTGGTTCGAGCAGGGGGTGCTGCTGCTGAACCGCGTCCTCACCGTGGAACCGGGCCGCTCGGGCTCGCACCGCCGCCGCGGCTGGGAGCAGGTCACCCAGCGGGCGATCGAGGCGCTCGTGGACCGCGGCGGACCGCTCGTCGCCGTCCTCTGGGGCGCGGACGCGCGCAAGCTCGCCCCGCTCCTCGGCGACGTCCCCGTCGTCGAGAGCGCCCACCCTTCACCGCTCTCGGCGCGCTACGGCTTCTTCGGCTCCCGACCCTTCAGCCGCGTGAACGAGCTGCTGATGGCCCAGGGCGCCGAACCGATCGACTGGCGTCTCCCCACGCGCTGAGGACCAGCAGCACGCCCCCTGAGCTTGTCGAAGGGCCGGAACGGGTTGGCGCCTCCCTCGATTTGCAGCCGTGGAGCCGACCTCTTCGAGGCCCTTCGACAAGCTCAGGGGGCGTTACCCGAGCCCTTCGACAAGCTCAAGGGGGCGTTTGCTGCTCAGCTCAGGCGAGCGCCTGCTCGAGGTCCGCGATCAGGTCGGCGACGTCCTCGATGCCGACGCTGAGGCGGACGAGGTCGGAGGGGACCTCGAGCGGCGTCCCGGCGACGGACGCGTGGGTCATGCGGCCGGGGTGCTCGATCAGCGACTCGACGCCGCCGAGGGACTCGCCCAGGATGATGATCTTTGTACGGCCGCAGACCTCGAGCGCCTTCTCCTCGCCGCCCTTGACGCGGAAGCTGATCATCCCGCCGAAGCGGCGCATCTGCCGCGCCGCGAGGTCGTGCCCCGGGTGGGACTCGAGCCCCGGGTAGATCACCTCGGCGACCGCCGGGTGCTCCGACAGGAACGCGGCCACCTGCTCGGCGTTGTCGCAGTGCCGCTCCATCCGCACGCTCAGCGTGCGCAGGCCGCGCAGCGTCAGCCACGCGTCGAACGGGCCCGCGATGGCACCCATCGCGTTCTGGTGGAACCGGAGCCGCTCGGCCAGCGCGTCGTCGTTCACGACGAGGGCCCCGCCGACCACGTCCGAGTGGCCGCCGACGTACTTGGTGGTCGAGTGCACGACGATGTCCGCGCCCAGCGCCAGCGGCTGCTGCAGGTAGGGTGACGCGAAGGTGTTGTCGACCACCAGCAGCGCCCCGGCGGCGTGCGCGAGCTCCGCGACCGCGGCGATGTCGACCACGTTGAGCATCGGGTTCGTCGGCGTCTCGACCCAGACGATCGTCGTCTGCTCCGGCAGGATCGCCGCCTCCACCGCCGCGAGGTCGGTGAGGTCGACGGGGGTGCAGCGCAGGCCCCAGGCGTCGTAGACCCGCGCGAAGATCCGGTAGGTGCCGCCGTACGCGTCGTGCGGGACGACCGCGTGCCCGTCGGGCCCGGTCAGCGCCCGGAGCACCGCGTCCTCGGCGGCGAGGCCGCTGGCGAAGGCGAGGCCGTGCCGCCCGCCCTCGAGCGAGGCGAGGCACTCCTCGAGGACCGTACGGGTGGGGTTGCCGGAGCGGGAGTACTCGTAGCCGCCCCGGGTGCCGCCGACGCCGTCCTGCTTGTAGGTGGAGGTCGCGTAGATCGGGGGCGTCACGGCGTTGTAGGCCGGGTCCGCCTCCGGTCCGGCGTGGATGGCGCGGGTGGAGAAGCCCAGTTCCTCAGTCACCACGGCAGGCTACGCGGAGCGGAACATCGCGGCCGGAGCGAAGGTTGAGCACTCGCCGGGCCATCCAGGTCCGCGCAGGAAGGCAGACTCGCACCATGTTCTTCTCGAAGATGAAGTCGACCCTCGTCGAGCCGGAGCAGGCCCTCCGCGGCCGCGGCCGCTCGGTCCTGGCCGACCCGACCTACCACGAGATCTTCGGCATCCCCGTCCAGCAGGTGCCCGAGGGCTCCGAGGTCGTCTACCTCGCCCTCGGCTGCTTCTGGGGTGCGGAGAAGCTCTACTGGAACGCCCCCGGCGTCACCAACACCGCCGCCGGCTACCAGGGCGGCTACACGCCGAACCCCTCGTACGAGGAGGTCTGCAGCGCCCGCACCGGTCACACCGAGATCGTCAAGGTCAGCTACGACCCGAAGAAGACGAGCCTCGAGGACCTGCTCAAGATCTTCTTCGAGAACCACGACCCGACCCAGGGCATGCGTCAGGGGAACGACGTGGGCACGCAGTACCGCTCGGCGATCTACACCACCACGCCCGAGCAGCAGGCCACCGCCGAGCGCGTCCGCGACGAGTACCAGGTGCAGTTCACCCGCTCGGGCTACGGCCGGATCACGAGCGAGCTCGAGCCCGCGCCGGACTTCTTCTACGCCGAGGACTACCACCAGCAGTACCTTGACAAGAACCCGAACGGCTACTGCCCCGTCCACGCCACCGGCGTGACCTGCAACTGAGCTGCTGCTCCTCCTCGCGCCCGGTCGATGCCCTCCCTCTGGGGTCTTCCTCCTCACCGGGAACGACGAGAAGCGTGTCGTTCCCGGCTCGTCGTCCAGACTCCAGAACGGGCCGCTCCCGTCCCGACGCTCGGAGGCGGTCCGCTCCCCGCCCCAAGGGCAAACCGGTCGCGTCCCGCCGTCGCCCCACCTAGGTTGAGCTCTCGTGTCTGCAACGTTGGTAGCCCGTGACCTCAGCGCCGGGCACGGGGCGCGGGTGCTGTTCTCCGGGCTCGACCTCACCGTCGCGCCCGGGGACGTCATCGGGCTCGTCGGGGCGAACGGCGCCGGCAAGTCCACGCTGCTCGGGCTGCTCGCCGGGCAGGGCCGGCCCGAGGCCGGCACCGTCACCCTCAGCCCGCCGGGCGCGTCCGTCGGCCTGCTCCCCCAGGAGCCGGAGCGCCGGGAGGGCGAGACGGTCACCGCGTACGTGGCCCGGCGCACGGGCGTCGAGCCGGCGCAGGTCGACCTCGACGCGGCCACCGAGGCGCTGACGCGGGAGGAGGCCGGGGCCGACGACTGGTACGCGACGGCGTTCGACCGCTGGCTCGCCCTCGGCGGCGCGGACCTCGACGAGCGGATGGCCGCGCAGAGCGCGGACCTCGGACTCACCGTCGGACCCGACGCCCTGATGACCAGCCTCTCCGGCGGCGAGGCGGCCCGCGTGGGGCTGCTGGCGCTGCTGCTCTCCCGCTTCGACGTCCTGCTGCTCGACGAGCCCACGAACGACCTCGACCTCGACGGCCTCGACCGGCTCGAGCGGTTCGTGGGTGACCTGCGCGTCGGAGCGGTCGTCGTCAGCCACGACCGCGAGTTCCTCCGCCGCTGCGTGACCACGGTCGTCGAGCTCGACCTCGCCCAGCAGCGCGTCGAGGTGTTCGGCGGCCGCTACGAGGCCTACCTCGCCGAGCGCGAGGTCCGGCGCCGGCACGCGCGGGAGGCGTACGACGAGTTCGCCGACACCAAGGCCGACCTCACCACGCGGATGCGGTCCCAGCGCGCCTGGGCCGTGCAGGGCGTGACCAAGGAGAAGAAGAACCCCAAGGACGGCGACAAGGCGCAGCGCGACTTCCGGATCAACCGCACCGAGAAGCAGGCGTCCAAGGTCCGCGCGACCGAGCGGCTGATCGAACGCCTCGACGAGGTCGAGGAGCCGCGCAAGGAGTGGCAGCTGCAGATGGAGATCGCGGCGGCGCCGCGGTCGGGCTCGGTCGTCAGCACCGCGAACCGGGCCGTCGTGCGTCGCGGTGACTTCACCCTCGGGCCGGTCGACCTGTCGCTCGCGTACGGGGACCGGGTCGCCGTCGTCGGACCCAACGGCGCGGGCAAGACGACGCTGATCGCGCTCCTGCTCGGGCGGACGACGCCGGAGGAGGGTTCGGCGTCGCTGGGCGCCTCGGTGCAGGTCGGCGAGATCGACCAGGCCCGCGACCTCGTCGACGGGCCGGACCTGCTCACCGACGTCGTCGAACGGGCCCTGCCCGACTGGTCGCCGGCAGACGTCCGGACGCTGCTGGCCAAGTTCGGGCTGCGCGCCGACCACGTGAACCGTCCCGCCGCCTCGCTCTCCCCCGGCGAGCGCACGCGCGCCGCGCTCGCGCTGCTCCAGGCCCGTGGCACGAACCTGCTCGTCCTCGACGAGCCCACCAACCACCTCGACCTGCCCGCGATCGAGCAGCTCGAGAGCGCGCTCGCCTCGTACGCGGGCACGCTCGTCCTGGTCAGCCACGACCGCCGGCTGCTCGAGGCCGTGCACGTGACCCGGCGCCTGCACGTCGACCACGGCCGGGTCGAGGAACGACCCGTCTGACCGCGACCCGGCCCGTCCGCGGGACGGGCGATTGGGTGACGTGCCCTACGTTCGTCCCATGAGTCCTGAAGAGCCCGAGTCCCCGCAGCAGCAGGACGTCGACGTCCGCAACAACCGCGAGTCGCGCGCCTACGCCGCCGAGGCCACCCAGCGCATCGCCCGTGCCAGCGACGGCGGGGCCCCGCCGCGCGACGCCCCGCGCGCCGGCGAGATGCCGACGCACGGCACCGAGGGCACCGCGTCGGGCAACCCCGTCGCCGGCCTCGAGATCAGCGCGGCGGACCGCGAGGACGCCGTCGAGCCCAGCCAGAACGTCCAGGAGGTCGACGGACCGCAGGTCGGGCACGCCTGAGGTTCGACGCACGAAGAACGGGGAGGATCGCGCACCACCAAGGTGCACGATCCTCCCCGTTCTGCTTGTGAGGTGAGGCACAGACGGAACAAGCGCACCGCAGCCGAGGTTGGCGCGGACGGTCAGAGGCGACCCGCTCCCTCGGCCGACCCCTCAGGAAGACGTTGATGACTGCCGCTGCGCCCCCTGAGTCGTCGACGAGCACGAGCACGACCCGCTTCGACTCCCTGGGCGGCGACCGGCCCACACGACCGAGCTGGGCGCTCTTCGCCCTGGCCGTCGGCGGGTTCGCGATCGGCACCACCGAGTTCGCCTCGATGGGCCTGCTGCCCCAGATCGCCGCGGGCGTCGGCGTCAGCATCCCGACCGCCGGGCACCTCGTCTCCGCGTACGCGCTGGGCGTCGTCGTCGGCGCCCCGCTGATCGCCGCCGTCGCCGCGCGCGTGCCGCGCCGCCAGCTGCTGCTGGTCCTCATGCTCGTTTTCCTGCTCGGTAACGCCGCCTCGGCGTTCGCTAGCTCCTTCGGCTTCCTGCTCGTCGCGCGCTTCGTCTCCGGGCTGCCGCACGGCGCGTACTTCGGGGTCGCCTCGGTCGTGGCCGCCGCGCTGGTCGCGCCGAACCGCCGTGCTTCGGCGGTCGCCCGCGTCATGCTCGGCCTGACCGTCTCGAACATCGTCGGCGTTCCCCTCGCCACCGGGGCCGGGCAGCACCTCGGCTGGCCCGCGCTCTACCTCGCCGTCGCGGTCCTCGCGCTGCTCTGCCTCGTCGCCGTCAGCACCTGGGTGCCGCCGGTCCGTGTCGGGAGCGGGGACGCGAGCGTCCGGTCGGAGCTGAGCGCGCTGGCCCGTCCGCAGGTCTGGTTCGCCCTGGTCACCGGCATGGTCAGCTTCGGCGGCATGTTCGCGACCTACTCCTACATCGCCCCGACCGTCATGACGCTGGCCGGCCTGAGCGAGGGCGGCGTCGTCTGGATCCTCGCCGCGTTCGGGGTGGGGTCGACGGTCGGGACGCTGCTCGGCGGGCGCCTCGCGGACCGGGCGCTGGTCCCGACCCTGATCAGCGGCCTGGTCGCCATCGGCGTCGTGCTCGCGGTGTTCGGGTTCCTGGCCACCACCCCGGTCGGCGCCTTCGCCGCCGTCTTCCTGCTGGGCGCCTCGGGCAGCTACATGATGCCGGCGCTGCAGACCCGCCTCATGGACGTCGCCGCCGGGGGCCAGTCCCTGGCCGCCGCGCTGATGCACTCCACGCTCAACGTCGCCAACGCCGTCGGCGCCTGGCTCGGCGGGGCGGTGCTGGCCGCCGGCTACTCGTACGCGTGGCCGAGCCGGGTCTCCGTCGTCCTGCCCGTCTTCGGCATCATCATCTTCAGCATCGGCCTCGCCGTGCAGCGGAGGGAGAGGGCCCGCGCCCAGCGCTGACGAAGTTTCCGCCGTCCGACCACCGCTCAGGTGGTCAGACGGCGAGAAGTTCGGCGGAAGAAGCGGTCAGCTCACCGCACCGGCCGCAAACGTGTCGCAGGCGTTCGGGTCGCCGCTGGTGAAGCCGGTCGTGAGCCACTTCTGACGGTTGGCCGCGGAACCGTGCGTCCACGACTCCGGGTTCACCTGGCCCTGCATCTTCTTCTGGATCCGGTCGTCGCCGACGGCCGCGGCGGCGTCCAGCGCGTCGTCGAGGTCGGCCTGGCTGACCTCGCTGATCGGGGACTGCGGGTCGTTCGTGGCGTGGTTGAACCAGACGCCGGCGTAGCAGTCGGCCTGCAGCTCCAGCCGGACGCCCGACGACGTCGGGCCGGTGCCGCCGCTGCCGCCCTGGACCCGCTGCAGCGTGCCCTCGAGGTCCTGCACGTGGTGGCCGAACTCGTGCGCGAGCACGTACGCCTCCGCCGCGTCGCCACCCTGGGCGCCGAGCTTGGTCGTCAGCTCGTCGAAGAAGCCGAGGTCGAGGTAGACCGACGTGTCGCCGGAGCAGTAGAACGGCCCGACCTCTGACGACGCCGTGCCGCACGCGGTGGAGATCTGCCCGGTGAAGGTCGTGACCTTGATGACCTGGTAGTCCTGCACCGCGTCGCCCCAGTAGTCCTGGATCGAGTTCGTGTAGGCGACGAAGCGGCAGTTCCGGTCCTGGCCGATGTCGCTGCCCCGGGTGCACTGCGCGAAGGGCGAGGACGGCGCCTGCCCCGTACCGGATCCCGTGCCCGACCCGGTGCCCGGGTCGCTGCTCGAACCGAGCAGGTCCCCGGGGTTGACGCCGAGCAGCAGGGCCAGGATCAGCACGACCACGCCGGCGCCGCCGCCGATCGCGATCTTGCCCCCGCCACCACGGCCGCCGCCGCCACCGACCTGGGACGGGTCCAGGTTCGCGCCCTCGTTGTACTTCACGGTGCTCAGTGTGGCGGAAGAGGCAGGGCTAGGGTCGTGCCGCCGGTGCTGCCGGGGACTCGAGAGTGCTGGAGGGGCGTGGGATGAGGCTGACGATCGCCGGCCTGCAGCACCCGGGCCACCCGGGTGACGTGGACGCCAACCTGGCCGTCGTCGCCGAGGCCGCCCGCGAGGCACGGGCCCGGGGCGCCGACCTGCTTGTGACCCCCGAGATGTTCGTCACCGGCTACAACATCGGCGACCGGGTCGCCGAGCTCGCGGGACGTCCGCTCGTCGCCGCGGTCGCGCAGGTCGCGGCCGAGGCCGGCATCGCGATCGTGGCCGGGCTCCCGGAACGTCTCGAGGACGGGACGGTCGCCAACACCGCGCTCCTGGTCGACGAGACCGGGACCGAGCTCGCCCGCTACCGCAAGACGCACCTCTTCTCCGCGCTCGACCAGGAGCTCTTCGTCGCGGGCACCGGCCTGCCGGCCCCCGTGACCTACCGGGGCGTCCGGCTGGCCCTGCTGATCTGCTATGACGTCGAGTTCCCCGAGACCGTGCGCGCCGCGGCCCTCGCGGGCGCGCACGTGGTCGTGGTCCCGACGGCCCAGATGGAGCCGTTCGCGTTCGTGGCCGAGACCCTGATCCCCGTCCGCGCGTGGGAGAACCAGGTCTACGTCGCGTACGTGAACCGCAGCGGCGAGGAGGGCGACCTCCGCTACGTCGGGCGCAGCTCGATGGCCGCCCCCTCGGGCGTCGTGCTCGACGCCCTCGCCCCCACCACCCCCACGGGGCTCGTCGTCGCGACCGTCGACACCGAGGTCGTCGAGCGGGCCCAGCGCGACAACCCCTACCTCGCCGACCTGCGCCCCGAGCTCTACCAGGCCCGTCGCCCCTCCTGACCCTGCTTCTCCCCGCCCACGAGCACCGCGAGGAACCCCATGACCCAGGCCACCACCGGCGCCGACGCGAGCACCGGGCCCGTACGCCGCCTGACCGGCCAGCTCGGCGTCGGCGCGATCGTCTTCATGGTCATCGCGGCCGCGGCGCCGCTGACCGTGATCGGCGGCAACGTCCCGCTCGCCGTCGCCGGAGGCAACGGGATCGGCGCGCCGGTCGGCTTCCTCATCGCCGCGACCGTGCTCCTGGTCTTCGCCATCGGCTTCGTGACGATGACGCCGCACGTGCGCGAGGCCGGCGCCTTCTTCTCGTACGTCGCGACCGGCCTGGGCTCGCGGGCCGGCCTCGGCGCCGCCTTCGTCGCGCTCGTCGCGTACACCGCCATCCAGGTCGGCATCTACGGCTACATGGGCTGGGCCGCCAACGACCTCGTGACCTACTTCGGCGGCCCGGAGATCCCCTGGTGGATCTACTCCTTCGTGACCCTCGCGGTGGTCGCGGTGCTCGGCTACCGCCACATCGAGCTCAGCGCCCGCGTGCTCGGCGTCGCGCTCGTCGGCGAGATCGCGATCATGGTCGTGCTGGACGTGGCGATCTTCGCCACGGGCGGCGCGGAGGGTCCGGTCTGGTCCAGCTTCTCGCCGTCGAACGTCCTGCAGCCGGGCCTCGGCGTCGCGGTGCTCTTCGCGCTGACGGGGTTCATCGGCTTCGAGGCGACCGCCGTGTTCCGGGACGAGGCCCGCAACCCCGAGCGGACCATCCCCCGCGCGACCTACCTCGCCGTGGTGATCATCGGCGTCTTCTACGCCCTGTCCTGCTGGGCGCTGGTCACGGCGGCGGGCGCGTCCCGCGCGGTCGACGTCGCCCAGCGGACCCTCGACGGCGAGGGCAACATGATGCTCGACACCGCGGACGCCTACCTCGGCGCGGCGCTGCGCGACGTCATGAACGTCCTGCTCATCACGAGCCTCTTCGCCTGCGTCCTGAGCTTCCACAACGTGCTCGCGCGCTACCTGTTCTCGCTGGCCAACAAGCACGTCCTGCCCGCCCGGCTCGGCAGCACGAACCCCCGCCACCACGCCCCGTCCTTCGCCTCGCTCGTGCAGACGGTGACCGCCGTGGTCGTCCTGCTCGCCCTCGTCCTGGTCGGCCTGGACCCGCTCGTCGGCGTCTTCGGCTCCATGGCGGGCGTGAGCACGGTCGGCATGGTGCTGCTCATGATCGTGACCTCGGTCGCGGTCTTCGTGTACTTCTCCCGGCGTCCCGACGCCGCCCGCGGGCGGGTGCTCCCGACCCGGGTCGCGCCCGTCGTCGCCGTGCTCGGGCTGGTGGTCTGCGCCTGGCTCGTGCTCTCGAACTTCACCCTCGTCACCGGGGGCAGCGCAGGCGTGAGCACGGTGCTGGCACTGATCCCCGCCGTGGCGTTCGTCCTCGGCTGCGTCCTCGGCGGGCGCTACACCCTGCAGGAGGACGAGCCGGCCTGAGCTCGCCGCTCCCGCCGAAGTTCTGTGCGGCTGACCACCTCAGAGGTGGGTGCGACGCCTGAACTTTCCCGGCGGAGCTCCCCAGGGCCTCGGAATAGTCGCCGCACCGCTGCCGTTTGCACGAGCAAGAAGTTGAGCGTTCAACTAGGAGCGGGCATGCAGTTCGGGATCTTCACCGTCGGTGACGTCACCACGGACCCCACCACGGGGCGTACGCCGTCCGAGGCCGAGCGGATCAAGGCGATGGTCACCATCGCCAAGAAGGCGGAGGAGGTCGGGCTCGACGTCTTCGCGACCGGCGAGCACCACAACCGGCCGTTCGTGCCGTCCTCCCCGACGACGATGCTCGGCTACGTGGCCGCGCAGACCTCCCGGCTGCTGCTGTCGACCTCGACGACGCTGATCACGACCAACGACCCGGTCAAGATCGCCGAGGACTACGCGATGCTGCAGCACCTGGCCGACGGCCGGGTCGACCTGATGATGGGCCGCGGCAACACCGGCCCGGTCTACCCGTGGTTCGGGAAGGACGTCCGCGACGGCATCGCGCTGGCCGTCGAGAACTACGCCCTCCTGCGCCGTCTCTGGACCGAGGACGTCGTCGACTGGACGGGTGAGTTCCGTACGCCGCTGCAGGGCTTCACCTCCACCCCGCGCCCGCTCGACGGCGTGCCCCCGTTCGTGTGGCACGGCTCGATCCGCAGCCCCGAGATCGCCGAGCAGGCCGCCTACTACGGCGACGGCTTCTTCGCGAACCACATCTTCTGGCCCACCGACCACTTCCAGCGCCTGATCGGCTTCTACCGCGACCGCTACGAGCACCACGGCCACGGCACCCGCGACCAGGCGATCGTCGGCCTCGGCGGCCAGGCCTTCATCCGGTCGAGCAGCCAGGACGCCGTGCGGGAGTTCCGTCCGTACTTCGACAACGCGCCGGTCTACGGCCACGGGCCCGCGCTCGAGGACTACATGCGCGAGACGCCGCTGAGCGTCGGGAGCCCGCAGCAGGTCATCGAGAAGACCCTGACGTTCCGCGAGCACTTCGGCGACTACCAGCGCCAGCTCTTCCTCGCCGACCACGCCGGCCTGCCGCTCAAGACGGTCCTGGAGCAGCTCGACATCCTCGGCGAGCAGGTCGTGCCGGTGCTGCGCCGCGAGCTGGACGCCCTGCGTCCGGCCCACGTCCCCGACGCGCCGACGCACGCCTCCCTGGTGCTCGCCGCCCGGCAGGCCGACGCGGCCGAGACCCAGGACGGCGCCGCTGAGCTGTCGGGGCTGACCTCGACGGGTCGTGCGGCATGACCCGCCGGATCGTGGTCCTGAGCGCGGGCCTCGGCTCGCCGTCCTCCAGCCGGCTGCTGGCCGACCGCCTCGCCGCCGCCGCCTCGCGCGCGCTGCGGGCCGAGGGCGAGCGGGTGGAGGTCGAGGTCGTCGAGCTCCGCGAGCACGCGGTGGACCTGGCGAACCAGCTCGTCACGGGCTTCCCCAGCACCGGGCTCGGCGAGACGCTCGACCGGGTGGCCGCGGCCGACGCCGTCGTCGCGGTGTCGCCCGTCTTCAACGCCTCGTACAGCGGGCTGTTCAAGATGTTCGTGGACGCGCTCCCGATGGGCTCGCTCGACGGGGTGCCGGTGCTGCTCGGCGCGACCGGCGGCAGCACCCGACACTCGCTGGTGCTGGAGCACGCGCTGCGCCCGCTCTTCGCCTACCTGCGGGCGACGACCACGTCGACCGGTGTGTTCGCGGCGACCGAGGACTGGGCCTCGCCCGGGGAGCTCGACGCCCGGATCGAGCGGGCCGGCCAGGAGCTCGCGCGCCTCGTCCTGGGATCGGGCCGCGCACGACCCGCCTCGGTCGGCCCGTACGACGTGAGCGCGTTCAGCTTCGCGCGGTTCGACCAGCAGCTCTCGGCCTAGGGGTACCCGGCCTCGTCCTGCGCAGCCAGAGCAGGCCGAGGACCGGGAGCACGAGCGGCACGAACCCGTAGCCGCTGCCGTAGAGCGACCACACGGTCGCCCGGGGGAACGCGGCCGGGTCGAGGACGCTGAGCGTGCCGACGGTGAGGACGCCGACGAGCTCGACGCTCACGGCGACCAGGGCGACCCGGCGGGAGGTCGCGGTGCCGCGCGCCAGCGTCACCGTGGCTACGACG
>Ga0210040_10004305_pt1 | contig 18677 bp, 10 predicted proteins | sample CryGeyCG12114_NA_FD_185462 | JGI IMG/M metagenome (GOLD analysis project Ga0210040, IMG submission 185462) | Groundwater microbial communities from aquifer - Crystal Geyser CG19_WC_8/21/14_NA (SPAdes) (version 2) | ecosystem: Environmental > Aquatic > Deep subsurface > Groundwater | place: USA...
CAGGCTATGAATAAAATTGATAAGACTAGATAAAATACTGCATTTTCCTTTTTTTATTACAGTTGAATTCAAGTCCTAGAAAACAAACCATAGCTTAGTTCTAAAAAATTTCTCCATAGTCGTCATCCTTATTCTTCATGTAATCCGTATGTACAACTCGTATGTCTACACACGTGGACTTGACACTTAAGGAAAACAAGAAGTCCAAGTACTCAGTACACGAATAAACTCATGCTCAACATGAGCACTTAACTAGCCAAGTCAACAATAGATGCGGATGAAAAATAAAGAGAAATGAAACAGAGGCAAAATAAAACTATGATAAGCACGCTTTCATGGAAGTTAACGTACATAACGTAACACTACCTTATTAAACAAGAAGATGCTATTGCAAAGATTGCATACCTGCTACCTCCTTTCATTTTTATATAGCTTATAATATATTCACCTTAAAACCCTGACATAAGTCCCTTCCAATTGCCCAAATAGTTCTATTGATAATATAACGAACAGAAAATAAGAAAACATTGTACACACAGACAACATATAATCATAAAACAACATTTATGAATAGCTCATCAGGACATGTACAGCGACTCTCATCATACAAAGGGGATTTCATACTTTCAAGTTTGGCTTTTAGAGAAAATTCATAAGAATTACATTATACATTTACATTAAGGATGATCAGCTATGATTAAATATGACGGGTATTTTTGCGCATATACAAAAAAGACAACAGAATATTTTATGATTAGTTTAGTTTATATTCACGTATAAAGCAAATTCCGAACAGAAACAGAGTTTTGAAAATACGGATGTTTAAATGTTCCTAATGCGATTGACATTGAACTCCTGATGACCGGGGTCCATCGTCATCTTCTTCATAGTATGTTCCTCGCCTGTGATTTTGAGTCTTAGGATCAAAGTCTTGCAAATGAACCTCCTCAGCATCATCCGGAATAATCGATTCTTGCCTATGTAATATTAGAAATCATCATTAGGTTTGTAAAAAACATGCAGTGACTGCAGTTGCAGCTTGTAAAATATGAACATACCGTGGAGGTAAACAGTTCTCAAGACGCACAATTACGTCTGGTGAAATCACCTTAGGGAATTTAACGTTGAATTGTATTATAAGCTTTCCCTTGTCGTGGGGGTGTCCATTGATTGGCATTCCCTCGTTCAGTACACATTTGATATCACCCGGTTTGAAAATTTCACCTGGAAGTGCTGTGATGACAAGTTGTCTTTGATCCAAAGTTGTGATAGTTTTTTGGAACCCGCAAAGACTTTCTACCAGCTCTAATTCCATTTTCATGATCAAATCGTTACCGTTCCGTCTGTACAAACAAAACAACATTTATTCGTTTACGTCCTCGGTCTTCAATGTTACTGCTTATGTGAATAACGATTGGGTGACTTACACAAAGACGTCGTCGGCTTTCTCATCAATTACGATGATAATATCACCAGGTTCAATTCCTGGTTCTTGATCACCTTCACCGTGAAGAACGAGTTTTTCTCCATCTTGCATTCCTCGTTCTACGTGGATTTGAACCAACTTCCTTTCCTTAGAGATTTTCTTTCCCTGACATTGCTTACATTTATCTGCTGCACTGAATCTTTCTCCAGTGCCAGAGCAGTCCATACAAGCACTTTGAATATGCTGTACCATTCCAGGTCCCAGTTGTTGGACTCGGAAAGTCATGCCTGCCCCTTTACAAGTAGCGCACTTCTCTGGAGGCTTTCCAGACTTACTACCAGTTCCTGGAATCATAAAATTTCGAGTTTCACTCATCCAATCACTCCCACGAGAAGTCAGAGTATAGATTCACAATTTCAGTCCCCACAAAATACTTACCGCTGCATTTTTCACAGATCACATTCTTGTGGACTGCAAGTTTTCTAGTTGTACCATTATAGAGATCTTCAAGTGTCACTGAGAGTTGATGGATCACATTTTTACCACGTCTCTCTCGACGAGGTCCACGGCTACCTCCGAAAATTCCGCCACCGAAGAACATGTCGAAGATGTCCATGGGATTATGTGCTGGTCCATTTCCTTGACCTTTGATAGCATCTTCACCACCTTCATCGTATAGTGCCCGCTTCTCTGGGTTGCTTAAAGTCTCATAGGCTTGAGATATGAGCTTGAACTAAAAAAATTACAAAAAACATCATTAACCGAAAAAGTTCAATTCGCAAGAGCAAGGACTTTTGAGACCCCAGTGCGTATCCTATCTACCTTCTCTCCCTCATCTGGATTCTTATCTGGATGGTACTTTAAAGCGAGCTTCCTATAAGCCTTTTTCAAATCAGTCGACGAGCAATCGGGACTGACTTCCAAAATATCGTAGAATTTAGTTTCCTTCACCATCACGCTACAAAAGTTGCTTCAAAACTTGCACACTCACAATTCTTCACCGCACAAATATTTTTCACCAAACAGTGACCAGAATAATCAAACAAACTTTATTCCTTGGCAGTATCTTAGACGACAATTAGAAAACTACTACTTGAATTCAAAAGCTAATAACTCTGGTTGCCCTGTAATATTTTTGCGAATGCAGCAATAATCCAGGAGGAAATCGGCTCCCACTTTAATCTATTTCGATTGTTGAGAAATCTCCAACTAATAACTAATCTAGCAAAAACACGAACCTCCTGTGCCAGGGCAATTTATATGACGACTAGAAAATTCTTCAGGATTCTACACTTCTCAGTTGCACCTCGTGTATTCGTAGGTTTGCGTCACTGTCCTATACCTCACAAATGTGTGAACTCAACACAGAGATTGTATGGAGAAGAACCTTCGAGAAACTTCAATCTGTCTATGTGCTTGCGTGCCAGACATAGCCAGCGACCAGTGGCTTGAATTTTTGCTACTCTACAAATACTTGCAATTCTGATGTTTCAGATGAAAAGACTGTAAAACCTAAGTATAAATGCATCAAATTGTACATTTTAATCAAGTTTATGACCTTTAAATTGAATAACTGCAGACATTAGGATAAGTATCGATTTAATTGTAAAGCGGGCTTCCGTACTCCGAGATTACAAAACAGTGACTGAACACTAGTAGTCTGGATTGAAAAACCATAGAATTGCGACTGCTGTTACATTTGGGCAAAATTTGAATTTTTGGGTGGGAAATTTTTTGGAGGGCGCTGGAAAGGAACGGAGAAACACGCTGTTGAAAAAGTATGAAGAGAGATAACCAAAACTTAGCGGGGCGCTCATTAAAGTTAAATGAATTCATCTTCTTGTTTGTTTAATTTTGGATATTTTGTGTGTTCTTTTTCTGTTTTTGGCGATTGTGAACATTACTGCCTTGTTAATCTGGATTTCTATAGTCAAGGTTAGTTTGTGTGCTATTATGCTGGAGTGCTCATAAGGTATTTGTCAGGTGATTCGAGGAAATCGAAATCGAGGTTATTTTGAGAGGTTAGTTAATGTACAAAAATATTCAATAGGCTAGGACAGATCGTTAAAATTAAAAATGTTCCTTCCCACCCTGGGTGACTGGTTGTATGATCACGCACGAAAAAACGTATTTAATAAGACCGCATTCAAATAGACCGTGGTTAAATAACATATTGGTATGGCCTATTATATTGGTTTGTTTTGTAAACACCATGTGTTCAAAAGACCTATTATATACAAATACCTTGTACGTTGATGCATGTCTATCGGTTCCTTTGTCTAACTAGTCTAACCCCAATTCCTGTCCCACATGCCCACCACATGCAGACTGTTTGCCGGAAGGTACATTTTTAGGATCAGTCGAATCTGTCCTAAACCTATTACCTATTTGCAGTTTTATAATATTTTCAGTATCTCAGACGGTGACCTTATCCTTTTAATCATAAATCATGGAATACGGGTTGTTATCGATCTCTGGAGTACCTGATAGTGTTCAGTCAATCAAGCAAAGTCCGGGTAGTTGTGGTGCTTTGCAAAATACAAGTCAAGCTCTTGATTTAAGCAAAAGAGTACATCATAGCGATTGGGATTCTGGTCATTATTTAAATGAAACGCATTACGAGCATGCATCGAGACAGAGCAACGCTGCAACACCTATTACTTGCTCCTCAGCGTTTGATCTTAGTGTTCGAAATCTTCATAAATCTCCAGCGGAGTATATTCCCGACAAACTTGTATTAATGAATGGGGATTCAAATAACATTGAAATAGACTGTCACAATGCGCAGTCTTCACCCTCAGAGTCCTTGGCTACAGAATTTTTTCCCATCAGTATCAAAAAATTTGCTGACATTGAGGAGCGTGGTTGCTCATTCACAAGTAAGTCATAAGTAATCTTAGTGACATTGGCCACTATTAGATAATTCTTTATCATAATATGTAATCGAGGTGAGACTAACTTTAATATATTGGTAAAATGTGGTCAGAATTCGTTTGTGATGAACCGCAGTGTGTTCTAAAGCATATATTGGAAACAGAACAAAAAGTAGATCTAATCATATCCTGCTCAGACGGAAAGCTGGGAGCTCACAAGATTTTATTAGCTTCTGCATCATCATTTATCAAAATGCTTCTGTTGGGGCATAAGGTAGGCAATAGTGCATTTCAGCTGGATTTTTTTACGTTTGGAGTTTCTTCTGCATATATTTTTCTCACTTTATAGGGCAGTGAAGTTGCAACCTTCGTTCTACCTGAAATTAAAAAATCCACCATGGAGTATTTGTTGGCTCTGATTTATACCGGGGAAATGATATTTCCTCCAGACCAGGAAGCTGACATCTATGATGCTATGCAGTGTTTGCTGATTGGTGAACATGCAGATTTTTCCCTTCAGAAAATTACCATGAGACATGTTCCTGAGGTGGTGCCTCCCAGCAGCACCAGCGTCAATGACATGCAGGAATCAGCATCTGGTAAAATGTCACCAGAAAAATGACCAGTTACCACATTTATCAGAATTTTAAATGAATTTATTTATTTCAGCAACTATGCAAGGTCTGGCACCTGTACCAATGGCTAATTCCGGTGCTAGTGATGAGCATGAATATCTTGATGAAGACATTCCTTGCAGCGATGATGAAAAAGAGGAAGAAAATGACGAGGACAAAGAGACTGAGAAGAATATTTCTAATGCCTCAGACCAGGCAAAAACGTGCGGGATTTGCGACCGTGTTTTTCTTTCTGGTAGAGCTTTGATGGTTCACCGGCGCCAAGTACATGAGTTAGAGCTAAAAAAAGACAATGGCGGCGTTTCTGTTCAAGACGCATTGATATCGTCATTTTGCTGTGTTTGTAACACGCATTATGACTGTTTAGAAGAAGCCCAGAGTTGTCTTTCAAAGCATCGAAGAGCCCGCTGCTGGATTTGTTTGAAAGTTTTTAAAGCTTCAACTCTAAAAAATCACATCTACAGGGAACACATGGAAGTGGATGAATTTGAAAACAAAATAGTACATTGTCGATGGTGTAGTTTTGTAATGCTTGTGAATTCTAAAGTCTGTGGCATTAATCTTCATGCTTGGAAAGCACATTTGGGGTATGTTAAGATATCTATGGATGTAAGACCGAATTCCAGTAATAGCTCACATGAAGTACGAAAAAGATCCAGGTTGTCCAAAGAAACTGGTTTGCTTCGATTTAAAAAAAGGAAGCTGGATGAAAACGGGAAGTTTCTTCAAGTCGCATTCCGGACTGGAAAACCTGTTGGAAAAATTGCAGTTCCTAATAGAATACAGAAAATTCTGAAGGACTACATACCTTGTGATGTGAAAAACTTTATTGGTGTTGATAACGAGATTTTACAAATTAGTTTAAGTTCACTGCCTGAAGTCGTCGTTCAGATGCAAAGAATGAAAATAGGTCAAATAGTTCATTCTCAGGTTTTGACCGACAGGGAATCTAGTGAAAATGAAGGCAGCAATTCTCTTCATGAACTGGATACTAATATTAGTCTTGGCCAAACCAATACAGATACTCCAACTCCTATTTTCGTAAAACTGGAAGTAGAAGCTCAAGACAACAGTGATTTCTTGGATTAAAATTAATGTAACTATCTACATTCCTGCAAGGATTGCAAATAGGTCAATAATTTAATAATTTTTATTTTGTGGGTTTTCCCGTGATCGTATGACTTATGCATTTATGTTCACGGTAATGATTTGGCCATCAAAATCAATAATATTGTTCTTTGTATGTTCTCTCTGTCTCTGTTTGCTTTTCATAAATATAAATATACTGTGTGTATATAAAGGAGGGGGGCTGTTTCTCAGTCATCTCAGTGTTCTCTAAGTACTTAGGGAGTAGCCATGTTAGCGAAATTACACTAGTTGAAGTTTGATTTGATTTTTGACTCCGAACTTGCTAAATATGTTCATGAAATTGTATGTACGAAAACGAACTCGACAGAATAGTGTTCTAAATAAATGTACCTCGATTTTATGACTGACTCATCGTGAAAATTATTATTATTTTCGTGATAACTATAGAATAGATGTAGAGATGAAAAATATAATACAGATATATATATTATGTTTAAATTATTTCGATTATTATTATTATTATTATTATTATTATTATTATTTATTTATTATTTATTATTATTACTATTATTATTTAAAGTGTTCCAAATAGGAAATAGGGCAGAATTAGCAGTGTTTATGTGTTTATGTTATCGTACACATTTATTGATAGCTTTTCGGTTAGATTGTAATCCTTAATATTCTTCATACTGTTTGTAGTTTTTGTTATGTTTTTCTATTCTACTATTCGAACTGAGCCTAGAAGAGTGAAGTTACTATGATGTGAGACTGATACTGATGCTTAGCACTGAACAAGTGCTATACAAAAAATATTTTTTACTAGTGATTTTTATTAGCTTTCGATTTCAAGTGTTTTTTTACAGCTAACTGTATTGAAATTATCGTGTTCTTTTTATGATGCATTCTATTTGTACTATTTTGTAGTCAATGACATAGCATTTACAGTGCGAAATGCCTGTGCGTTTATAATAATGGATGCCATATTGATTCATATCGCTTGCTGCTTGCTGCATGAAACATTATACTATAACGTAGTTTAAGATTCTCAAGTGTCAAAAGGTTAAATAAAAGTAATTAACAGAAAGTAAAGTCCATGTATGCATTTCTGTTACTTGATTTAAAAGATGTAGGAGCAAATTTAATGGGGTGAATAATTTTAAAACTCAGAACTACTGCATATTGTTTAATTTCATGCTAGAAATATAATAATTTATTCACGGATGATATCAATTAGAGGAGTTAAAAATAAGTACTTAATCTGCTGAACCCCAAGATATTTTGTAAATATTATCAAGTTCATTGCTCTTCTATGCATACTATTTATGTTTTAAGCAAGAAAAATGGCTGAAGTCTACAAATAATTTCCATATTTACTTCCAGAGGCGTTATTGAGGATAGTAACAATTTAAGACTCAATAATATTATCGCTGTTTCTTAGTTTATCTCAAAACAATAATCTCAAGAAATATTGACAGAATTATAAGAAGCCATATATTAAATCAAAAAGGACATCGGCATATTCGCAAAAGGGAAGGGAAGTTTCTGTAAGTCCTGAAAAATTATGGAACGCTTCAGTTTAGCAAAAATTATACTAATCATTACAGAAGCGTGAAAACTGAAAAAGCAGTCATATTTGCCCGAATACGCGCTGATTGAAAAAAAATGCGCATCATATTAGGGGTACACCTGAAGCCCTGTACTATCGTAGATTTCTACATGGCGTACATCTCCCAGCCAATTAGAGAAGATTACCACCTCTACCTACTGATCCGATTGGCTGGGATGTGTACGCCATGTAGAAATCTACGAAAATATAAGGCTTCAGGTGTACCCCTATTAAGAATCATGCTCTGCACTGTCTGCACGAATTCTGACTAAATCCAGCCCAAGTAGAAGTCTTTTTAATGCAATATCTGTCTGTTTGTAGGTTGCGGTCGCAGTCACCATTCGCCATATGCATCCAAAATGGAAACGCAATACAACTGTCACTTTTGCAGTGAACCAAATAAACTGTAGTGTCTATGTCTATATAACAGGTCATACATGATAGAATCTTCAAGGTATATGTAGCCCAAAGCTCAGTTCGTTAGTTCATGTCAATAATGCAATTGCTCCTTCTTAGAACTTGTACACAACTTTAATCAAAACTATCTCTGTATATTACATAGAGAGATGCAGACTCTGACTGAATGGTCATTAAGCACGTAGCAGAAAAACAACTTTTCTTTAAGGTGTCATAAACCATCGGCTGCAAAGCGCAACAAAGTGCATGAGTCGCTGACCGAATGCTAAAAATCATGAATCCAATCAAACAAACTCAAAGCGTGTGAGATTGCGAGAATACCGTAGTCTTCTTCAGTAGCAGTGGCTATAGCAAAACATAGAGAATAAGAATAGAATTTAGTAGTGTGTAAACGGTTGGAAGAAAAGTGGACGAGATTTTGAATGTAACTTTTTATCCAGAACACTCACCTGATTCCGTGCTTTCACTTACTTCAGATCTGTGTTATTGTGAGAAGAGAAGTCAAGTGCCCAAAAACCTGTTTTAATATTTATTTAGTATTTACTAAACTAGCCTATACCAAGTGGTTCATCGGCTGGGAATTGCTTATCAAGCGACTTGGTAGCTGCTATAACGGGACTTTGTCACACACAACAACAGTGTGTAAAATATTTAGCTGTGAACTTGAGATATGTAAGGTAAGCTGCCATTTGGCCAACAGACAATCATAATTGAATAATTTGTTTACGTCACGTCAGAGCAGAGTTGATTGATTAAGTAAGTTTGGATAATAATTTGTTTGAATTGGATTAGCCGGAGAAGAACAATTTCATCTGGAGCGGAAATGTTTTTGCGTGTCTGAAATAAACAAACCTGACATAACAGGATATTTTTAGAATCAATAAATAGAAGTACAGATAGTTGTAACATCGCTGGATCAGTTTTGTTGTAAGTATCTAAATTCGCTTGCTTGTTCCAGTCCGGGACAAACTCTTATAGTATTGGAAATTGAAATAAATCAATGACTTATTTTAGTCTTTATAATTTCCCAACAGATAAAACACAAGTTCTTGAGCTGAATCCGTCTAAGTCATGTCTATTGCAGAACGAAATGTTGATGAAGACAATGCCTATTACCAACCAGTGGCGCGGCATGTTGCTTATTTAGTTTGTGGATGCCCAATCGGGGGGTCTACACCTTCGGCATCCACTTCTGGAGACAATCGTCAATGTGATGACTGCAGACACTGCAAAGGTTCCTAAAGTTTTTGTTAAACAAAATAAGATATTGATACAGGCACATCCACTTCGTGGATGCCGGACAAGCCCATTCAGTTTATTTTACTTTGAGAATTACGATGTCTGGAATTTTTCACTCGAGTTCTATTTCACAGCTTTCGCAATTTAGTTTTACGTAAAAAATGGCAATCATCTAAACTGTTTCTAGAAGTAGCGGCTGAATTTCAGTTTATTAATTACGTCTGTGAATAAAAAATCGTAAAAAATATTGTAAGCTACGTATCAGTAAGTTTTATGGGGGGCTTAAAGGGTTTTTGTGCTTTACCAGCCCTTATAGATTGCCTTTCATCTCTAATTACAGAGATAAGGCCGCTTTTTAAGATAGGATACATTTTTTTAGCGAAACTACCCAAATTAGATTCCTGGCTCTGACCAAATTTTTAACATTGGTATATCACAATCGCAACTAAAGGAACATGACATTTTTTCTATACATTTTTATGATATTAATTTACGTAGTATTCGGTGTACGGTTATGTCACTCATATTATTCTATTTATTTTAACTTTGCAGTATTTGAGTGGGCTTGGGATAAAGAGTCTGGCGCTGACACTGCTGTGTTTCGGAATGATGACAGGGAAGTTTTTTTCAACCCTGGATTTTCCGTCGGCACTGCAGCATTTCGTGGAACAAAAGCATTAGAGAAAAATCGTCATCACTATTGGGAAATATTAATGGCCACAGAGGCTTATGGAACTGACATGATGATAGGAGTTTGTACAGAAGCAGCTGATCTAAGAAAGTTTAGTCACAGCTTCGTATCTCTTGTTGGACTTGACGAACACTCATTTGGACTATCGTACAATGGTGACATTCAACATAAAGGACAAACTCATTCTTACACTGGTTGCTTTGGCCAGAATGCAATCGTTGGTGTCCATTTGGATACCTGGAGAGGCACTTTGGAGTATTTTATTGACAGGAAACCTTTAGGTGAGGCTCTCAAGCTCTCAAAAACAATGTCAAAGTCAAATTAAAACGACCGTAATCCTAATGATGAGTATGCTTTTACTGTAGGTATCGCTTTCAAAGGACTAAAAGACAAAAAGCTGTATCCTATTGTATCATCTACTGCGGCCCGGAGCGGAATGAATTTAATATTTTGTAGATCATATCCTGAATCTTTACAATTGCGAGCGATGCTACAATTAGGACGTCAAATGACAATGCCGGATAACATAGCTATGTTCAAGGTGCTCTCTCTCCCACCGGGACTTAAATTATGGATGAAGAATAATTTCTGGTGGATTGTATCAGCCCGAGGCCATAAAAAGGAAGAAGAGCAAGCTCTAGAGGAGGGTAACTCAAGTGATACTAAAAAGTTGACTAGTTCTGAATCTATAGTCAAAAATGGAAGCAGCGAACAGAGTTCATCTCAAACAATTGTCTCAAGTGATACTCCGTCGTCTTCTAAATCAGACAAAAACCATGAAGGTGCAGATACCGAAACTTTACAAGTGGCTGAAGGTCGTGTTACAAGAAGTCGAGCTAGAGCTGCAAGTGGCAGGAATGACCCACAACCAGGGACTTCCACGTCAAACAGTAGTAGTAGTACGAACACAGGAACAAAATGTTCCAGCGCTCCTTCAACGCCTGCTCGAAGTAGGAAATCTACAAAGAAGAATGCCGATTCTTCCCCAGAACCGAAGAAGAGGATGTGCCTCCGGTCTCAAATGACTAAATGAACCTGAATTAGCGTTTTTTATCAATCTGTTTATCATTATCTTAATTTTGACCTTAATTGACATTCGCAGTCACTGTGAGGAAACAAATTGTCAGAAAGTTTTTGCTTATTGGTTGGTTATTCTGTTGGTCCTGTTCGGTTGGTTATTCTGTTGGTCCTGTTCAGAGCGTTGACTAATGACATTTGTTTCTTTTGGTTATTGTTATTTCATTTGTTCAACTGCTCATTAGTCTGTTATTGTGTATTTGTTAAAGTTTTGTTTTATTGATATTTATTTAAGTTATTAGGTGGACATGAAAGCACACTAAACATTAGACCAGTGTTTTGGATATAAAGGATCTTTTTATGAAAAGCACGTCTTTCATGGTAAACATGCTTTTCTCAGCTCGCTAAACTCCGCAAGCTAATGTACTCTAGCGTTTATTGTTTGATTCGGCATAAATTCCCTAAAATACGGACTCTGCATTCGAGAGAAAGTAGAAATAATAACTTCTCTGGTCAAAATTGAACTGCAATAGTCTGCTTGCTAATATAGTATGCGGGGAACAGATTATATTGGATAGTAACGTGGGCATACAATTGAGTTTGGAAGTTTGTATTGGATGTAACATATTTTTCTCACACAAAAAACGTGTTAATTTGCTCGCTTGTTAATTTCGTACTTGTTATTTGAATGTGTAATACTATTGCATCATGCATCCGTATTTTTATTGCCGAAAATGATGTTGATATTACTGACTCCTTTTTTTATTAATCAGTGTCAAAGGTTCCAAAATAAACGCTTTGATTAAAAGCTGGAAGAAATCCGCATCTCTCACTTATCTTTATTTATTGAAAAATGACCAGCCTTGTGAAGGATTACCATCGCACATATAACTACTCTGCTCATTTTATAATGAACTACCTGTTATCTGTGTAGTAGATTAATTATCCAACCGCATCCATGAATTTTTACATTTTTTTAGATATAAATTACTTTGAATTCTAAATTTTTTTGAGGATGAGATAATCTGCTATCAATATAGTCTGCTTGAAGATAGTCCTCATGATATCAACTGACTTATTACCTACTCGTACACTAGAGCTGTTCGGCTGTTCCTTTTTGCTCAAATTATTATTGATTTCATATTACAAGGAGAATATATATTCCTAACCGGTTGACTTTGTTTGTCGACTATACGCCTTGTGATTCTTCATTGCTCATCTATTTATTGCGCAATTAACATATTTCATGCCAACAAATCGTCTTATTTGCATTAATTGGATGACACTTATACCTAGAGGCGTTAAAGAGCGTACAAATGGATGGATCATTATACTTATTTATATCATTTTGGACCCATTTTCACAGCACGCTCCCATATAATATTCTGTCTCATCGAATTTCCAGCACGTAAATTACACCTTCAAGGTTTTCCTGCACATCCTAAAACAAAATAAACAGAATAGCGTCTATCCATGCAATAAAGTTGTTGTTCTACTTTACGTCTATGGAAAAAATTGGAGTAGGATGCTTTTACAAAAAAATACTAAACATTCTATGTATCTGATACCTTAACAAAAATCTATTAGGTCGTACATTTCTAAACTGATGGCGCATCTTCATTTTGTTATCTTCTTGGATATTTGTAGTATCCTCATCCTCATATTTCCTACATGTTGCTATGTAGTTAGCAAATAGACGTACTTTCTGCACACAATTCGTACAAGTTACCTGCTGGTTTTGCAACCATGCTTTATATCATAAAGATGTAATAGGGCGCTCCTGTTGCCAACCTGCTGCTAATGGGCAAAAATCCTACCACAAACTTTATACAGGTGATTCGGGTCGGGCATTGTTATGATAGCTTCAACAGGTATCTATCTATCTACCAACTACCAACCTCAACTCTAGTTATGCTAGTTTAAGTTGCATTGCATACAGCTTGGGGAAAGATGCGAAAAACCTAACCTATTCCACAATACCCACGCATGCAGAATTCAACGGCTAATCTTATCTCCTTTGTCCAAGCAATTGCAAAACTGACCATGCATATACGTACCTGAAGATGGGAATTTGCAAAACGAGAATAGCTGCAGGTTTGCCGGATCCGAGTTTTATTCAAAGATCGGAGCATTTTTGCAATCAGTATCTTAGTTTCTTCCATTTCGAAACAATCTCTTCCCTAAGTTGCAAAAATAGTTGTTTGCAGTTAGGTTATTTTTCGAGATTTTAAGTTATAGGCATAACTGATATTTTAAGTTGCAACAAAGAAGTATACGTATTCAATTTCAAAGCCGGTCTTCCATATCGTTCACGTGGACTAAAAACATCAGGGATCTGGGCTCTGGTTCAGAGTTTCCCCACAAGTTATCACAAAATGGGTACGTTAAAATATTTGTATTTTGCCTTCCTATATTTATTTATGTAGTTCGCAAAATGTTATGCTTATGCAGTCTTCTGCATAATATTAGGGTGGATAGAAAAAAGTAAAGAATTGGTTGCGTTGATTTACATTTAATGTTTTGCTAAAATCCAAAGCACAAGAAGAAGTTGCTTTGATGAAAAGGACGCGTTGGTTATCTCAATTGTGAAAGGTGCGCATGTGCTTCAAAGCAATAGTATTTAATTTGCCACCGCGCACTTGGGCATAATTTCGTTTTCATATTTGTGCTGCGTATATGTAAGTTTACATCACTACGATCACTATTTATCTACCTGCTTAGCAAAAATGTTCTCATATTTTGAGCACAAAAAGTGAAATTTGAAACTAAATGATCTTTTTCTTTTTCATCCAAGAGATTGCAAACTTAAGTAGCAAGCTACATATTTGATTTTGTTGTAGAATACTTTTAGTTCGTTAGTTATATACTCATATCTTCATTTTATTGGGACTCCAACAAAAGACAAACTGGCGAATTAATGCCCCATTGTTTTCTCATTTTCCGCTCCTTCTTTGTTTCCAACATTGTTTCCATTGCGTGCAGCTCTTCAATTACATTTTCCAGGCATTATTATTCCCTATTATAATAATTCATCATACCAAGTGCATCATCTTACGCGGAAGCTTTCTACACATCAAATTGTATTTTGTCAGACACTAACAGACAGAAAACAGCATTTTTGCAACGTTTTTGGTTTTTAGTTTTATGGCAATGTTCGATGAACTCTGCTCGGCCACATTGATACTTCAGATACTATACGTAAGCGTGAACAGCAAAAGTGATCGGTGTGATTTAATTGGGCAGCATCATTTCATTCCCATGATATAGTTCCATTCCACTACACATGCACTGTGTTGACTTCAAAAGAATAATGGCAGTGTTTTTCTTTTTTATCGAACCCTCACTTGTCATGTTATCTTAATACGACAGGTAGCTTGAGTTATGTGGTAAACCATTCGTATACAATGCATATGATAGATTGAAAAATCTAAGGACAATGTAGAATCTAAATTACTGCTGTAGACTGTTAAATATTTCATTACTTGCTAACTAACTAGCAAGTAGTGTATCTTTAATGAGTAATTTATGCAGGCAGCAAGCAGCCTGCATTATGTGATCTTTGGTAGGTATTTAAAATCCAAGAGACTATTTAAATGTGATGTAATTGCAAAGCGTTAAATAGCAGGAAGTTGTGTACAATACTAAAATTCGCATAAAATTGCGACAACTAACTATGCGTACACACACTCAAAGTTTATGCCCGCGAATCAACCCTTTTTAAGCAGACAAAGTAGAATTTTTTACTGACGTCTTTGAACTTTTCATGTTCCCAGACATTTTATCTTTCGTACTCAGTCAGTCACAACATGTATGGAAATTATTATAATTTTTCTTGGGTCTTGAGGATGCAAGCAGGTTCCTTATCTCTAAATGATTTCATTGATCCCTATAATTTCCTACAGAAAACCCTCCATATTCCATCGTAAAGATTGTCTTTGCTCATGTAAAATTGGTTGTTACCAACAGAGCTTTAACCCCTAGTCACACATTCATGGGCCTAAAATGAAAACAATAATGCCTTTCAAGGTGCATAAATAAAATTATTATCAATAGTTCTACTCTTTAGCTGTCTTTACAAACTAACTTCAATCCTTATAAAGTACAATAGGCTATTTATTTCTTGTACCACCTCAGTCATTGGAATTAAATGCTTCCCCCACCAGTCGTCATAGATTAATGGGCAGAATATGATAATAATGCGTGCACTAAGAAAATGTTGCGTACCACCGGGTAAATGATCTCTGTAAGCCACAACAACGTTCCAAATGGTCATGCATGTATGGATTCCATTGAGACTCAAATTTGTTAGATTAACTGGGAACAACAACATTTGTATTAGCAGACTCAGCTTTTAACTAACTATCTGTCAATCAGGAACTGAAGAAATCCTGTAAATAAACTATTGTACTGTAAAATCAGTTAGACAACCATATTGGCATTAGTAAGTTCGTTGATAGTACTGTTGGTCTGGTCAAGTTCCTGATTTATTATTTCAAAACCTCATGATCCATGAATGCATAGTGGAAACAAACTTCTCACACGTATGGAGTGAAACGAGCGTAATAATAGATACCAACAAATCAGTTTCTTGTCGCCATTCACTCAGTTCCGTGTTCCCGTCAAATCAACAGATCTCATCAATAATTTTCCCAGTCTCCATTCTTCAGACATCCCCTCACTTCATTACTATGTGTGCAATCAGAAAGAAAATCCACTTTGTTGTGTCTCATCATGATGAGTGAGTGGGATTCTTTCAAGTTCAAGTCAATGAATTATTGCTATCGGCTACATGCTGTAACCCATGTTGTGAGATTTTTGGAGATGCTTAAACTTGGCTACTTGCACGCATCCCAATCCCAAGTATCGATGAAACTAAAGAGCACCGCATGGCATAAATTTTATGATAATTTCATCACAGAAAAAAACTGTATTATTGGGAGATCAAGCTTATTGAGCATAGTGAATTTGCTCACTTGCTTGCTACCTACGGGTTTCTCCTGATAATTATGTATGCATGATTTTTCGTAGAAAAATTTAGACGACTGGTTGCACAGGAGTTTAACAAGGAAACTTGGATTTATGCTGCCCCTATTTGTTTGTAACAAACTTACCATGCCCCAGGAGGATATTAGGTGGCAACTATTGGGCATACAAAAAATCATGTATATTTTAATTAATCAGCTGGCTGCTACTAGATCAAGTCAGGGCAAAGTCTATAGGGAAAAAAATCATGGGATCAACATGATGATGAGCTCAGAGCACAATAGTTTTTAACATGGCGAGAAGTCACTTCCACATGATATGATAATTCATGGATGACAGTGAAGTCTGTTTTTTCTGCGTGCGTTGTGAATTGTGAAGACAGGTTTTCTGCGTACCCAAGTCTCGTATATTTGTAGTTAGCTATCTAATGCATAGTGTGAAATAAATGACAGGGTTGTTACATTTCATTTGATCGTATTTCACATTTTGACAACTTTGATGGAATGCCTTGAGACACAAAAACACGAAAGCCGCTGACTTAGATGTTTAGAATATTGGATTACGTTTTGAGCATCATCAAAAGTCTAAGCGAGAGCAAAAAACTCCCTAGTCATATTAAACACAATTGATCTTCTTTTTCTCTTCGATCAATTATTTGTATATTCCATTAGAGATGACATTCGATTGGTTTGTCATATAAATCAATTGGGATAAAATAATCGTGATCTTTCCACAGTGACTACGTAATCGGCTTCTTTTAGATCAATTCTTTATTTTTTTTGCTAGGGAGAGGGAAATTGTGAGTAACCATGCTGAGCAACTATTGCAAACTTATTGTAACTTATCATACCATACCATGATTACATCATTATCTGATTCTCAGAGATTTTCAAGTGTTTAACAAAACAATGAACTTGTCCACACTCACTCGACATTTACATTTCTCATTAACAATCCAAACACGAACTATGTACAGGTGGACATTTCGAGACACATTCCACAAATGCAATAAGAAATCCTCATATCTGTTGGTGACTTTTTACCCAAGCTCCCCAAGTTCAAGTCCATTGAGCTAGGTTTAGTTTGCAAATCGTTAGTTAGTTATGAACGAACCTAACCTTCCGGCAGGGTAACAAGGTCGTTAATTATTTTCCTCTGGTATGTCACTTACCTTCCCAAGTCGTTTTAATACGCGACCGAGTAAAATTCCACTGTTGAACAAACTGACGAAAAATGCATGTATAATCCACCATTTAACACTCAAATCCTGGTCAAGTTCGTTTCACTTGCTCAACCTGTTACGCTTAGGCCTCATTCTTTCACAGACTTAAACTTGGCTAATTTATTACCACTGACATAAAGCAAACAATCCCCAGCAGCTGACCAAGATTTTGTTACTATGCTTCAGAGTGAGTGTAGATAGTTTGTAGTGTGAAAAACTAAAAGACTTAATATTTTTATGACATTACAGATAAAATCAGTCTGAAAGTCAACTAATAAATATCTGTAAACCATACATCATTGCAATTGCTGCTAACAACTTGTAATTATTATTGTTTCCATACAAGAAAACGAACAATTTTATTACAACCGTAAAAACTTTGTGTAGTAATCTTCACTTTAAATCCAAGTTCAGACATTCACGATGATGGATGGATCACATCATTATGACAGTAGATGCAAAGACTGACAGAAAGTTTTTTTTATGGTTTGTTATCTTCATACCGAATCATTGGCTACAGCTCCGTTTGATTTGAGCACATGTTCAGCTTTTTAACTAACTCACTCACTACATGTTTACAATGAGTATGTGCCGAGTTCATTATACCATACCTTTGAGCGGCAGTTAGTAACTAACTAACTAACAATAATATAATAACAAAAATTTCGTGACCGCTTGTCAACCCAAGTCTAACTAACTAACTACCTAACGCATGATGTGGTAATTGATTCTCAATGGTGTCTTATGGGCTTATAGTGAATGCTAATTGTGCGATGAAAAGTCAAGTAAGTTTTACCAAGCACTGAAGAGAGATACATATAACTTGATTAGTCAGGCAATTGTTCGTTTGATGCTATAAGAGCTGCGAGGATTATTTCCGTCACCTCCGGTGGTTGAAATTCATTGTTAACAGCCAGTCTGAGGGTTTCCATAAGCAAATACAGATTAACAAACATACAGTAATGAGAATCTGAATATGTAATGAGCAAAACGTAAGTATATTACGGCTGGAAGCTGTGGGAGATCCCTGCCTTGTCATCATCCTTGACATAATGGTGTTTATGAGTAACTTGAATTTGAAACGACTTCATTTATGATAACAATATTTGCATAACTTTAAAATATTATAGGTTTGTTACTGTTCGGAATCTGTATTCTAAGCACACTTAACTACAAATTCGCGTAGGCTAGAATGTTGCAATACTTAGAATGCAAGATTATAATATCTAACACCGAAAAATAAATCACTTTCATAGCAAAGGCAAAACGGGTGAAACCTCCTGAATGCAACAACTACAACTAACTAAAAGTTTTATGAAATTACAAATAACTAAGTTTGACGCCATTTTGCATTATCCATATTAATGTCACTAAAATAGTTATATTAGCTGATTGATCTAATGGCATCATAGTACTACATAAAACATGGTTTTGTAAAATTCAACTTACTCCAAGATTTTAGCCATATGACGTTGGCGT
>Ga0210040_10004307_pt1 | contig 18676 bp, 17 predicted proteins | sample CryGeyCG12114_NA_FD_185462 | JGI IMG/M metagenome (GOLD analysis project Ga0210040, IMG submission 185462) | Groundwater microbial communities from aquifer - Crystal Geyser CG19_WC_8/21/14_NA (SPAdes) (version 2) | ecosystem: Environmental > Aquatic > Deep subsurface > Groundwater | place: USA...
CCCGTTCCAAACAGAGTTTACTAACACAAATTTCATCTTGCGTTTTCAGGTGATTTTAGCTTTAACATGTGCAGCATAGGGCGCTCCCGTTGGTAATTACCTGACTCAGCCTTCGGCTTCGTAATAACTATAACAAACTATATCATACCTTATTTTACAACCTACATTAACTATACTACTATAACTAATATGAACTAACTAACCAAAGCATTGGATGGCAAGTGTTCATAATTCTCACGACTCGGTTGATTCCATACTATAAACGTGCGTAAGCATTCCACCATTCCAAAGCATATGAGAGCAATCAGAGGTTCATTTCCCATCATTAATTTCCTTTTCCTTGCCCACTTATGTGTATAATATGCATACTAACTACAAATGACATAAACAAATCAACTTCTCCCGATCCCATACCGACTTCCTCTGTGCACACAATAGAACTACTTTTGAGTCGAGACGAGGACATGTTGACCAACTTGTCTGAATCATAGTCTCCTTCAGTTGGTCACAGTATTCGGTCCACTGTCCCCATATTTACTACCCGTGTGTGCGCAAAAATGCGTGCTTTCATACCCTAAAAATGATGAAGAAACCAAAATCCGCCATCTCAAAGGTGCCACTTCTAGTCCTTACATTCATTATCACACTATCTCAAGTCGACAGCAAAGGTTGGAGATACAAAAAACTACAAGAGATTTTACAATCAAACCGAGATTTGGCTCTCAGTTGGAGTGAAAATGATTGGAAGTTCTCTTCGAAGGAACCGAGTGATCCGAATTCTGTGCCTGGTCGGCCACTGCGTAATCATGATCGGATGCTTTCTAATAGTGCTAGTAGTGGTTCACATCCCGGACGATTAACTCCTAGTGCAAAATTGTCCACAGAACCCCAATGGGAGCCTCGATCTATAAATGACAATGATGGTTGGTCTGTCCTTTTTGGTCCATCTACCAAATCGGAAAAGCCGCAATCTATTTCTCCCAGCCAACATACTGAGCAGCGAATGCTCCTAAAAGAGCCAGAACGAGTCATCACTTTCAGCTATAAAGATACACGTCCACCACCAGTGTCAATTTTGCAAGAAACTGAGTCCCCTCAACTTTTTACAAAACGAAGTGGAGAGAAAAATCCAAAAAATTCGGTAACTACTACAGTCACCGAGAAACATAGTAGCAATGGACGCCGGTACAATGTTATTGAAACCATGGGGGGATTTGGCAGGAGACTTAAAACGACCGAAAGGCCTAGTCCAACCCAAGCTGTGGAGCAAATTCTCAAGAAAAGCAAGAATTACAAAAACAAACAACCACCCAAATTGGTTCATCCTTCCATGCGGAGAGAAAAGTATCCAAAAAAACCGACAAATTCAGACAACGGACATAAGCAACATAATAAGCAGCAGCTAGCCCCCACTTTGGCTAGCCGATTGAATCTAAATCAGAAAGAGCAAAGTTTTGGCAGTAGCAAAGTTGTGAAATCCACAATGCAGAGTCCAGAAAGTGTATTGAGGAAACCCATTACTTCTATGGATAAACGACCTTTGAATCCATCCAAGAATGCACATAGTGGGGGGCACAAAAAAGTTTCTAGTACTATGCAAACCGTCACATCTCCTGTATATAGTCGCCCCAGCTATTCTACATTGATTACGGGTCCACCTCCGACTTGGTGGACCAGTAGTAATGTTAATCAGAATAGTTTGTCGCGAACCACACATTATGGACCTCCCGGATACCCCAGAGAAAGTAATACGCGAAGATTTGTTCCCCCCGGGGTAGATCCCTATATTTATCATCCTCACATGGGTGGCCCATCTCACCCGCATTCCAATTTGTATCCACATCCTCATCATTCTGAGCCATACATGTTGCCAAGTGACCACCATGAATTGGGAATTGAACATTTTCACCGCCCACCTCATCCACCTATGCATGACGTTCCATTGTAAGTCTACTTTTCCACTGTGTGAAATTATCGCATGAAAATAACGAATAATTTTCCTGATATGTTTAAAAAACAATTTTGTCTTTCCCGCATGGGATTAGTACAAATGAAGGTGAGGAAGAATTTGGCGCTATTTGCGTGCAATTAATTATATAGAATGCTGTTTAGGAAATGAGTTTAGTTTTTAGGAATTCCCAAAAAATCAATTAAAGTGAATTTCATTTGCTGCATGCAATATTTTTTTCTAGGCCTACACCAAAATTCAACACAGGACAATATTTATTACCGTTGGATAGGAGGATTGTATATGTTTCTATGCTACTTGCCTGGTTTTTCTGGATTCTCGCATTTTGGGCCCACTGGAAAGATCCTGGTAAAGGAAAACCCCCATTCAATCAGCCTTTGATTCTAAATATCCCAGAGGATGGATCTCCACCTATTTTAAGTTCTTTCAGGTAAACAAATGATTATTTACAATGTCTTGCTTATAGTTTAAAAAAGCTTGCTTGCTCGCTTCAACAACCCTTTAAAGCAATATTTTCCCTTTTTTACCGTTCATTCTTCTATATATTCAGGATTTAGATAGTACTCATGCTTTAACAAACTCCTGCCTTATCCCTAACTATGGCATTTTTTACAAGCAGTGCATCACTATACTTTGTTGAGTGACTATCACAATAACAATAAAATGCATCCATTTACTTTGCTTCCATCCCTTGAGGCTTTTTTAGGGGAAGACAAAGGCTCCAAAGCAACTAAAACCACTTGCTGGCTTGTAAATATCCTTGACCGTGTTCAACAACGTTTTCTTCTCGAATCTTTGAGACTCACTCGCTAATGCATTCTACCTGAGATACATAGTACACAACAATGTATTACGTGAGCAGTAAACGTACTCTCTGTTATCACATTCATAGATCTGAATGTGTGCTTAAAAAAGGGTCTAACGGGACCCTTTGTTTAAAAGAACCTTGAACTTACAAAATGACCAGGTAATGCAAGTCTCTTTAGTTATAGTTCCAAGCTTGACGCATTTTTAGCCCGATACAGGGCTTATGCACCCGTGCCACTTTTTTTGATATGTTCAACTTTCAAAAGCATCAACCAATTGACTTTGAATTTTGGATATGTTTAGATTACGCAAAGATAGAAAGATATTTTGCATTCTAGGTACCATCGAAAAATGCCTAAGCTGGTTTTAAGCAAGTAGGCAGTGATCATTGTGTTTTCAATTAAAGTTATTAAATGCAAGTGTAAGAAAATTTAGTTCTCCACTCTATTTGTTTGTTGCCTGTTTTAAGTGACGACTCAAGCTGTTGTATCATAAATATAAAGCCGTAAATTTAGTAATCACACACGGACTTTACAAGTTAACTGGGCCAAAACGAGTTTTTTATCACTAACTTAAAACTACAAGGAAAATCAGTTTATGCATAGAATTCAAGAATTTTCATCTAAAGCATCCGAACTTACAGTAATAAAATTAAAAAAATATAATAGAATAAAATAACTTAGGAGTAAATTTAAACAGAAAAAATATTTTTCACTGGTCACTGGCTAAAAAGGTTAGCTGTTAATGCCTTCTAAACTGTACACATGTTTTAACATCTGTATCGGGCTCTGCTAAGTTGTAAAAGAAGTTTTTACTTTGTCCATGGGATGGATTTCCCCGAGATTATTTGATGTGAATGTGTTTTCCATAAACACAGATTCCTTTTTACATCCACTTTTTTGTACTCTGTGTACCTGTCAGTATTTTTTCCCTTGAACAGAATTCGTTACTGAATGTTTTCAGGGTTTAAAAGAATTTGACTGCAAAATGAATTCACTTCCGACTTTCTCTGACTGTCATGTTGGATAATTTTGAAGGTCAAGGGAGTCTAATTCATGCTTGGTTCACCTACTTTAGCAAGGGCCATGGCCATTTTATTGTAATTAGGGAGACTTTGAGACTTTAAGACCTATATTTCCCCAAATCACTCAGTCGACATGTGCAGGGTACAGGTTTTAAAGATTTAGATTCCTATTGCCTTAAAACCTTCATCTTATGCTTTATTATTACTGCTTATTCTCTATTGACATTAATGTGGTTGCTCATAATTACCACACAATTTTCATATTTAGTATTCTGTAGCACAAAAATACTGCCTACTATATAAGCTTTTCGTATCAAATCGCAACCACTGCCATGTCATGGAATCAATGTATAGTCAAAAGGAGAAAAATTCCCGAACTGGCAAACTATGTTACTGTTTTAGGATTCCTGCATCCATTGCATTGCTTTTCCTACCCGAGCTTTAAACTTCTTTTTACGGTCTGCATCTTGAAATCCTTAAGGGCTAGACCTTTTTATCCATTCCTTTCTTCCTCCTTCTTCTTCTTTATCTCAAATTTCTACCCACAGGACAAAAGCAGGTGGCAACTCATAATAAACAACAAGCTCCCTGAAACATTCCACGTATAAAAACCAAGGGCAGGGACCAAAGCCCTTCATTTCCAGTCTAACTTTCCAGTGTGTGCCATCACAAAACGAGCGCATTCATCTCCTAGTACAAATATAAACTTCAGGTTCTCATCATGGGCCAATTTCGAAACATTTTACTCCTCTGTCTGCTCATGGTAGCAGTAACTTTGGCAGAGGAACCGAAAGCTGATTCTGCAGTCGCGGCTCCTGCAGATCCTCCAAGCGCTGATAAAAAGAACGGTGTGGTCAAGGATACGGAAAACTTCTTCAGGGAAAACTGGAAGGCTATCACTGGGGTTGTGGGTATAGCCGGTGCATTAGGGCTGGGCTACTATGCGTACTATATGTACATGGTAAAACACGCTACTTCTGCCACTACAAACAATGCTGGCTACTTTCGTCAGGGGTATTATAGTGGTTATGGAAGGTATTGATCCCTTAATGCTTGACTTTGTTTTGTTTGCGGGACAAATCGTGTGGTTTTTTTATGGTTTTAATCAGATTTTAAACGATTTTTTTGTGTGCTTTCAGATCTATGGATGCTGGCGAGAGCAAATGGAACTTTACCAAGGTTTTGGAATATATTGAAATCGCTCAGAGGACATATGAAGGCTTTGACTGGCAAGATTTAGCTTGCCAACACAGGACTTTGTGTGAACTAGCTCAGAAGCAAGGTGAATCTGTTGGACGCAAAATGAGTGAGAGCTCCATTTATAAGTAAGTACCAGTTTTTTCCTATAGGAAATGTTCCTGTTTATTCGTTAGTTAGTTAGATTGCTATCTAACTGACCAACTAACCGAGTTTTTTTGGCTCCTTGGCTCTCAGATATGTAATTTTTCAATTTTTCTGTGATTTTCAGGATTGTTGACTTTTTGAACGGAGTCCCGATACCTCGAGTGATTCAAACTATGTTGAAAGAATACAAAGTCGCTTTGGAATACGGATGGAGTGGAAAAGATTGTGCTGCCAAGTTCTCCAAATGCAAATTCTCCATCAAAGAAGTGTTCAATAATGCGCAAAAGAGGAAAAGTTTTTAGTTCCATGACATAATATGACCATGACTTGGACACGACAATTTCCAGACCGATTATAGTTGCTTAGTACACCCAATGTGACGAAATTTTACTTTGCTGCGTAATTGCTAACTAGTTAGTTTAGTTTAGTTACTGACCAGACTGTGAGTCTTGTACAAACTTAAAAAACTTATACGGACACCAAAATATACATGTGACGATTTATTGACATTTTTTTGGTTGCAAATAAAGTGGAAGATTTTAAAAATTGAAGGACCGTTGATTTTTTTAACGCATTTATTGACTTTGTACATAATTTGACAGACTTTAACAATAAGTGAGCAAGACCGAGCATTCGAATGACTAACTGAACATAAAACATTGTACATCTTTTGTAGGCTAAGATCAATCCTGTTCCCTTTCCAAGGCTAAAGGACTCATTTTCACATAATGATCTAAACACTGTATCATGTTGCGTACTTATAATGCTAGTAGTTTTGGTTAGCATAATCAAGAACGATTATACGTGAAAGTTTTGACTGAATCAGATCATACAATAGTTGTTAGTTAGTTATCAATTACTTTGTTAGTGGATAGAGAATTTTTTAATTTGTTATTAATAATGTTAATTGGATCACATGAATCAATATATTCCATGTTGACTTGCTGATTATGGCTTTGATTTTGTACACATGTCTTGTTTATTTAACAATAAAAGTTTAAGAAACTCAAAATTAAGTGGGTTTAAGAGCACTTAATTAAGCAATGCATTCAGTTTTAAAATTTGAGAATAGTGATGGGATTGTATTTGAGTTGTAAATTCAGGTTAAGCAAGGCATACCAACTCAAAACCTAGGAACCAAAAATTAATCTATAGTCCTGACATCTATGGTGTAAAAACAGAAACAATCAAACCATCAGTTCAGGTTGATCTAAATAGCGTCATTTTTAAGCGCGGAACTTTTGAAAATACTTTTATTTCAATTGTTTTAAATCTTTGAAGTCAAAGTCAAATAAATTGAGTTCAGCAACAAACTTATTCTATACAAAAAATTCTGAATCTAGTTGAAGTATTAAAAATTCATCAATCCAAAATCCCAATCGTTTAAACATTATCTGACCTACCAGTTTCTCCAAAATCGTCTGACAAAAACACAACGCCCAGCATAATGACTCCATTTTTTAGGCCAATGGCAAGGATTTTGAATCAAATTTCGAGCTAAGGCATATTGGGGCCCCAATTTTTCCCGTTTATTTCTGTATAAATATGGGGAGATAAAATTGCCTTTGTCGACATTGATTTCTCTATTCTTGGATTTTGGTAAGCTAGCATTTGGATCCAGCTCATATGACTCTGCTGGTGAGCACAAATGTAACATCAAAGTGATAATGAAAAAGAAAATGACCGATGATTTTGATAGACTGGTATCCAAGCCCTGAAAAAATATTGTTTAGTCAACGAACAATGGTTCCCCTCTCTATATTGAATAATATGTAAAATATTTACTTACCATTTTGGCTTTAAACAAATATGCCGCACAATATTAAATGGTATCGGTATCAGTTGCTCCAAAAAGAAGTAAATATAGCAAAATACATTTTCATTTTCGTTGTTGAGTTTAATAGAATCAACACAAATTTTAACCGCAGAAAATAGCTTTACTGCACTTGACCACAAATTCCGTGCAATTTGCTTCAGAAAATGGAATCCGACAACATCGACATCTAGTAAGGCTAGACAATAAATGCTCTTGCTCCTGACTCCTGATAGCTTTTACAATTTAGCGTTACAAACAGCCAAGTAGTACTTACTTGTATAACAAACTGAATATGATTTTTTAATGTCTTTTGATGTTTTATTCCAGTATTTAGCAATAGTTTGAAGGGATAGTGTGAGACAGGATATCACTAAACTATTCAGATTCAGCTAATTAATTATTTGAAACTGATTATGCATTGATCCGTTGTTTCCAAAATCTTCGGGGAAAAACACAGCGTTCAAACACAATGCTCCATTTTTCAGGATAAGAGCATGAGCTTGGGCCTATTTGCCTTTTAAGCCGGAGATAATTAGGTTGCAAAATCAAAGAAGCACCATTTTGCACCGCCAATTTTGAATTCTCATCGTACGAAATGACTGTCACAAGGAAATACGAGAACGAAATGAACAGAAAAATAATTAGGGTACGAGTCGGCTTTCTGGTATTGCAAACCTGGACAAGAATCAGTTAGAGCAAAAGCATTAAACATAATTTCATATCTATAACTATGCAAGTGTATAGTGTAGGTATGAATTAAGAAAACTTACCATTTCAAAATTATTGTTCCAGCAAACACTACAATTTCAAAAGTTTATTTCCAAAAGAAGTTTTAATGTGAAAGTGAATCAAAACAGGGAAATCTATCAGTGTGCTAGTTACTGAATATAGTTAGTCATCATAAAACAAGGAAAAACTGCAATGACGACCGCAATGCAAAAGCCATGCATTTACACCGCACTTTATGATAACCAATAATCCTGCTTTTCATATTTAAGGCAAAATAAAATTGAGGCTAGAGTTAATTAGAATCTAAATCTGCATATTATGCTATATTGAGCATCGGACATTACTCATGATTATTAGTTTGTATATTGCGTTAGTATCACTCAAGGGTAGTTAACTGCTGCAATATAACTTTATATCGTCAGCTAACCCGCCGTAGCTAATTGTGTACCACTTTTTATGATCACATTAATATGCTATGTTATATCATATTATGTCAATTTTGTAACAGGTTATTTGACACATAAAATTATGTGTTATATAAGCATCAATGTTTGCTCAATAAAACAAAAATGAGTCCTTTATTTTTGGGGTTGCTAACAAACAAGAGAAAACTTAAATAGCTAGTTCTCTCGAATCTCAAACCTGTTTTTTTCTATTCTATTACCATTGTTATCTATGAAAAATGTACAGTGCTACCCGAAATTTTTACCCAATGTATGAGCATATACAACACAAATTCTGTGACACTGCTCACGGCTGACACCATATTATCATCAGAATTACAACAAACATTACGTTTACGTACAATAGCTAGTTAAGTATTGTCGACGGTAGGCATGTTTCCAATATTTCGTTTTTCTTTTATCAGCTGTGGGCCATGCTAGTGAAACCAAAACCTAATTTCCTATACTTTACCATACACATGCACAAAAATATCATCGTCCGTGTAGGCTCTACATTTTTTTCGACTCACGTATTGTCAGTTCATTTGGGATTGCACAAGCTTCCTGTAGTCAACTTTACCTGTGAGCAAACAAATTGCAGAAAAATTGGTACACCACACATAGAACGACTTGTAAAAAATCTCCATTTATATTCATCATAGTTAATAATCATGCATCTAATCTTGTATAGCAGATAAAACATGAATTTTAAGTTTAACATTTCCAAACCGATCAGAATATACCAAACTAAAGCTATATTAAAATGAACCCAGTTTTTTTCAATCCAAATTACTGCATAACACATTTTGTAGCAAAAAAAACATGAATTTCAAGTTTAACATTCCCCAACCGATCAGAATATACCTACCTGAAACCACAAAATGAATCCAATTTTTTTTAAATCCAAATTGCTGCATGACACATTTAACTCTCCCAAGAATTACACGGCAAGAAGGAAAAACCAGTAAATCTATTTATTACGCAACATTGGCACACACACAAGTCATGAAGATGTGGTTCCTTTGCAGCATTACATTAGTTTGTTAGTTAGTTAGTTACAACAAATCATTTGAATTCTAAAATATTCTTACATCCTACATGCTACACAACACAAACATTTCGTTAGTTAGTTAGTTACATATGACAATCGCAATAATGGGCAGGAATAGGAAACTCAATCTAATGTAGTCGAGCAGAACGAAAGTAAAAATCAGAAGGAGTCTCATTTGAGTTTGTGAGAGCAGAGGTGACTGAACTTGACTCGTCCTGTGCTCGGCGCCATAGTGTGACGATACAAGCCTGCCATAGAGGCAGTGAATACGCAGAAAAAATGGAGCTCCCTCGATCTTTGCTGCCTTTGGGCATGAAGGCGGTAGATTTGTACGAGAAAATTCGGAGATATATCGCCGTAGTGTTTTTCCCCCTGGTTAAGTTCTATGTGGACATGGTGATGGCCAATTATGGATTGAAGACTGTGGACGGACCCCCAAAGAAGAGTTGCCAACTGGGAAGTATTACCGAGAAGAGGGAGTTGTACATCCGACTCATGGAGAATGGACATTATGGACTTGCTGAATGCATTGTGGACAAATATGTGGAAGTCCAGAGTTTCAGTGATATGATTTTCAATCTACTTCGTCGAGGATTCGGAGTGGAACTTTTCGATGGGTATACTTGGTTGGCTGGCGCCTTCAATTTACAAAAGGGGGATATGGCCTGGGACATTGCTTCACATTATGATACAGGTAAGGGTCTTGATTTAGCTATGTCTGTTTCAAGAAGGGTGGTTTCCTTTTATTGATGTTAGTTTATGGAATTTTTAAGTTTTTAAATTGGGAAATTTGACGTCGGATGAAAAAAGTATAGGTACTTAGCCTTCACTGTGGTGAGCGACAGGTGATGTATTCGTTAGAAATTAAGGACAGAACTTTTAGCTGCTTATAAAAAGTTGTATCCATCGTCGTAGTATTACAAAGTAGAAGGATGAATTTTTGTCAAATTCTTGCATTTCCCGGATTTTTTATAAAATTTATAGGTATTCGCACTAAATTCGGAATTACAGATTTGGAACGCATCAATTTTGAGATGCTTACTAATCGGAACACATCATTTTCGGAAAACTATTTTGACTATTGGATAACTGATACTAGAGAAGGGTTTTACTCCTCTTCAGCCGCATTCCTTTTCTTAAAGTTCGCATTATTATGTGCTACAGTTTCCAAATAATCGTCCAATGTCTTTAACTGCTAACTACGACGTAAAGGCGGTGATCATACCTGGCATAAACTCTGTTTTTAATTTTTCATATACCTATCACATAATCGAAGCTATTCCGTATGTGTGTGTGAACCGATTGGGGATTAAAATGTAAAATTAAAGTCCAAAGTTGTTTATAAAACATTTGAAGCACGCAAAAATTCTGTATTGTAGAAATTCGTTTGGTCAACTTTGAAAATATGTAAACTACCGGAAAGTTATATTAAGTTAACCGAGCTCAAGGTTTTCCAAATATGATGCTTTCCGTAGAAACTTAATGCCGAAAATTATACCTTCAGAATATGAAGCGTTCCGACTATGATGCGTCCGTTAATGAAGTTACCGAATTTGATGCAACAATCAGATTGATGATTTTCAACTGTTGTATTAAATTGATATATATCGAGATGTTTAAAACTAAAAACCAAGGTTAGTAAACTAGATATGTACATGTACTCACTCATGTCTTAAGTCACTTAAGTGTCTATCTATTGAGAAGGGCAAGAAGGAGTCTTAGCACTCCAAAAATTATGATTTTTTCAATTAGCTGAAATTCGGAAAATCTATAAAAAACGGTGGTCGACGTGACATACATACGTGAGAAGCTTATGATTATGATGTAACTTTAATCACAATAGGTTCAATAATCGTGTTAAAAAAACCCCAAATGTACAGACGTGGTCAGTGCAGTTTCCTAATGCAAACCAGATTGACCTATATATTTAGGTAGAAATCGAGTGTGAGTGGTCACCTGCAATGCAAATGCAAATTAAAAGTGCAGTACACATCCTGCAATAACTTCCTCATTCATTTTTTTGTCAGCCAATTGGCTACAATCTGCAATGCATTAATAAGTAATCCTATACTATCATACATAGATAAAATCTGGTTCCTTCTCTCACCTGTACCAAGTTTGTAGGATGCATGTGTGGATTTCAAAAGTATCGTCATATGAAGCACCATGTTTTTGCATCTTCCTTTCTTAACACACTAACTAATTAATATGAATTAATTTCCAATTTTTCAAGCACTTTTAGTGTTCTCAACTGAAGTGATAAATTAAAAAGATGAAACTTAATTGGTTAGTTTTCCGCTTTAACAATTGGTAGCCAACATTTGATGTCGATGTATACCTCTGTGTTTTTATTTATAGGAAACGACCTGTTTGAAGTAATGTTGGACCCCTATATGCAATACTCATGTGGATACTGGAAAACTGCAACTGATCTCAACACTGCTCAAATCCACAAACTTGAATTGATTGCCAAGAAACTGCACTTGAAACCGGGAATGAAAGTATTAGATATCGGTTGTGGATTCGGAGGACTAGCCAAATATTTGGCAAAAAATTACGGTGTTTCTGTTGTAGGCTGCACCATTTCAAAGGAGCAAGCTCAGTTCGGAGAAAAATTGTGTGAAGGACTCCCTGTGCATTTTGAACTCTGTGATTACCAAAAGTTTCGAGTGGCTGAAAAATTTGACCGTATCGTCAGCGTTGGATTCATGGAGCACGTTGGAAAATTCAATTACGAGACGTTGTACAAGATTGCTGAGGATGCTCTGACCGACGATGGCATCTTTTTGCTTCACACTATGGGAAGAAATACGAAGAAATTTCCTGGAACTTGCAAATGGAGCCATGTAAATATTTTCCCTAATGGATGGTTGCCCAAATTGGAAGATTTGGTTGTGAAAGCCGAAGACAAGTTTGTTGTCGAAGATGTTCACAATTTCGGCGCCGATTACTATTATACATTAGCAGAATGGGAGAAGAATTTCAATGCTGGATGGCCAAAACTTAGATCCAAGTATGGGGATAGATTTTACCGAGTTTGGACTACTTATTTACAAGCGGCTCAAGGATTTTTGAAGTCCAGGAACGTTCATGTTTATCAAATTGCTTATACCAAGAAAGGATTTGTTGGAGGATATCAATCTTGCCGTTAAAAATATTTCGGATCTGAGTTTTTCCTTTAAGGGATAAACACAACCTACTATTATTATCTAACCGTATATAGCTTAAGTAATTAAGCGTTTACTTTTAAGAGATGTTGTTGAGCTTTTTCTGAGTAACTATATCTTTTATTTTATAGTTTTATGCTTTTCTGCATAGCCGTGTAGACTGGAAAAATACATTATACTTAATTTTTGTAACAGTTTCTATTTTGACTATAGATCAAACGCACAATTTGCGTCGTATTAGAATTTAGTGAAATCAAACAAATAAACAAATGAAAGATTATAAGTCTTCTTTTTATTAACAAAATGTCGGTGCATATTTAGTTTAGAACAAGTTATTGCACTTGAATCTACATATGGCAATCACAATACAATTATTATGGAACATGTCAGCATCAGCTGCCTTTATCATTTGCTAGAAAAATCTTATTCATAAATAAACTAGTATATCCCTGAATCCGCTTGTCCAGATTATTCATGGATGCTATTATGAGTCTCATCAAGGTCAAGGCCTTATGTATAGTAACTAACTAACTAACTAACTAACTAGGGTAAACTCATTTTAATATAGTTATCTGGTCAAAAACATGTTTCCACATAATGAGGTGAACAGCCGTAAAATCTTAAACTAAATCCATAGTTACAGATTCCCTTAAACCTTTTATTTGAGTGACTACATACCATCAGTCAATATAGTAAGCTAAATCATTTTTTGTCATGTTTAAATTTGTCTTCATCCAGCTTTATAACTTTACCTTTAGTTAACAGGAAAAATATTCTCCATTATGTTTCAGTACATATTCTCCATCTGGAAAGCCGTGAACGACTGACTATAAAAGTACAAACTGGTTTTGAGGCTCTATTAATGATCAAAGCAAAACATTCAGGACAGCAATAGTTTTGGTTACATAAGAAGTTTTAGAGACGAATCTAAATCTGTCTGTATACAAAAAACCTTCAGTTAGTCAGTCAACTGAATCAAAGGCGTCCTAGCTGTCTAAACTTTGTAACCCATACAAGATGAAGGATAAAACTATAGTCCAACTGAACAATGGGCTCAAAATGCCCTTACTTGGTTTTGGAACCTGGACGGCGGTAAAATATTTATAAAACCGTTCAAAATATGTGTTTTTATAGCAAATTAGGCAATTTAAATCCCTTTCTAAATGGTTTCAGGGTTCATCTCGAGAATCTTTGGAAACTTGCTTAGAAAATGCACTGGAAGCCGGGTATAGGCATTTCGACACAGCCTACTCACTTCAGAACGAAAAAATCGTTGGCAAAGTTTTAAATCGGTGGATTGACGCAGGGAAAGTTCGAAGAGAAGATTTATTCATCGTTACAAAAGTATGAGTATTAGTTGAATATTTAACTTTCCCGCACTCGTGCCATTATTGCACATCTTTGTTCTTTGTTTTCAGCTTCCTATGGTCGGCATGCAGCCATACCGGGTGAATGAATTTTTAAAGCTATCGCTGGAGGCGCTCAACCTTGACTATGTAGATGCGTATCTGATGGAATTCCCGTTTGGATTTCAGTACATTAATGAATGTCTCATGGTTCCTACGGGGGATGATGGCAAAGTAATTTTGGATACTAAAACTCATTTGGAATCCCTGTGGAATGCCTTGGAACAAGAAGTGAGGAAAGGAAGGGCACATTCAATTGGGCTAGCTAATTGTAATTTAGAGCAATTGGTGAGAATCACAAACTCTGCTGAAATCCAACCTGCAATTGTACACGTGAGTGATTTTCGGTTTAATGCAGAAAGAAAGGTTATGTTTGTTTGTTAATTTTGTGCCCCAAAAAATTATGTAGTAAGTAACTGCTGTAGGGCATGAATCGAGCAGTAAATGCCATCTAGTTGGGCGCAAAGTAGTGAATATGAATACGACAGAATATATAATGAATGTGCTCGTTGATTGATTTTGATTGCAGTTAGACATCAACGTTTTCTGCCAAAAAAAGGACGTGCGTGTATTTTGTCAGCAGAAGGATATAACTGTGTGCTCTAGCACGCCTCTAGGCTCATTAGCACAGAGAGATTTACATTTTGAAAAGTACGAAATTATTTAAATTGAACAAGCTAATTTACATGAACTCAATACAAAATTGTATGAATTTTAGAGAACTAAAAGAAAATGAAGTTTTAAAAAATCTGGCCAAAAAACATGCCGTAGAAACCGATCAAATTCTCATCAACTTTGTGACTCATTGTAACGTGGCTGCAGTTCCAAGAGGAGATAAATTCAAACTGTTGTCGGATGCGATGCAAGTAATAAGGAAAACCGAACCTAAATTGCAAACAAACATTGAACAGTTGCAAAATTTTGCAGTTTTATGATTTGATTCTATGAATTTTGTTTCCAAAGTTTGATTTAGACGACGAAGATTTAATAGAGTTGCAGGCTTTGGAAAATGAAGGGTGGGAACGCATGAGGGTTACCACTACACTCAATTCATTTCCAGGGTATGAAAAACTCTAAATTATTTTTTTACAGAGACAATTTGGATATTTATTTTAACTTCCTGCAGGGTTGATAAACATCCGGAATACCCGTGGGCTCATATTATTTGCATGGATTGAGTGAATGCATCAAATCTACTGGAGACTATATTCATCCCGCACGGAACATAGAGTTTGTATAAGCAACCAGAAAATATATTGATTATAGCCGATTTATTATGTTACTATTGAATGGTCCAATTGTGAAACATTTTCATACCACTTAAATTCGCAATCAGTTTTATTTCAGTGTCTATCCAAATCAACAAAGAATAAATTCACTGTTCTCCCTTTGGTGATACTAAGATGGAAAAAAATCATAAAAAAGGCTGCACGTATGTAGTATAGGCATCCCATAGATTTTTGAATCACTAGAAACTCAACTGGATTCAATTAATCTCTGCGGTTTCTGGGAAAATATCGGTCGAGACCAATAAAAGAAGTTAAAACCTCGGGGAAGTACGTTTTTGGGTTCAAGTTAAACGAAAAGACCTTATTTTAGCACATTTTCCTAGACTCTGTACCCATTTTTCATTCACACGACACGGATTGGACTCCACATTAGATGTCAGTGCTAAATAAATACATTGATGCAGTGAAGCCATGTAAATTAATATTTGAGAATTTGAATTCAATTGAAAATTGTGTAAAGAACCTACCTCTATATACCTTCGGCTCATTAGCTGTAGCCATTGCCAAATCTGGATTTACAATAGAAAACAATATTAACAAGACCAAGAGTCAAATTCGTTAAATTCTTCATTGTTTTTGAATTTGCAAAACACAATTTGAAACTTTGCACGAGTTTTGTCCCTCAAAATTTCTTCCCCTCTAATTTTCTCTACCTCTACTTGACTACTTGTGATATTACTTGACTCCGTGCTGGGACTTTTGCTTGCATCTATTTGTTTATTCATCTAAATAATTTACGTCATAGTTTTCCACTGAACCTGAGAAAAAAATCTTGTTTACGGACCGTACATTTTGCTACATTTTTTCATCTAAGGATACTGATGTTGTCTGAATTTTACCGAAAACCTTGCACGATTAGGTGGGTTAAATTATTAAATTAACGTAAGCACACACAATGTATTCAGAAGCAATAGTTTTTTTTAATTGTAAAAAATTACATTTTTTTAAGTTGTATCTGCTCTTAGTGATTAGTGAAAAACTTTGAAGCTCAAAAACACGATGCCAGCTGGATATTTATAGATGCAACTTCTTTCTTGCTGTATCCATAGAAAATAAGACGAAAGTAGTTGTATTTGCTATTAGTTTGACAAAAATTAGAAAAATATTGTCCTCTGAATTCGTTTTCTTCTGTATCGTAAACAGCCAGAGGTTTTTTATTGCCATAAAGCAACGAGAATAAATGCACTCACAATTTTCGATTTGGAGGATTTCATCCGATACCTTAGCTTTCAACTGCGCGAATTGGAAAGTTTTGAGATGATAAGTAGTATGCATTAGAATTTTTAATAATGGTCTTAAAATTTCAAAACGGTACATTTATGCCCCATCCTATATGCAAAATTTCAGAACAATCAGATAACTTATTCACAACTTTTTTAGCATTCACGACGAAGTAAAATCATTGAAGACGAACGATGTATTTAATGTATCAATTTCTATTCTATGACACAGAGTACAAAATTGCACACCGCAATTCTCTGTTGCAATGACAAATACGCTTGGCTGCATCAGATAAAATTCAACGGAATTTAATTAATTTTCTTACAAATTTTGTGAAAAATGGTATAAAATTATAAATTAATCTAGAAAGGACGAAATGTAAATCTCCTTCTCGTCACACATCGTCCCACCGATGAAATCCAAACTTCATTTCGGTTGCAACGGTTTTCAGTTAGTCCTGTAGATAACGAGACTGGTCTAACCTGGAAAACTCCGTTCTGACTTTGCGGATGTGCAGCACTGTTTGCAAGTACACAAGTGACAGTAATCAGGATTGCAAGATAAGCAGGAAAATTTCTGACTGCTTTTCCCATTTTGAGGTAATCTGAAAATTGTAAAAACTCATACTATAATAACACTGTACTTGCAAGTCTAATTGAGCAATTAAGACTCTAATTATGAGCTATACACAGCAAACAGATACCTTTTTTAAAGAAAACCTTGAGCAAACGTGAATTCTCAGTTTCAATTCAAAAAGTAATTTGAGCAAGTGACTATTGTACACTGTTCATATTCTTATGTTTCAGTTCTTTATATACACAATTTCTGGTATCTAGCATGATCAACTTTTTCTAACAATGTTTTAGCGGACCCTGTTTCACCGGTATTTGCCTATAATATAGTTTAATTTAAAAAATGCATTGGGACTCACACAGGTGTGACCTTTTGAAATATCAGATAAAGTGTTCAAAGTTGAAGCCGACAAATCATTTTCATACTCGAGAATCATTTTTGGACTTTTTTATGGACAGCGAAACAATGCATCCTGGCGATTTTTTCGATTTTTGTCAGATGGGGAATTATCATATTAAAGATTCTTACTCTTTTCTTGAATGTTGCATTTGATAGTAAACTTGAGCGTTGAATCCTAATGCATACTGCTGTTAGATTATTATTCCTATCCTTTGTGCTAAATAAGAGCTAAAGCCGGGTGGAACAGGGCCCGGTCCAACATTATAACTTGAAACAATGTCTACTGGCTTCCAAAGAAAAAATAAATTAGATACACTAGAAAAACAAGTTTTTTAATTTCCAGGTAATGCATTGTGTACATAATAATTATTAGTTAGGCATAGCTTTAATTCCCAAGTGTACACAGAAATTTTTAACATTAGTTCAATGTAATTCATTGCGTAGATTATCTAAGTTTTGGTTAATTAACGTTTCTGTGAACCAATATGTTTTGTCGTTAAAGTCCACGTATATGTATTTGTTTGAATTATCGGCATTTATTGGCTAAAAAACAAAATAAAAAGCGTTTTTGACCCTTAGGCAAAACGAGATTTGCTATACATTTGAGTTTCTCCTATGGAATCCAAACTAATTCTATACTCGTTTAATGTATGTTTTATTTATAGCTACCAGTAACCAGTAACATGCATTAAAGACAAAAAAATTATCATACAAATGGAAAAATTATGTTGCCTGCAAATTTTCTAATTTAGGGCACTAATAATTAAGTTACTACCAATTTACAGTAGACAGATTTGAGTCATTGTTAGGACAAGTAGACATAAAAATTATTGGTTTTGTTACCAGCTTGCTAAAGTAACCCGTAACGGAACTATGAAATGGAATCTTTTACACATTTGAAAACAGCATTACCTAGTTATTTGGATAACAATGTCAACTATTGGATATCGTGGGTTAGTTCCAATTCATGGAATATTATTACTGCCAGTTTGGGTATAAGTTTTATGGCTACAGGACTTTTAGCCTTTTTCTACTACTTTTACTATGTCAACAACATTGCACCATATGAGCGATACAGAATTCAGATGGATGCAATGAGCACACCGATGACAATACCGAATCCAATAGAAGTGCCAAAATCAATGGAAATGCTGAATTCAACGGATACAAACACCACTATGGACATGAAAAATTCAATGAATATGAAAACTCCCATGGATATGAAAGATCCAATGGATATGAAAACTTCCATGGACATTGAAAATCCAATGGATATGAAAACTCCGATGAACACTGAAAATCCAGTGGATCTGAAAACTCCGATAAACATAGAAAATCCACTGGAAATGCCAATCCTTATCGATATCCAAAATGCAATGAAAATGATAAATCTAATGGAAATGCAAGATTCAACAAACACTCCAAATTCCATGAATAT
>Ga0210040_10004308_pt1 | contig 18673 bp, 17 predicted proteins | sample CryGeyCG12114_NA_FD_185462 | JGI IMG/M metagenome (GOLD analysis project Ga0210040, IMG submission 185462) | Groundwater microbial communities from aquifer - Crystal Geyser CG19_WC_8/21/14_NA (SPAdes) (version 2) | ecosystem: Environmental > Aquatic > Deep subsurface > Groundwater | place: USA...
CCCCGCCGTTCCACCAGCCCATCGGTGTAGAGCAGGACGGTGGCGTCGCGTCCGAGCACGGTCGTGTGCTCGGTCCGCACGGTCGCGGGACGCACGCCCAGCAGCAGGTCGCCCCGGTCACCGCCCAGGACCTCGACGCGACCGTCGGCGTGCAGCACGAGCGGCGCAGGGTGCCCGGCGCTCGACCACACCATGCGCGTCGCCCCCTGCTCCCGCTCCTCCGGGGTCTGCTCGAAACGCACCGCCGCGGCGGTGGCGAGGTGGCCGACCATGAGCACCTCCATGGACGAGTCCAGGCCCCGGAGCACCTCCGCCGGCCCAGCGCCGCTGTAGGTGGCGATCCCGCGCAGCAACCCGCGCAGCTGACCCATGGCAGCGGCTGCCTCGGTGTCGTGGCCGGCGACGTCGCCGATCACCAGCATCGTGGTGCCCGCCGGCTGGACGAACGCGTCGTACCAGTCCCCACCCACCCGGGCGGCTTCGGCAGCGGGCACGTACCGGACGACGATCTGCCCGTGGTCGGGCTCCGGCGGGTCGGTCAGCAGTGAGCGCTGCAGTCCTTCCGCCAGCTGGTTCTGCTCGCTGACCAGCCGGGCGTTGTCCAGCGCCTGGGCGATGCGCGAGGCGATGTCGGCGAGCAGCAGCTCGTCCCCGGCGCCCGGCTCGCGGTCGGTCGCGAAGAAGAGGGTCAACGCTCCCATGACCTCGGTGCGGGCCCGGATCGGCAGGTGCAGGGACCAGCTGTCGCCGAGCTCCAGGAGGGTGTTCCGGGCAGCGCCGTCGACGACGGTGGTGGCGACGTGCGGAGCGGAGGAGCGCATCGGCGCGCCACTCGCCAGGACCTGTCCCATCGGGGAGTCGGCGGGGATGGCGTTGGGGCGGGCGCCGACGTACTCGCGCAGCACCGTGTCCAACCGGGGGTCCTGGTGTGCATGGGAAACGTCCCGCCGCAGACCCGACCGGTCCAGCAGGGTGATCATCGCGCCGTCGGCGAGCAGCGGGACGAGCCGCGGCGCCAGGCCCGCCACGGTCGTCGGCACGTCGGCGGTGGCGATGAGGTCGGCGTTGATGTCGGCGAGCAGGGTCAGCCGGCTCGCGCCTGCCCGCGCGTCGTCCTCGGCGGCCACCTGGGCGGTGACGTCGCTGAAGAAGACGTCGAGGACGCCGTTGCGCGGAACGGCACGGATCTCCACCCACACGTCCAGTGGTGCCGGGTAGTGGGCGCGGAAGACGACGGTCTCGCCGGTGTCCACCGCCCGGTGGTAGCTCCGTTCGAACTCCGTGCCGGCCATCAACGGGAACGCGTCCCAGTGGTCGCGGCCCACGAGCGCGCCCGGAGCAGACGCCGTGATGGCCTCGGCGGTCGCGTTGACGTGGGTGATCGTCCACTGGTGGTCCAACTGCGCGTAGCCGGTGCCGAGGACGTCCAGCGTCTCGCCGACCGCGGCCACGACCGAAGCGGAGACCTGCTCGGGCGCACCGCCGTCCCGGGGACGAGGCGGGTCGGGCCGGTCGGACCCAGGGGACGGAGGCATGCGGTGTAGGTGCTCCAGGACGAGGAGGCGAAGGCCCCGAGAGCCTAGCCACCAGAGCGTGAGCCACCTCTCGTCGAAGCTGCTGAGGTGGCGCTGCGCGACGGTGAGTGCAGCTGCACCTCGAGACGGCGCGTCCCTGGACCGGGTGACCCGGTGTCCGGCAGGTCGACCCGACGGCTTCGGTCCGCGGTCCACGTATCTTCCAGCTGACCGCGTCGTGCCTCAGGACCGGGACGAGTTGACGACACTGAGCACGGAGGCGTCTGTGAGCAGCATCGGCCCGGTGCCGTCCGGCCCGCGCGGCGACGGCCACGACGACATCGAGACGATCGCCCAGGAGCTGGCGGCCGATCTCGCCCGCTCGGCCGCCGCCCGACGGCTGCGCCCCGGTGCCGACAGCCGCGTGGTCCTGGACCGCCTCGTGGGCCTGGCCGCCCGCCTCCTCGGCGTGTCCGCCGGCCAGCTCTCCATCCTGTCCGACCGGCAGCTGGTGGCGGCCGGGCACGGGTTGCCACCGGGGTCCGTGGGCAGCGAGGGCGAGCTCCGCGACTCGCTGTGCACGCTGACGGCGGCCCTCGGCGGGCCGTTGGCGATCGAGGACGCCCACGAGGACGACCGCACCCGCCGGCTCCCGCCGGTCCGCTCGGGGATGGTGCGGGCCTACCTCGGCGTGCCGCTGGCGAACGGCGCCGGCTGGGTGGTCGGCTCACTCTGCGCCTTCGACCCCGCGCCACGGCAGTGGAGCGAGGACGACGTCGCGACGCTGGAGCTGCTGGCCCGGGCAGTCTCCACCGAGCTGGAGATGGCCGTGCTCGTCGAGGACCACGGCAGCGACCGGCTGCGCTGGAGCACCGCGCTGCAGGCAGGCCGGGTCGGCAGCTTCGACTGGACCCCCGCGGACGGCACCATCGCCTGGGACGCCACGCTGTCCGACCTGCTGGGCTCCCCGGACGCCCAGCCGCAGCTGCGCCCGATGCAGGAGTTCCACGACCGCGTCCACCCCGACGACCGGGGGCGGGTCATCGCTGCGCTCCAGGCCGCCGTCGACTCCTGCGGTCGGTACGACGTCGAGCACCGGATCATGCTGCCCTCGGGTGGAGTCCGCTGGGTCCACGCCCGTGCGGAGGCCTTCTGCGACGCCACGGGCGCGGTGTCCCGGGTCCTGGGCGCCGTGTACGACACCACGGACGTCCACGAGAGCACCGCCCGCACGTCCCGCGTGCTGGAGGCCATGCCCTCGGGCTTCCTCTCGCTCGACACCGGGTGGCGGTTCACCCTGCTCAACGCGGCCGCCGAACGGCTGCTCGGCCAGACCCGGGACGAGTTGCTGGGCCGCACCATCTGGGAGGCGTTCCCCGACGCGGTCGGCAACGAGTTCGAGGCCGCCTACCGCGCCGCCGTCGACTCGGGCGAGCCGCGGACCATCGAGGCCCACTACCCGGCGCCGCTGGACGCCTGGTTCGAGGTGCTGTGCTGGCCCAACCCCGACGGGTTGTCGTTGTACTTCGCCGACATCACCGAGCGGCGGCGATCAGCCGACGAGGCGGCGCGGCTGGCCGCCAGGCTCGCCTTGCTCGCCCAGACCAACGCCGACCTGCTGGGCGCGCTCGACGTCCCGGCCGCGATCCGGCGGATCCCGCACCGGCTGGTCCCCCAGCTGGCCGAGGGCGCCATCGTGACCGTCCTCGACGAGGGCGGTCGCGCGCAAGACCTCGGCTGGTGGCACGCCGACCCGGCCCTGCGTCCCGCACTGGACCGCTACGTCGCGGAGCGGATCACCGCCATGCCGCTGAACTCGCCGCTGGCCCGGGTCCTGCACACCGCCGAGGCCGAGTACGTACCACCCCGAGCGGTCGCCGAACTCCTCAGCGATCCCGACGCGGCGGCCCGGCTCGCCGGCCTCGGGCCCGTGTGGGCGGTGGCGCTGCCAATCCGCGGCCGCAGCAAGGTGCTGGGTGTCCTGACCCTGTTCAGCCCCGCAACACGGGGCCGGGACCTCGACGGCGAGTCGACCGCGCAGGACATCGCTGACCGCATCGGCCTGGCACTGGACAACTCCCGGCTGGCCGCCGCGCAGGCCCAGCTCGCCGAGGAGCTGCAGCGCAGCCTGCTCACCGAACCACCGCAGCCCGACCACGGCCAGATCGTCGTGCGGTACCTGCCGGCCGCGGAGGCCGCCCGGGTGGGCGGCGACTGGTACGACGCCTTCATCCAGCCCATGGGGGCGACCATGCTCGTCATCGGCGACGTCGTCGGCCACGACACCGCCGCCGCTGCGGCCATGGGGCAGCTGCGCAGCCTGCTGCGCGGCATCGCCACCTACAGCAACGCCGGCCCGGTCGAGGTCCTGCGCGGCCTGGACAGCGCCATGGAGGTCCTCGGCATGGGGACGCTCGCGACCTGCGCGGTCGCCCGCTTCGAACAGACGCCGGACGAGGTCGAGCGCGGCGTCACCCGGATGGTCTGGGCCAACGCCGGCCATCCTCCCCCGCTGGTCGTCGACCCCGAGGGTGCCGTCGTCGACCTCGGACCGGAGCGTGGCGAGCTGCTGCTGGGTGTGCAGAGCTCGGCGGAGCGCCGCGAGCGCACCGTCGAACTGGCTCGCGGCTCCACCGTGATCCTCTACACCGACGGACTGGTCGAACGCCGGGACGCCACCCTCGACGACGGACTGGACCGCCTGATCGCCGCTGTCGGCGACCTGGCGGGAGCGGAGCTGGAGGAGCTCTGCACCGGTGTCCTGGACCGGATGGTCCACGGGCGGCCCGACGACGACGTGGCGGTGGTCGCCGTCCGGCTGCACCGCCAGGACCGGCCCCGCCCTCTCGAGGCAGGTCCCAACTCGGTGCCGGATGTCATCCCGCACCGACCCGAACCGCGGCCGGCCACGATCGGAGCGTCCGACCGATGACGGAGGGCGAGTCCTGGGCGAGCGCTCCACTCCCCCGCCGAGCGCGAGCCAGGACGACGTCGAGTGCCTGTTGCTGGCCTTCGAGGAGCTGACGTCGAACGGGTTGCGCCACGGCGGTCGACCGGTGCACGTCTCGGTGACCGCGGACGCGCACGGCTGGCTCATCGACGTGACCGACTCGTCCGTGGACCGGCCGCCGACCCCCGCGGTCGACCGGGATCCGGCCCACGGCGGTCTCGGGCTGCACCTGGTGGCCCGTCTGAGCACCGGTCACGGGTGGTTCGTGCAGGGCGGCCGGAAGCACGTGTGGGCCTGCCTCGCTCGCGCCACGCGCTGACCACGGCAGGACGCCCTCCCCGTGCGCGCCGGACCGGCGGCCGCCACGTACCGTGTCGCAGTCGCAGGCTCAGCAACGGCCGGCAGTTCCCACCGGCGTCCAGCCCGGTGATCCCGCCAGCTGAGGACTTCCAGCAGAGCATGAACACCGGGCAGGGTTCTCTCCGGGCGCAGGTCCACGCCTCGGTGTGGTTGTGGCCCACCGCGGCAGCAGCCGGCTCCTTCCTGCTCACGCTCGGCTTGCTCGTCGTCCGACCAGACCCGGCCAGCGCCGTCAGCGAGTGGGCATGGCCGAGCGATCCCGGGACCGCGGCATCGCTGCTCCAGACCGTCGCGACGGCCTCGGTGACCGCACTGAGCCTGACCCTCTCCCTGACCGTCGTGGCGCTGCAGCTGGCCTCCCAGCAGTTCTCGCCACGGCTGCTGCGCTCGTTCGCCCGCGACGGCATCGTGCAGGCCACGGCCGCGGTGCTCGTCTCCGCCTTCGTCGCCGCCCTGACCACCCTGCGCGGTCTCGACCCCGAACGTCCGTTGCCGGTGCTGGCGCTGCTGTTGTCCTACCTGCTGGGGCTGTCCGCCGGCGCGCTGTTGATCACGTTCATGGCGCACATCGTGCGGCGCTTGCGGGTGGACAACATGATGGCCGCGGTGCACCACGACGCCATGACGGCGATGCCAGGCGCCTATGCGCCGTACGGCGAGGGCCCGGAGCACCCCGCCGACGACCTGCCCGGCCCGGAGGAGGGCGCGCTCATCACCGCCAGGCGCAGCGGGTTCGTGCGCTCGGTGTCGCCAGGCCCGCTGGTCGAGGCGGCCCGGCGTCACCGGGTGGTCCTGAGGCTGGGGGTGCGGCCGGGTGACTCCGTCGTCGTCGGGAGTCCGCTGGCCAGCGCGTTGCCCGACCAGGACATGGCGCGGGTTGACGTGGCTGCGCTCACGAGCGACGTCCACGACGCGGTGGCCCTGGGCTTCGAACGGACCGAGGAGCAGGACGTCGCCTTCCCTCTCCGCCAGCTGGTGGACATCGCGATCAAGGCGATCTCCCCCGCCGTCAACGACCCGACGACGGCCGCCGAGTCCCTGGGCTACTGCGCCGACCTCCTGGTCCGGCTGACCGGCCGGCGGCTGGGGCCGCAGGTCCAACGCGACCGGGACGGCACCGTGCGTGCCGTGCTGCCCGACCGGGACTTCGACTACTACCTCGACCTCACCTGTGCCCAGGTGCGACGGTTCGGCCGGACCGAGCCGACCGTCCTCACCGCCCTGCTCCGGCTGCTGCGGGACGTGGGCGCCCAGGCCCGCGACCACCAGCAGCGCGACGCGGTCGCCCGCCAGTGCGCCCTGGTCATGGCGGCCATGTCCCCGGACCTCCTGGACGACGACCAGGAGGCGGTGCGGGACATGGCCCGGCGGGTCGGTCTCGCGCTGCGCGGCGAGGTCGACGACGCCTACCGCGACCGAGCCGGCGAGACGCGTTCCATCTGAGCGGAGGCGTCCGCACGAGCGTCCTCGTCCGACACGTCCGTCGCGAGACCGTCACAGCATCGCAAAGTCCCGCAGCCCCCATCTAGATCAACGCTGTGACAGCGTCAGGAGCAACAGAGCCGTGGCTGCGTCGCCATGGCCACGAGGCGGTCGGGCGCCGATGGGTGCCGGACGGCGTCCACCGCCGGTCGGGCGCGACCCGCCGCCCCCGCCCGCGGTGCGGACGTCCCGTCGCGCCCGGAGGGCCGCAGAGAGGAGATCACCCATGTGGGAGTACGTGCTGGACCGCCGCGGGCAGATCGCCTACCAGGCACTGCAGCACCTGAGCCTGGTGGCGCAGTGCGTGCTGCTGGGCTCGGTCCTGGCCGTCGCGCTGGCGGCGCTGGTCTACCGCAACCCCAAGGCCTCCGCCGCCGCGAACGCGGTGTCGGCCGTCGGCCTGACGATCCCCTCGTTCGCGCTGCTCGGGATCCTGCTGGCGCCCTTCGGCTTCGGCATCACCCCCGCGGTGATCGCGGTGACCTTCTACGCGGCGCTGCCCGTGCTGCGCAACGCCGTCGTCGGCCTGGCCGGCGTGGACCGCTCGCTCGTCGAGTCGGCCCGCGGCATCGGCATGAGCCGGGTCGCCACGCTGGTCCGCATCGAGCTGCCCCTGGCCTGGCCGGTCGTGCTGGCCGGCATCCGGGTCTCCACCCAGATGGTCATGGGCATCGCCGCCGTCGCCGCCTACGTGCTCGGCCCCGGCCTGGGCAGCTTCATCTTCTCCGGACTCTCCCGGCTGGGCGGTGCGAACGCACTGAACGCCACGCTCGTCGGGACCATCGCGATCGTCCTGCTCGCCCTCGTCCTGGACGTGGTGCTGGTACTGGTCGGTCGCCTGACCACCTCGAGGGGCATCCGTGTCTGAGACCACCGCCGAGCGCACCGGCGCCACCGCGTCAGAACGGCGATCGACCGACCGCGAGGTGAGCGGCGTCTCCATCCGGCTGGAGGGCGTGACCAAGCGCTACCCCGGTCAGTCGACCGCCGCGGTGGACGCCGTGGACCTGGAGATCCCAGCCGGCGAGATGGTGATGTTCGTCGGCCCCTCCGGCTGCGGGAAGACCACCCTGCTCAAGATGCTGAACCGGCTGGTCGAGCCCACAGACGGGAAGATCTTCCTGGGCGATGACGACGTCACCGGGCAGGACCCCGACCAGCTGCGCCGCCGGATCGGCTACGTCATCCAGGCCGGCGGGCTGTTCCCGCACATGACCGTCGCCACCAACATCGGGCTGGTGCCCGGGATGCTGAAGTGGGACAAGGCGCGGATCAGCGCCCGGGTCGACGAGCTGCTCGACCTGGTCGGGCTGGATCCCGAGGTCTACCGCGGTCGGTACCCACGCGAGCTCTCCGGCGGGCAGCAGCAGCGCGTCGGCGTCGCCCGCGCGCTGGCCGCCGACCCACCTGTCCTGCTCATGGACGAGCCCTTCGGCGCGGTGGACCCGGTCACCCGGCAACGGCTGCAGGACGAGCTGATCCGGATCCAGGGCGAACTGGGGAAGACGATCGTCTTCGTCACCCACGACATCGACGAGGCGGTGAAGCTGGGCGACCGGATCGTCGTCTTCGACGTCGGTGCTCGGGTCGTCCAGTACGACACCCCCGAGGCCGTGCTGGCCGAGCCGGCGGAGGACTACGTCGCCGACTTCGTCGGCGCCGGCGCGACCCTCAAGCAGCTGACCCTCACCCGGGTCGGCGACGTGACGCTGCAGTCCCCGCTCGTGGCCCGCGCCGGGGAGGACGCAGCGGACGTCGTCCGGCGAGCCACCGCCGCTGGTGAGCAGTACGTCGTGGTCACCGACCGCCGCGGCCGCCCGATCAGCTGGCCGACCCTGGCCGAGCTGTCCCGGGCCTCGACCGTGCCCGACACCGTCGACGACAAGCTGCCGGTCGTCGGGCTGCGGTCGACGCTGAACGACGCCCTGGACGCGATGCTCGCCGCCAGCCAGGGCGGCGTCGTGGTCACCGGCCGCGACGGCGTCGCCGGCGTGATGGTCGTCGAGACCGTGATGGCGGCCATCCAGCAGACCCGTGGGCAGGTAGAGGGATGACCGCCACCCTCGACACCGACGGCCCCCGGACGACGACCGGCGCGGTCGGCGGCGGTTCCCCGGCCGGCCGGCCGGCCTGGCGGGGCCTGCTCGTCCAGCCGGTCCTCGTGCTCGTCGGCGTGGCGGCGTTCGCCCTCTGGCGGTCGACGGCCGACCTCAGCGACACCGAGCAGCGGCAGCTGGGCTGGTCAGCGCTGCGCCGCAGCATCGTCGACCACCTGCAGCTCACCCTGGCCGCAGCCGTCATCGTGCTGCTGATCGGCATCCCCCTGGGCATCCTGCTGACCCGCGGCCCGTTCCGGCGGGCGGCGCCGGTCGTCCTCGCTGTGGCCAACACCGGCCAGGCCGCCCCGGCGATCGGGCTGTTCGTGCTGCTGGCCACCTGGCTGGGGTTCGGCTTCCGCTCCGCGGTCGTGGCGCTGGTGGCCTACACCGTGCTGCCGGTGCTGCGGAACACCATGGTCGGGCTGCAGGGCGTGGAGCCGCGCCTGGTCGAGGCCGGCCGGGGCATGGGCATGAGCGGGGTGACCGTGCTGCTGCGGGTCGAGCTGCCGCTGGCCGTGCCGGTCATCCTGGCCGGTGTCCGCACTGCGCTGGTGCTCCTGGTCGGCACCGCGACCCTGGCGACGTTCGTCAGCGGCGGCGGGCTCGGCCTGCTGATCACCACCGGCATCAACCTCTCGCTCAACAGCCTGCTGATCAGCGGGGCGGTGCTGGTCGCGCTGCTCGCGCTGGCCATCGACTGGGCCGGCCGCGTGGTCGAGCACGTCGCCCGCCCGAAGGGACTCTGATGCGCACCCGCCCCTCCCGCACCCGGCTGGCCGCCGCACTGCTCGGGGCCACGGCGCTGCTCAGCGGCTGCGGCCTGCAGGCCGCCACGCAGTACACCCCGGCCGCCTCCCCCGACACCATCCAGCCGCTGGACGGCGTCGCCGGCGACGAGATCGTCGTCGGCTCGAAGAACTTCACCGAGCAGCTGATCCTGGGCAAGATCGCCGTCATCGCGTTGCAGGTCGCCGGCTTCGACGTCGTCGACCGGACCAACATCCCTGGCTCGGTGCCCGCCCGGCAGGGCATGGTCAACGGCGAGATCGACATGGAGTGGGAGTACACCGGCACCGCCTGGTTGTCCTACCTGGGCGAGACCTCGCCCATCCCGGACCCGCAGCAGCAGTACGTCGCGGTCCGGGACGCCGAGGCGGCCAACGGGCTGACCTGGCTGCCGCCGGCCCCGGCGAACAACACCTACGCGTTCGCGATCCGCAGCGAGGCCGCCGCCGAGCTGGGCGGGATCAGCACCCTGTCGCAGATCGCCGCACTGCCGGTCGACCAGCGCACCTTCTGCGTGGAGAGCGAGTTCGCCAGCCGCAACGACGGGCTGGTGCCGATGCTCGAGACCTACGGCCTGGAGCTGGGCGATCCGCAGGGGGTGCCCCGGGACAACGTGCGCACGCTGGACACCGGCGCGGTGTACGAGGCCACGGACCAGGGGGCCTGCACCTTCGGCGAGGTGTTCACCACCGACGGCCGGATCAAGGCGCTCGACCTGACCGTGCTGGCGGACGACCAGGCCTTCTTCCCGAACTACAACGTGGCACCCGTCCTGCTCAGCCCCACGCTGGAGGAGCACCCGGAACTGGCGGACCTGTTCGCCCAGATCACCCCGCTGCTGACCAACGACGTGCTCCAGGACCTCAACGCACAGGTGGACGTGGACGGTGCGGACCCGGGCGACGTGGCCCTGGACTGGATGGTCGCCGAGGGGCTCGTCGACCGTGGCTGACCCGCAGTGTGACGGTCTGTTGACGACTCCCCGATCCGCCCGGCGGACCGCCGGTCGACGTCGCAGCCTGGAGAGGACCACCCGGGGACGACCAAGGAGGTGACCGCTGTGCCCACCGCGCCCGTCGACCGGCTGGCCGGGGTGGGCAGGTCGACCACCCGGGCGCTGCTGGGACTCGCCGGGCTGCTCCTCGGGGCGGTGCCCTTCCTGGTGCTGCTGGTCCTCGCCCAGGCGCACCGGCCGCCGTCGGCCGACCTGGAGGGGGAGGTCGCCGGCCGGCTCGACGAGCTGGTCAGCACCTCACCCGGCACCGCCGCAGTGCTGTCCGTGCTCACCGACCTCGGCGGCACCGGCACCGCCGTCGTCGTGCACGTCGTGCTCGCGGCCGGCCTGTGGCTGCGCGGTCAGCGCCCACCGGGCTCCACATCGATCACGAGGAGACGACGATGACGAGCACCACGCACCCGACCGTGCCAGCGCGACGCTGGCTGACGGCGGTCGCCGCCGCAGCGCTGGCGCTGGGGGTGAGCGCCTGCGGCGAGGACGCCCCCACGAACACCCCCGGGGCGGAGGTCCAGGGCGGCGCCCTCGGCCCGGACGCACCGGTCACCGACGACCTGACGCTGCTCCAGGTGCAGCTCGCCTACCCCGTCGACGGTGTCTACGAGGTCGGCGACGACGCCCGCCTGTTCTTCGGCATCGCCAACACCGGCACGACGGCGGCCACGCTCACCGACGTGCGCGGTCCGGACTTCGCCGATGCGACCACCGCGCAGGGAGGCGACGACCTCGGCATCACCGTGGCGGCCAACGACAACGTCTACGTGGGCGCCGAGGGCATGCCGGCGATCGTGCTGACGGAGCTGCAGACCGAGCTGCACTCCGCCGAGTCCATCCCGGTCACGTTCACCTTCGCGGACGCCGGCGAGGTGACCGTGGACGCGATGGTCTCGGCCGACCGGCAGGACCCGCTCCCGACCTACGACTTCCCGGACCCGGCCGAGGACCCCTCGCCCGAGGACGGCTGACCGTCCCGGCCCCGCCCCCGCCCGCCTCCCTGGAGCACGCCTCGTGGAACAACTGCATCTCGGCTACGCCCTCGTCGGCGGACTGGCCGTCGTCCTGGCCGCGATGTCGGGCAAGATCCGCGACCTGCCGTTCAGCGAGCCGCTGCTGGCGCTGCTGCTGGGCGTCCTCGCCGGTCCCCGGGTCCTCGACCTGATCGAGGTCCCGGACGACCAGCGGTCCACCCTGCTGCTGGAGGTGGCCCGCATCCTGCTGGCCATCTCGCTGATCGGGGTGGCGCTGCGGTACCCGGTGCGGCGGCTCCGCCCGATCATCCGCCCGACGTCCCTGCTGCTCACCGCCGGCATGCTCGGCATGGCCGCGCTGTCGGCGGGGATCGCCTGGCTGGTGCTCGGCGTACCGCTGGCGCTCGCCGTGCTGATCGGTGCCTGCGTCACGCCCACCGACCCGGTGCTGGCCTCCAGCGTCGTCACCGGGAAGCCGGCCGAGCAGCACCTGCCTGCCCGCCTCCGGCAGCTCGTCTCGGCCGAGTCCGGCACCAACGACGGCCTCGCGCTGCCTCTCGTGCTGATCGGGATCGCGCTGGTCGCCCGGGAGTCCGTCGGGTCCGCCGCCCTCGACGGTCTCCGCCAGGTGGCCGTCGGGGTGGCGGTCGGCGTGGTCATCGGGTTGCTGGCCGGCCGGGTGGTCAGCTACGCGCTCCGGCACTCCGACGTCTCCCACGGCTCCTCGTTCGTCTTCACGCTGGTGCTGGCCGTGGCCGTCCTCGGTGTCGCCCGGCTGCTGGACTCCGACGGTGTGCTGGCGGTCTTCGTTGCCGGGCTGGCCTACAACCTCGCGGTGGCCGACGACGAGGTGGGCCCGCAGAACACCATCGACGAGGCGGTCAACCGCTACGTCGTGCTGCCGCTGTTCCTGCTGCTGGGGATCGAGCTGCCGTGGGCGGAGTGGGCCGACCTCGGCTGGACCGCGGTGGTGTTCCCCGTCGCCGTGCTGCTGCTGCGCCGGCTCCCGGTGGTGCTGGTGCTCGCCCGGCCGCTGGGCGTGCGGCTCCGCGACGCGGTCTTCCTCGGCTGGTTCGGCCCGATCGGGGTCAGCGCGGTGTTCTACCTGGTGTTCAGCGAGGACGAGGGCGTGGCCGATCCCCGGCTGTGGGCCGCGGGCAGCCTGGTGGTCGTCGCCAGCACGGTGGTCCACGGGGTCACCGCCGCGCCCGGCCGCCGGCTGTACCGGCACGCAGCGGGTCGCTGAGCCATGGGCTGGCTCATCTCCGTCGGCGGGGCCGTGCTGGTGTCAGTGGTCCTGCGCGAGCTGTTCCAGACACTCTGGCACCCGAGCGGCCGCGGCCGGTTCGACGAGTGGGTCCCGCGGGCGCTCTGGCGGGTCTCCGGGCGCGGCGGGCGGCGGCTGTCGACGGTGACCGGGCCGCTCTCCCTGTTGCTGGTGGTCCTGAGCTGGGTGGTGCTGACCGTCCTCGGCTGGGCGCTGGTCTACTGGCCGCACGTCCCGTCGTCGTTCTCCTTCGGCACCGGGCTGCAGCCCGGCACCCGCGCCGACCTGCTCGACTCGGTGTACCTGTCCGCCGTCACGCTGACCACCCTGGGCTTCGGTGACGTCGTCCCCACGGCGGGGTGGCTGCGGCTCGCGGTGCCGCTGGAGGCACTGATCGGGTTCGCCATCCTCACCGCGGCGGTCTCCTGGGGCCTGCAGGTGCAGCCGGCGCTGACCCGCCGGCGGGTGCTGGCCACCCGGCTGGACCAGCTGCGCCGCGCCGGTGCCGTCGAGCAGCTGCCGGCCCTGCACCCGACCGCGGGAGCCGACCTGCTGTTCGACCTCGCCGGGGCCATCGCGCAGACCACCGTCGACCTGACCCAGTACGCGGTGACCTTCTGGTTCCGCGACGCCGGGTCCTCCTCGTCGCTGCCGGCGAGCATCGGGACCGCGCAGGACCTCGCGCGCCGCGGGAGCACGGCCGAGCACGCCGAGCTGCGGCTGGCCGCCGGCACGCTGACCGCGGCCCTGTCCGACCTGGCCCGGTTGCTGGACGACCAGTTCCTGCACGCGGGCGGGGACACCGCCGACGTGCTCGCCGCCTACGCGACGGCGCACGGGCACCCCGCCTGACCCACGCGGGTCAGGACCGCGCCACCGGCCACTCCCCGGCCAGCGCGGAGCCGACCAGCTCCCGCCACGAGCGCGCCTCGTCCGCGCCGACCCCCGTGCTGCGCACCGCGGACTCGGCGACCCGATCGGTGTAGCCGCGGAGCAGGTCGTCGACGCCCCGCCCGCGGGCCCGCCAGGCGAGCTCCCGCAGCAGACCGGCCATCCTGCGCAGCACCGCGGGTTGTCCCTCGGCGTACTGCAGCGGCTCCTCCAGCACCAGCTGCACCAGGGCGGCGAGCTGCCAGCCCGGCAGGACGACGCGGACCGCGCCGTCCTCGTCGCGGACCCTGCGGTCCTCGGCCGGCCGCACCGCCAGCTCGCCCAGCAGGGCCGATGCGTGCGACAGCGCGTGGACCGCGGTGGTCGGGTCGTTGATCCCGGGTGACAGTGCCCGGACCACGATGTCGATGATCTTGCGCAGGCCGTAGGCGACGTCCCGGCTGGCCGAGCGTTCGAAGTCCAGCCGGACGGCTTCGTCCAGCGCGCGCTCGAGCGCGTCGGTGTCCACCGTTCGGCCCGGGACGTGGGCCCAGGCGTGCGCCATCGGGGTCCCCGTCACGACGGCGTCGCCGATCCGGCCGGTCAGCCGCACGAGCACCCCTGCGTCGCGCGCGGCAGCCGCGGCGGCCCCCTCGTCCACCCCGACCAGGAACCCGCTGGACCGGGCCACCAGTGGTACGGCAGGTCCATCCGGTCGCGCGCCGTCCCCGCCGTCGGGCTCAGGGCGGCCTGGCTCGTCGATCTCCGTGCCGATGGTCCGGGTCGCCTCGTCGTGCACGTCGCGGAGCATGGTCTCCACCCGCAGCGCCTGGGCCAGGTGACCGAGGAAGAAGACCAGCGCCAGCACGCTGCCCAGGGTCAGCAGGTAGGCCACCGTGATGGACAGCCGCGGGACGAAGGCACTGTCGTCCTCGGTGGCGCTCGCCGTCCGCACGGTGCGCAGCACGGTCAGGGCGTACACGAAGGTGAGCACCAGCTGGGCCAGGGTCAGCTGCACGACGCGGTCGGTGACGAAGGTCTGCAGCAGCCGCGGCGAGTACTGGCTGCTGCTCAGCTGCAGGGCGATGACGGTGAGCGAGAACGTCAGGCCGGTCACCGAGATCAGCGAGCCGGCGATCGCCGCGAGCACGTCACGCGCCGCTGCGGCACCTCCGCCGAAGACGAAGGTCAGCGGTTGGTCGCCCGACTCGAGCCGCCCGTCCACCGCCGGGAGCAGCACACCCAGCCCGATGGCGAGGAACACGCCGAGGCTCGGGATGGGCCACAACGCCCCGCGCAGCGTGGCCAGGACCGTCGACAGGGCGCCGCCTCGACGTGCCGTGCGGTCAGCCATGCCCGGCAGTCTCCCGGGTCAGGTCGAGGTGGCCCACTCGAGGTCGCCGGACCGGACGGCCGGTGCCCGGTCGGGCGGGGGCACCTCGCGGACCGTCGCGGTCCGCGGCCGGCCGCGCGCCTCCCGGTGGGCGTACAGGGCCTGCCGGCTGGGCAGCGCGTGACCCGCCCGGCAGGTGAGGGTCCCGACCTCACCGACGTGCACGGGTGCCGGCCGGCCGGGGACCTCGAACCGGCCGGCCTGCTCGACCAGGCGGGTGTCGCACTCCGGGCAGTGCAGGTTGTGTGGGGACAGGATCCAGACGGAGACCACCTGGACACCCTGAGTGACCAGCACGATCCCGGGAACCCCTCCCCCGGGCGTGTCCGCCGACCGTCACAGCATCGCAAAGAAACGTCAGGTCTCCTCGGCGGTGATCCCGGCCACGCCCTCCAGTGCGGACCAGTCGCCGGCCTGGCTCCGCGGGATGACGCTGAGCGTCCCGTCGCTCTCCAGCACGACCGCGGCCACCTGGCCGAGGTCACCGGTCCCGGTCGCCCGGACGGCCTGCCGCACCTCGTCGACGGTGACCCGTTGCTGGACCAGTGCGCGCTCGACGGGCCGGCCGTCCCGCCAGACCAGCGTCGGCCGCGCGGTGACGACGGCCCGGGCCCCGGCGCGGTGCACGGTCAGCCATGCCACCGCGGCCTGCAGCCCGGCCAGCAGGGCCAGCGCCGTCACGCCCTCGGACCAGGAGACGTCGGAGTTGAGCAGGATGGTCGCCAGCGTCGAGCCCAGCGCCACCGTGACGACGAGGTCGAAGGCGTTCAGCTTGGCCAGCGTCCGCTTCCCCGACACCCGCAGGACGACGACCACGCTGACGTACGCCGCCGCCCCGACCGCGGCCACCCGGCCCACGTCCGACCACGAGTCCCACCACATGACAGCTCCTCCTCCGCCGGTCCGCCCACCTTCCTCCTGGGTGCCACCGGCGGCCGCGGGGCAATGTGAAGGGTCCGTGACGGTTGCCCGGCGAGGGTGTCCCGCGGGCCGGCCCACTGCCACGCTGGACGAGCACCCCGGGTCAGGGGACGGACCGCGTCCACCGCCCGCCCGACTCGATCCGAGGAGGACGACATGACCCCCGACCGATCGGCTGAGCCGACCGCGAGCGCAGCTGTCCCGGAGTCGAGCACCCGGCTCACCGAGGTGGTCGACGGTCGCCGCGGCCGGGTGCACGCCAGCGGCCGGCTCACCTCCCAGGGGGCCGACCTGCTCCGAGGGACCGTCGAGGGGCTGCTCCGGCTCGGCCATTCGACCGTCGTCCTCGACCTGACCGGCGTGCAGGCTGCCGACGACGTCGGCCTGCACGTCCTCTCTTCGCTCGAGACCACCATGGCCGCGTCGGGCGACCGGCTGCTGGTGCGGAACGCCCCTCCGGCCGTCCTGCCGCACCGGTGACGCCGTGCGTCACGAGGGTCCCGACCGACGCCGGCGCGGCCGCCTGACGTCGCTGCCGCACCCGGCGCCGGTACGGGGTGCGGCGGCAGCCGCTCCCGGAGCACGCGGTGGTGGACGTCGCGCACCGGGACGGCACCGCCGGCCGGGTCGGCGGCCGCTGGTCGCCGGCTGGCCGTGCGGCAGCTGCGACAGGACCTGAGCGGGCACGACCCGGGTCAGCCGTCCTCCACCTGCAGGACCCGCCACAAGCCGGTGCGGCGCAGCAGGTCCTCGGTGCGGCGGTTCACCCCGCGCAGAGCGACGCCGCCGCCACGCGTGCGGCAGGTCCGGTGTGCCCACAGCAGGCTGGCCACCGCGGTGCTGGAGAGCTGACGCACCTCCGACAGGTCCACGGTCAACCGGCGGGCTCCGGCCAGCAGCGCGTCGTGCAGCAGCCAGCGCAGGTCGGCCAGGCCGTCGGCGAGCAGTTCGTCGCTGACCGAGACCACCGCGTGCCCGTCGTCGGTCTGCAGCACCGGCCGGGAGCCGGTGTCCGGACGTGAGGCGGCAACGGCCATCGGCAGCGGTCCTCTCTCGCGTCCGGACGTCGGTCGGTGTCCCCCGAGCGTCGGTGGACGACCTTGCGAACTGCCTGGCGGTCCCTTTGCGATCGTGTGAAGGCTGTGCCGACGGCCACGGCCCGAGTGGCCGTCGATGGCAGCATGGGGGCCGTGTCGCCGCGTCTGCTCCTGGTCGAGGACGACGACCACATCCGCATGTCACTGCGCTGGGCGCTGGAGGACGAGGGCTACGAGGTGGCCGAGGCCGCCAGCGGTGAGGACGCCTGCCGATCCGTGGCCACGGCCGCACCGGACCTGATGCTCGTCGACCTGATGCTCGGCGCGATGGACGGGTTCCAGGTGATCCGCGAGGTACGCCGGGACCACGACCTGCCCATCGTCGTCGTCAGCGCCCGCGCCGACACCCACGACATCGTCGCCGCCCTGGAGGCCGGCGCCGACGACTACGTCACCAAGCCCTTCCAGGTGAAGGAGGTGACCGCCCGGCTCCGCGCCCTCCGCCGCCGCGCCGCCTCGGCCGCGCCCGGGGCGTCCGCTGGCGACCCCGCCGTCGCCCGGCCGCCCGAGCTCGTGCTGGACCCCGACCCGGTGGCCCCGCTGGTGCTGCGACCCGAGCGCGGCACGGTCCACCGTGGAGCGGACCAGCTGCCGCTCACGCTCACCGAGTTCCGGCTGCTCTGCGAGCTCGCGGCCAACGCCGGCCGGGTGCTGAGCCGTCAGGCGCTGCTCGAGCGGGTGTGGGAGCACGGCTTCTTCGGTGACGAGCGGCTCGTCGACGTCCACGTGCGCCGGCTGCGCACCAAGGTGGAACGTGACCCGAGCGCACCGACCCTGGTGGTCACCGTCCGCGGGCTGGGTTACCGGCTGGACCCGCAGTGAGGGTCGCGCTCCGGCCGCGTGGGCTGCGGGCGCGGATCGTGCTGGCCTTCGCGGTGGGTGCTCTGCTGGTGTCCGCGGTGCTGGTCACCACCACCTTCCTGCTGGCCCGCAACTACCTGCTCGGCCAGCGCGAGACCGCCGTCACCCGGCAGGCCTTCGCCGACGCGAACGTGCTGTCCAGCCGGCTGTCGACCGCCGGCAGCCAGGTCGCCGACGAACTGGTCGACCTGGTGCCCTCCGGCGGCGCGGACGTCGTCGTGCACAGTGGCGGCGCCTGGTACTCCTCCCGGCTGGACGTCGGCGCCCGCGACGTCCCCGGCCCGTTGCAGGAGCTCGTGGACTCCGGCGGTGCCGGGACCGCCCGGATCAGCACGCCGGCCGGGCCGCACCTGGTGGTGGGGGTGCCCGTCGTCGCCGCCGGCGTCCAGTTCTACGAGGTCGCTCCGCTGGTCGAGCTGCAGTCCTCGCTCCGGACGCTGACCGCCGTCCTCGGCGCAGGGGCGCTGGTGGCCACCGCCGCGGGTGCGGTGTTCGGCTCCTGGGCGAGCCGACGGGTGGTGCAGCCGCTGGAACAGGTGGCGGGGGCAGCCACCCGGATCGCCGGCGGGGAGCTCGGGATCCGGTTGCCACCGAGCGAGGACCCGGACCTGCTGGCCATCGTGGCCAGCTTCAACAGCATGGTCGACGCCCTCGCCAGCCGGATCGAACGGGACGCCCGGTTCGTCGGGGACGTCAGCCACGAACTGCGCAGCCCGCTGACCAGCCTGGTCACCAGTGTGGAGGTCCTCGGTACCCGCCGCGGCGAGCTCTCCGACCGCGGTCGGCAGGCGCTCGGACTCATCGAGGCCGAGCTGGACCGCTTCCGGCGCATGCTCGACGACCTGCTCGAGCTGGCCAAGGCCGACGGCGCTGCTCCGGCGCCCACCGGCCCCCCCGTCTCGCTGAGCGCCCTGGTCCGCGAGGTCCTCACCCACCGCGGGTGCCCGCCGGAGCTGCTGCACGCCGATCCCGACGAGGCGACGACGGTGCTCGGGGACAAGACCCGGCTGGAGCGTGCGGTCAGCAACCTGCTCGACAACGCCGACCGGCACGCCGGCGGCGCCCTCGACGTCCGGGTGGAACGGCGGGA
>Ga0210040_10004310_pt1 | contig 18667 bp, 12 predicted proteins | sample CryGeyCG12114_NA_FD_185462 | JGI IMG/M metagenome (GOLD analysis project Ga0210040, IMG submission 185462) | Groundwater microbial communities from aquifer - Crystal Geyser CG19_WC_8/21/14_NA (SPAdes) (version 2) | ecosystem: Environmental > Aquatic > Deep subsurface > Groundwater | place: USA...
TGGTCAATTTCGCCAATGCAGTGCGCTCAGTTTAATCACACAGGCTGGCAATTTACCTTGGTAGTCAATTTCCAGGGCTGCCAAGTGACCTCCATGGTGGTCCGAGCCCGAGCCCGAGCCCGAGCCCGAAGCCCCGAGCGGCCGCCAATGATAATGCCCAAGTTGGATTTACCGCGCCGTGCCAGTGGAACTGACGCTCCGTGCCGTCGCTCAAGCTTTCCCTTTCCGCGGCTATCAAGTCGATTACTTTGTATGCGAAAGTGGCAGAAGTAGTACTGTGGTAGGTGCAGTACCTAGTAGGTGCAATGCCTAGTAGGTACAGTTGCAGGTGGCACACCTGGCCACCATTTGCTTATAGTAGGTACCTACCTAGGCATCCATATCAACTGAGGTCATAAGGAGGCTGGCACAACCGTGACGTGCACTGCATGCCCCGAGTCCGAGATTCACCGCAACTTGCATGCTCAATCTGATCACCTGACACCTGACACCTGACATTTGACATTTGACAGCCTGACGTCCTTTGATCTCAACCCCAGAGTCGCTTTCTGCTCACAGCTGGCCTGCCTGCCTGCTTGCAATACCTACGTAACGCTATTGTTCCAGAAAGTCCTTCGATGGTGGAGCAGCACGACCTTGATCTTAGCCCCCCAGTCGTACTGCCGAGGAGATACGACAGGCTTTGTCAGAGACTCGCCGTTGCCCACCGCCTCTCTGCTGTCGTTAATGGAGTCAAGAAATGCTCTTGGGTCTCGATCTGAACTTCTCGTCCTGGTCCTTGTGGACGCACAGGTCTCAAGGCTCACCATGGGCAATGACATCAAGAACATGTAGAACAGACTATATGAGTTTGCTTGCATCTGTTCAGTCGACACAATGCTATACCTTCTGCAGGCCTGTAGGTAGCTACAGAGATGTCAAGCATGGTCTCACCAACTTGTGAACAATCGACTATTCATGTACACAGGTCACACGTGTCCTATAACCCACATACCCAACAACGGTCGCCCCCCATCCTTACGTTGTACCCACGCTTCAACATTATGGACACCTACTCATTCCTGCGTCTTATTGTCTCACCGTAAGGCGTAAGTGCATTAGAACACACTCAAGGGTTCTATATCACCTGCAGGTCTGTGCTCGAAAGGCAGTGTTATCGTCGCTATGACGCCGCCATCGCAGCTCGAAGACTTCTACCACGGCTTCACGCGAAATTCTTCCAAACTTCTGCATCGCTGGCATCGTACAAGCACGGCGGGCCTATGATGTCTCGGATCAGTTCATCTTTCGGAGCAGGCGATATTGACATGCACGAAGGCCCTCCTAACCGCACCTCAATCCCCGATTTGTCTCCTCTGTCGAGCAAAGACATCACCAAGCTCCCCGAGCATGCTTACAGGCGTATCGAGAATGGCGGGCGTATCTACTCTGATATCCTCCGCGAGCTCCAGATAGCCCCTGCTTGCTATTCCGATTTCTTGAACCTCTGTATACTGCCGATTCGCAGGAAGCACTGGGTCGAGATCCGACGATGTTCGGAAGCCAGCTTGAGACACATGTCAGATCTGATGCTACGAGGCTATGGTTATGTTGTCTGGAAAGAGAACAGCCCATGGCTCGTGACAGACCTAGAGCCAGGCGAAGAACGATTGGTGCACATCAAGATGGCGGCCCGTGAAGAAAATGCCAGGTACGGTGTTCTCTCTCACATCAATTTCCATGTGTCGGACTCATATTAGCAGATTCTATCCTATCCTCGAAAAACTTTGGCGCATGATGCGAAACATTATCTTCAGGGAAGTCCGACAGAAGGCACCCGCAACCAGCAAGAAAGATGCAGGCACAATTTCTGGGGATGATACAGCGTATATGGTAAGCTTCATTCGATCTTATCAAAACCCAACACTGACAGAACACCAGGGTGACGCTGACACAGAGTTGGACATCTCAAGACCACAGTCTCCTCATACTCGTCCCCAAATAACTTCGCCCAACGCGAGCCGCCCAGACGTTAGTCACTCACACCTCAATCCTCCCGAATACCAGACGCCTACCAACGTCGACATGTCGCAGGCTCGGATTGCGGGATCATCGCACAGCGCAGTCGATCACCCTACAACTCGTCCAAGCCTCTACTCACCAAGACACACCGAAAGCGCAATTATGGACCTATTTGCCAGAGTTGCATATATTCGAGCACACAGTGATCCGGAGGTTTTCGAGCGTCTGGCAGCACAACACTTGGGGCGTACCGAAGAATACGACGAAGTCGGGGTGCAGACAGAAGATCAATCACAGCCACGCACAGTCGTTCAGCAGGAACTTCGAACCACTCCAGCTCTGCCGGTCGATGCTAGAGGTGCAACATCTGACCACGACCATGGCACTCTCCCTCTAAGCACACGATCAACTCTTCCATCTGGCACAAACGGAAGTGACCAACTCGGTCCACCCATCCCACTCAGCAACCTCCCCTTCCTCACGGACGGTCCGCCTCAACGTCCGCCCCTCGTCCTATCCTCCATCTCCTATCGCCTCCCCGCGACCATAGCCACCTACATAACGACAACCCAGACCTCCTCCAGCGCTCCCACAACATCCTACTCCTGGCCCTCTGCTCCATGTCTCCCGGGCGCCCTCCAATCCTTCCTCGCCGGCATAGACCTCCGCCACAACATCCCCTCGCAAAGCGTCCACGGCTGGGTCCTGAGTTACGGCTGGAACGATCTCTGCCGATTCATCCTCAACGATAACACGATGGCGGCGGACACCCAGAGATCACAGACTCAAGCTGGGTGGTTGACGTTTCAGGAGGACCTCGTCAATGCCGCCCGTCAGGGGGTCACGATCTGGCGTATGAAAGTCTGCGTCGTCGTCAAGTAGCCTGAGCTGCAGCTCTAGCTTTGTTGCTCGCATCAGTCAAGCAAAAGTCCCGAGTCATCTCTTTACAGCAAGAACAGCAACAACAACCATATCAACGCTGGAAAACAAGATGACTGCTTCGCTACCAAGATAGTTTTCTCTTCTACTGTGAGTACAGTACCTTTTGCTCGTTCAAAAACCGAAGTCCAAAATCCATAACAAAACAAGTTAGAGAGTAAATCTCGAAACAAAATGCAAAATGCGCTGCTACTACGAGCACGTCTACGCGAAATCATCTGCTTGCAGCAAAAAGGGGTTTGTTCAGTAATTGTTCGACACCAAGATGTTTCGGCTTCGTTGATGCGTTGTAACCCAGCCCCAGGATATTTCATTAAATCTGCGTGATCGTGGCCTCTTTCCGTAACACATATGAGACCGGTCTTGCCAGTGAACCTCCCAGTTCCCCAATCCAAAAAAAAAGATACCGTGCTTGCTATGCATAAACGCACAAAGAATCCAACATCTTCTTCATTCTACTCGTCAACCTGGTCAAGGCCACCAATCCATCCTCTCGTAACTCGCCAGCATGGCCTTTACACCATCGCGCGTCAAGCCTTTCTCGTAATTCTCATACCTAAACCCTGTTGCCCTCTCGAACAATCCTCCATCTAGACTCAAATCGGTGTCCTTGAGCAATTCCTTTTCTAGAAACGGACTGAGCGGTCCGCCGTTCCGGCCCTTTTTCTCCAGGAGGTCCGCCCACGGCTGTAGGACGTCTTCATTGAGGTCGTCGACCACGTGCTCGAGGTTCATCTTCGCAAATTGTGAGATCAGACTCCCCTGGAAGCCGGTCTTGATGCTGAAGACTTCGGAGATGACACGCGCGAGGGTTCCTTGCGACGTCTGGCCGTGGTCGACGATGTTGAAGATGGGCACGTGCGCAGCCGGTGCTTCGTCGCCTTTAGTAGACAAGGTGGTGCGGCGAATGAGGGAGGGTGGGCCGGAGGGGGTGGTGGAGTTGGCGCTCCGCCATTCAGCGGCTGTCCACAGTGCGCGCACGACATCTTCGACGTGCACGGTGTTTATGCGAAGGTCTTCGGTCCACAGCCATTTCAGTTCCTTCTGTTGTTCCTGGTAGACGCGGGCGAGACAGAGAGCTTTGGCCACGAAGCCAGAGTCGTAGTCGCCGTAGACGTGGGCGATGCGCAGGATGACCAGATTGAGATTTGGGATGCGCGATAGCTCAACTTCGGCGTCGAGTTTCGCTTTGGCCAACTTGAGCCAAGGTTTTAGTTTGTCAGACTCGTTGCGGGGCGTGCGGTTTGACGCATAGACCATACCGGTGCTTACTTCGACGTAAGACTTGACATTCCGTTTTGCGGCTTCCTTTGCTAGTGTGACACTCAATTGAAATGATCTTAGCTTGTAGACTTCGGCGGTTTGGGACCAGGCCGTTTCGCCGCCCAGGTTGAAGACGTAGTCCCAGGAGCCATTGGGTACGTCAGGGTGGTCGAAAACCCGGGACATGGAGGTTTCGCGTGATGCATCGGCCTGAAGGAAGTTTGTGGCGGAGCATGGTTCAGTAAACTCGGGAGCGAGGTGGGCTAGTTGAGGGAGGACTTTGTCGACGAGTCGGACTGTGGATGCAAGGTTATTCCTGTGGATGTGTTTTGCCAGGAAGCGACCGATAAAGCCTGCGGTGGAGGTTGCAAGTTAGCCATTGTTGTTTGCGTTTAATAATGTTGGGGTGTGGGGTTGGGGCCTGGCTTACCAAGACCACCGATGATAAGCACGGATGGCTTTTGGGCAGACACTGCATCGCCCATGGTCGAAAGATGTGCCGTGCGATGGGTGAAAGTGAGGCGATCTTCGCAGGTGACAAGTGACAGAAGTGTGAACAGACGAATTGGAGCAACAGGTGAACTTGAATGGACAAGGCCAGAGGACTGCAGGACTGCGAACCGTGGGCGTCACTGGTGGGCGCGGGTGTGGGTTTTGGTAGGACCGAGGACTCAGGCTCGTCCGAGGGTGGCAGGGGGCTTCTTGGTTGACTTTCAAGGCTACACGTCTAGTTCTTAGGCGGCGTTTTGGAGTCTGGAGAATCGATGCACCCTGCAGGCACGGCCCGCCCAGGTCTGTGCCGAGCCTGAGAGCTGCCGCTAATCGCCGCGTGGGAATGGCGCAATCTGTCACCGCTTTCAGGCTTAAGTTAGACCGCTGTGATCTGCTCGAATGACAATGACAGCCTGACGATGAAACGGTAGTGCGATGAAGTAACCTCAGGTCAAGGAAGATAAGTTATACTTAAGCACTGGAACAACGCAGACAGGTCGGCAAGATGTAAGAACGGATTCAGGGGCAGGCCAATACAGTGGAATATGCACCTGCAGGCACTGCTGCTAGCTGCATAAGATGGAACTAAGATGGAACCAAGATGGAACCAAGATGGTGCATATCGATGTCGGACATTTCCCCATCAATCAGATGCCTTCAACTTCGCTACCCACTTTGCGCCAAACACCATGACCGCGGCTTCTGGCGCACCCCCGCTGTAAGAGTGGCCGCGAAGAAACCAGTTCGGATCTCGTCCTGCTACGCTGAATGTACCTACCGGGTTTCATTACAACAAGGACTTCCCAGACGGAATTCGGAGTCTACTGTCTCGCTTGCCATGCTCGTGTCCTCATGGAAAGGATGCAGTCATTCTCGCCAACCGAATCCCAGGTACTAGAGTCTAGAAGGGTGATGATGAATCGCGCTGGCCAAGGTCAATAGCGTGATACTAGCAATCGCGAACACGATGCCAGGTGCTCGGATAATGCAAACAGATCTGCCCTTGCAAAGACGGCAGCTCCGCAACCTGGAACCCTTGCATGCGCATGGAATATACTATTCGAGAGCATGTTGATCCGGGGCAGCTTCCTCAATCGGGCAGTCGAGCGGGATCATCCAACCAGCTATCTTATGCCATGGAACCACTGTCCGCCGGTCTTGTCCGTAAGGAATGAGCACCGTGGGCCAATCCCGCGCACCATGCAGCCTTCCAGGTTGTCAACACATCAGCATCTTGTGTATTTGTCATCTGGAGGTAGCTCTATCAATCTCGTAAAATTTCCGTGTTGAAAGCCCAGAAGTGGCAGCAAAATCTTCGTCGTGCCAACTGCACGACGGCCTAGGTATCGCATAAAACTCGAGGACCAATCTTCCTGAACGCCTTGCAGCCTTGCTAGTAGTAACATACATCACTAAACCATAAGAATAAAGTTCTCCTGGACGTTTCCCTCACTTGTGTGCTGCGGTCTTCGGCTGCTGCTTAACGTTGTTCGATAGCCAGCTCTGTCAACACGAGTTAGGATAGTCGGGCTCGCGATCGTGGTGATAACTTACCAATCCTTCCATGAGACCTTCGCCAGTAGTTGCGCAACTAGGCACAACGTACCACGTTCTCTCCTTCAATTGTCCTAGCCTGAGTTTCTCGGTGACTTCGGTAGGCGTCATCGATCCCGGAATATCTTGCTTGTTGGCAAACACCAGTAATAATGCTTCCTTCATTTCGCGATCGAGGATGATGCGGTGTAGTTCTTGTCGTGCTTCGTCTATCCTGGCGCGATCGTTCGAGTCGATAACGAAGATCAAGCCTTGTGTGCCGGAGAAATAGTGTCGCCAGAGTGGTCGAATCTTGTCTTGTCCACCTACATCCCACACGTTGAATTTGACGTTCTTGTACGTCACCGTCTCAACGTTGAAGCCGACCGTGGGTATCGTAGTTACGTCTTGGTTAAGTTTGAGTTTGTAGAGTATGGCTGCACATGTTAGTCAATTGCTGCTCGTGACGCATTGATACGAAGGGGTGCGTTCTATCTACTTACTCGTCTTTCCTGCAGCATCCAGACCGAGCATGAGCAGTCGCATCTCTCTTGATCCGAAGATCTTGCCCATCATCTTAGACAACGAGCCACCCATTGTGTCGATATCTCCGCAAAGATGTTCCGTAGGTAAGAGCGAGAGTTGCACGAGCGCTTCAGCCGGCGAAAGCAGGTGGCGCAACAATCAATCGATGATATTAGGCTGTGAGGTGATTCTCCGGCTTGGACAAACGAGTGGATGAGCGATGCTAACGACTTTGCGGTAAGGAGAGGTATCTGCGGTGCCGTCTTTCTATACTTCGCTGGGCAGGAAAGCGGTAGGTAGTATTGTATTGTGAGGAGAACTTGAACGTGCGCAAAAATGCAGCCTCGTTTCAGGGAGGATGGGCCATGACCAAATTATTACTGTAACCTCCCTTAGGGACGCGACGCGATAGGGGGTGCCCCGCAAGGTACTGATCTCGCCAAGACTAAAAGTGAAGGAATCAGAGTCGAAGCTGCCACTGACACTTATTGCTTATTACTGACACTGCACTCATGGGCGTCACGCCGTCAAGGTTGAAGGCTGACAGTGTCCGCCCGCGGTCTCGACTCCACTCACGTACATAAAGTTGATCAAGTACCGTGGCTCTGGACGTCTCCATGTTTCACAACACATGTCCTTCGTGATGCAGGGTCTACACAGTATGACCAGAAGTTCACCGTCGATGTGGAGCTATACCACAACCTCGTTATCACCAATCATATGTCTCGCTCCCCGACAAGGATACTCACGAGAGCTTGCTATTCGTCCTCTACATCAGCGCCTTCTGTGTAGCCGTCTTGGGTTTACTGCCGGGCGGTTGTAGTACACCCTGTTCAAACTTCCAGCCTTGCAGATTCATCGTTTTCCATTTCTCCACCACTCTGTACAACACCAGATCTCCTGTAGCGATAGCATCCTCTTTCGAATCATGCCCAAGCTCACCGCCCATCTGGATCGCTCTATTCAAGTATACTTCGCTGAGCATCTTCAGCCCGTACTTGGATGGTAGTCCTTTCGGGTGGGGAAATAGCAGCACCGTGTCAATGATGAATGGATGTATGATTCGACATACGTTGAGGTCATTGTCAATAGCATGGCCGATTAGGGGCGTCTCAGGGGCAAGAAGATCGAAAAGCAGCTGTCGTGCTGCTGCAGGAGACTCGACTTTTCGAAGTTCCTTGGATTCCAAAGCCTGATTTTCACTGTCATCATACAAATCTCCGGCTTGTGCTGCATCGTATGGTAGTGCTTCCGCGAACTGCTCTTTTGATATGCCAGAAAATCTTGTGTTGAGGTCTAGAACCTCGCCGTACGGTCTGACTAAAACGTCAAGCAGTTCTTTCTTGTCTGGCCACGACACAGCTGTAACGCGAATGACTTCCATGCCGTTGGTTGTGTAGGCCATTTCACAGTCAAATGCAACAGGTGGACGCTTCGTTTGGTCGTTCTTTTGGGGGGTGTTTTCGAACTGCAGAACTGCAGCCAACCTTTTGGGATCACTAACCTTGAAAACATGAGTCTCAGCTTCGCTACAACCTTCCGAACCCGCAGGCTTGTTGCAGCATGGATACATGGCCTCTTGTTGACCGACGACACGGTCTGTCTTCTGTCGTTGCCCAATCCTTATTCTTGCCCAATGGTGACGGCAGGTACCATTTGTTGTCAAGCGACCTAGCTTGTCTCTGCCTGGAAAGACTTGAAAACGGGTGCCACATCTCTCGCAGATCTCGAAGTTCCCCGCGTACTTAACAGCTTGTGTTGCTGCTTCGATCTCCGCTGTTGACGGTTTCTTCGTGACGTAGCCATATGCGTCGAGGCCTGTGATCGAGGTTTTGATCGCTCTTAGCATTGCTACCTTTTCCTGATTTGACAAAGTAGTCTCGAGCATTGCGGATTTGGCCTTGGACTGACTGTCTGACTCTGTAGCTTGCGGTGCTCCTCCGCTGCTTGTGAGCACTGTTACGAGTTCTCTCCATTTCTCCAGTGGCATCTTCTTGAGATATTGAATGCGCTGAGTGACCGCGTTGCGGTAGATATCAGAACTGAGGTTTGAAGCAGATTTTTCTTCCTCATCCAGCGCCATCTTTATGAGCTCCTGTGTCGTTAATCTCAAATACTTGTACTGCTCATCGCCTATGGCCACTTGAGTATTAAGCGCGGTCATCTGGTCGTACAACTTTTGCAAGAGTGCTTTACGCACAGCATACGTCGTCGGTGCTTGTGAGACCATTCGAGGGTTCAAAGGCTCAACTTTCACTGGCTTTGCTGGTAAGGATGTCGTCGTGGTTTTGCTTCGTGTTGGTGGAGGAGATACAGTTTTCATAGAGCTCGCCGGCTTGCCCGTTGCTCTGCTTGTTCGATCGCCTGAAGTGACAGTTGTGTCCTTGATGGACATATCAGTGTTTGTCAGGTTGTCCTCTCCCATTGCTTCTGCTGCATTCCGCTTTCTGCTAGCCATTACTACGGGCTGCAGAGGCCTCGGCCCCAGCTGTACGGGGCTAAGAGTAGAGGAAATTAGAGGGCGTTCTACCATGACTTCTGTCCTTATATCTTGCTCTGGAATTGCCAGTTTTCTGCGCTTTGCAGGAGGAGACGGCATAATGCCAGCCGTATTAGCCGCTTCATCGGCCACATCATAGATCTGCAGCGGGTCGTATTCTTGCCCTACGGCTTCGATCGGTCTGTCTTCATGATGCTTTCCATCGAAACCGTTCTGCGTGGCATTGTCGTGCGAGAATATGCAATTTGGTAAGGTACAATCATATTGTTTTGGGCATGGAACATTTTTGAAAAGGCTCTTGGATGCTGAGAACATTCTGATGTTGTCGGTATTCAGATCAGCCTCATCCTCAGGGTATCTCCCGACCTTGCCACCGCTGACACGAAGTTTCGATATCAGCACGCACCCCGTGCTTGTCCTGGGCTGTGGGTAGCAGCACCTGGAAGTAAATCTGCAAGTGCCGGATAATCAATCCGACTTGGGTGCCTCTCGCGTAGTCTAAGCGCGCCGCGGCAGTTAGATACCACGTTTTTAGGTAGGCAGGCCGATAAGGTTGTATGCTCCCAATGAGAGCAGTATCTTATCGTGTGACACGAAGGGGAGGAGACGGTGCTATCTTGTGTCCCACTCTTGTGCCCTGGTTTAGATATAGACTGCCTCAGCGCTCTTGACTCTCGAGGTGCTCTTCACTAAAACACTTTTTCTTCGGAAGCGTGACCCTTGCTCAGACCAACGTCACTTGTTGCAGACCTGGAACCCACCTGCACCTGCACCTGGGCACCGTCACTTGTCTGTCCTTTTAAGCGAGAACAAAGAAAAGGGCCATATACGCACGCCAGTCAAGGAAACCACTACTGTGCAGAAATCCAATCTGTGTAGTTACTTTTCACCCTCAATCGTTGCCGGTGCTGAGACGGGCCCCTTAAAAGTCACGGTGTTGGCTGCAGCCTACAAGGACCAAGCTCAGATCAGCACCATTGACATATAAGTACTAGTACCCGTGCACCCACGATCGTCGTCATCGCCGGGCACTACTAGGTGCAGGTGTTCTAATAATATAGGTAACGTTAGTAAACGCTGACGGACGCCGGCGTCCTGGACATCCGTGGGCGGTGAATTAGGGCGGTAAAGCGGTAGGGCTGAACGGGGGCGCGTTCAAAGGGCCTCTGGGCCGAACCGCGTCACCATGTCTGCTCTGCCTTTCGACCTGCGCAGTATATGCCGTCGGAACCTCTTTCAGAATCATAATATGGCTTCCGAGACTATTGTTTCTGGTCAATCAACCCCTACTCGAGCACAACACCTATGCGTTTTGGTGCATGGGTAGGCGAATCCTGTCAACACTCCGCAAGAGAGATAACATGCTAATCCCATGCACCTAGCCTTTGGGGTAACGCATCGCATCTATCCTATATTGCAAAAGCCCTCCAAGAAAAGTACAGCGAAGATGAACTCATCGTCCTCTCAGCGAAAAGAAACACTGGATCGTTCACTTACGATGGAATCGAAATTGGCGCAGAACGGGTCGCAAAAGAAATAGAACATGCCTTAGAAGAGTTAGAGAGAGATGGTTACAAAATCACCAAATTCTCGATCGTGGGATACTCGTTGGGAGGTCTTGTTGCAAGATATGCAATTGGCTTGCTATACCATAAGGGCTATTTTGATCAGATCGCACCTGCTAATTTCACAACCTTTGCTTCGCCACATCTGGGTGTGAGAACTCCCCGGATTGGCTATGCCAACCATGTATGGAATGTCCTAGGCGCGAGAAGCCTCTCCACGTCTGGGCGGCAGCTCTTTACCATTGATAATTTCCGGGACACAGGCAGGCCGCTGCTCAGTGTGCTGGCTGACCCAGACAGCATATTCATTCATGCATTGGCACGATTTCAGAATCGCATTCTATACACGAATATCGTCAACGACCGGTCCGCAGTCTACTATACCACAGGCATATCTAGGACCGATCCTTTTGCGAACTTGGACAGGCTGAAGCTAAACTATGTGCCGGGGTATGAACCTGTGATACTGGATCCAGACAGTCCCTGCGAGGTCATTCAGCAGCAAACATTGCCGACCGTCTACCAGCGTGTCACAGGTGGTGGCAGGTCGGTCCTTAGAAGAACTCCACTCTTCCTGGCGTTGGCTGTTATCATACCTATTGCCACCGTGGCATTTCTCATCAACTCCGGTATCCAGACCTTTCGTAGCCGACGACGTATTCAACTGCACGAGACGGACAAAGAGGGTGGGTTTGGCGTCTACCGCATTCCCTATCTAGTTCAAGACATGCGAGCAGGATTGGAAGATGCCTTTGAAAACGTCAATTTCTCGCAAGGGCAGGAATACTTACCGGAAGGATCCGAAGAATTGGCGGAAAACATTCCATCCTCCGCGCTTAAAGATCCATCGGCCGAGTTATTGCTCTCTGAGAAGTCTGATGAGCCCTCACTCAGGAAGGGCTCAGTCACAGCTCGGCCACCCGACTTCGCAACACTGGCGTTGACGACTGCACAGTTTGCCATGATCAAAGCTCTTGACGATGTTGGCTTCCGCAAGTATCCGGTGTACATTCACAAGAGCTCTCACAGCCACGCAGCCATGATTGTCCGAACGGCAAGGGCTGCGTTCGACGAGGGTAAGATTGTTGTCAAGCACTGGTTGGAGCATGGATTCCAGATTTAGGGCATGTTGTGTGCTCAGCACTCAGGATTGGGGCCTTGTTCTTTTTGTTCTGTTGATGAGGTCTATCGTTGTTTAGCGGAGGTGTTCGAGGATCAGCACGTGGCGAGCCGGGCCAAAAGCTATTAACCCGTGGTGCAGGCGCGCCGAACTCGCGAGTACGATGTGTTCTATTGAGGTTGCTCCCGAGTGTGAAAACATTGAAGATATCAACTCACCAGCCACTGATCTATACACGTGTCTATTATAGAGAGCTGGACCCCCAAGCTGTTTTGACGTATTAAACTGTGCTACGAGTAGGAGGACGCTGCTTCTCCGAGTTTCTCCATCTCCCAGCCTGATGCATCTCGAGTGTTCGGGCTGGGGCCCGCTGTTCGATGGCACTGTTCCTGGTTTTCTGTCTGCTTTGTTGCTTGGTCCACATGGGACTTGTACAACTTGAAGGACCCGGTGCTGCACAGTCTCATCATACCGCAGCACTGATCAGTTCAATTCAGCCACGTACATCATCGTCGATAACATTGTTCTCTACACATCAAGTGCAGCACATGTCTCTACAGTCTCTCCTGGCCCAACACAGTAGAGTGAGCTGGAAAAGTGGAATTGCCAGGCTCGGTAACACGCGAGGACTGGTGCTGTGCTGCAGCTGCAAGCTACTTGTTGCATACAAGTGTCTGCTGCAGTAAATGCCGTGGCAAATGGAAGCCAATCGTTGTGCTTGGTAGAGAATTTTGGGTGGAGTTGTTCGAGCTTCATGCTGATGGATAAGGTATCGGCAGCTAAGCATGTAGATCATGCATCTTTGATTGCTCTCATGTCACAACCTTGACGTCGACCAAAGGCGTCAGCCTGTAGAGGCTCAATCTCGGACCCAGTGCCACCGAGTGGAACAAATCATTCGTTGAGAAGGCTTGAGAGGTTGCTAGGAGCACGTCGGAGCACATCTTTTCTGCATGAAAACCTTATTCGAGCACCACTTCTGTCGCTGCCTTGCTGCAACTTGATAACAGCCGCATCTTTCATCACGTTAGCCCCCGACGACGTCACTGCCTCGCAGCGTCACCCAACTGCACGGTGCAAGCTCGCGATAAGCACAATTCGTCACTTACCCTTCCTCTACAAGGTTCCCAAGCACCGAACACATGCAGCATGTGGGGAGTGCCACAATTGACCTCCCATTGGGATGTCTGTCCGCGTTTGCATCCTTGCCACAAACCCAGCAGCCATGTGCCTAAGGGACTGCTGTGGATTGTCTCAACTTATGTGCTGTATCGGCTTATAATGGGTTACCAGTGCATTCGTTGTCGCCTTATTTCCCCCATATACATATCTCGAGTCCTTCCCCTCGATTTTCCCTGGTCGTCTTGCCATCCAACCGTGCTAATTTGATTGCAATCTCATCACTCATCTTATTCTACTATCTACTATACTTCAATAGATTCAGGCAGGTTGCCATCACGCAAGCCGCCATGCCTGCCGCCGGCTCCGAACAGCTTGACTACTTCCTTTCCCCTACGAACCCTACAAACTCAAATGGCGTCAGGACTAGACGTTCCTCGAGCAAAATGTCTCGCAAGCTCTCCAATCAGTCCGTGAGCCGTGCGGACCTGTTTGCAGGACCAGCAGTTGTTGGACCACCAGGCGTGGAAGGACTAGAAAAAAAGCCATCAAATGCACACCACACCGCATTGGCCATGGAGATGGCAAAGCACCATCTGGCAGAAGGATCTGATGTCACTCCGCCAGATTCCGCTGGGCCAGCCACGCCTATAGACGATGATGGCGTGAGGACAACAGATAAATATGCCTTCGCCTTTGATATTGATGGCGTCCTCATCAAAGGCGGTGATGTTATCCCGGAAGCAATCGAAGCCATGAAGGTGCTCAATGGACAGAATGAGTACAATATCAAAGTGTAAGCCTAGCATTCATTTTTCTCATTCCACACTCTAACCTTTACTTTCAGACCGTACATATTTCTCACCAATGGTGGCGGCAAAACAGAAGAGGACCGCTGCATTCAGCTCTCCCAACAACTGGAAATGGAGGTGTCACCCGGCCAATTCATCTGCGGCCATACCCCGATGCGTGAGCTCGCCCAGAAATACAAGACCGTCCTCGTCGTTGGTGGTGAAGGTGAAAAGTGCCGCGCTGTGGCCGAAGGCTATGGGTTCCAGGACGTGATCACACCAGGAGACATCATCAAAGACAACAAAGATACCACCCCGTTCCGCAAACTTACCGCGGATGAGCTACAACACAGCCGGAAGCGGAACTATGGCGAAGTCGAGATCGAAGCCGTTTTCGTCTTTGCAGACAGCCGTGACTGGGCTGGCGACCAACAGATCATCCTCGACCTCTGCATGTCCAAGAACGGCAGATTAGGCACCCGATCAGAGACCTTCGACGAAGGTCCAACCGTCTTCTTCTCCCACAATGATGTCGTCTGGGCCACTTCCCATGCCCACAGCCGTATCGGCATGGGTGCCCTCCGCGCCTCCCTCGAAGCAATGTTCCGCGTTATCACAGGCAAAGATCTCAAGACCGTCGCCTTCGGCAAACCTCAACTTGGCACATTCCAATTCGCCACCCGTCTCCTGCAACAATGGCGCAAGGACACCGCTGGCGTCGACAGTCCCCCTGATACCGTCTACTTCATCGGCGATACACCCGAATCCGACATCCGTGGGACCAACGAGTTTGACGAGTCAGGCAAGGCGGGCAACGCGCACTGGTATTCCATCCTAGTGCGCACAGGCGTGTTCAGAGAGGGCACGCAGCCCGCCTACATGCCCAAAATGACGGTGAACAACGTGCTTGATGCAGTCAAGCACGGCATGCAGAGGGAATTCGACAAGGCGCTCAAGGATCTCACCATCGGCGGCAAAGCTCCACAGCTGGCTAATGCTATCGCCGAGGACGAGGAAGCATGAAAGTGCCGGGTCCGTGTGAATTTCGTGTTCTTGCATGAGAGAGATAACGGACTGTGTTTGTTTTTGCATAGCAATACGGTAGGAAGGCGTTCCTAGGTTCGATAGAGGAAAGCTAAGCGCTGGTTTGTTTTGATACCCATATTTCGTGCTTCCAACATATTGATCGGCCACGAACGGGGATACTCGTGCAGCTCATAGGTGATGGGTATATATATTATCACACTCATCTAGGAATTCATAGAGAGATGAATGAGTTCGACGGCCGCACCAAACACTTGAACTATCTATAAACTTCCATCTTCCGTTGTTTCTCCTTTTTCTCCACGCATTGAAGCAGATTCAAGATAAGACAATCTAGGACGCCCAAGGTGGTCTCATGTCTACGTAGAACCCTAAGGGGTCCGGCTCCAATTGGGTGGGCAGATGACCTCTCTACATACGTATATAGGGCCATGCCCTGGAATAACAACAACAACGATAAGAGTATAGTCTTCGTGGCAAACAAATGGCAAGTGCGGGGAAAACCCAATGAGCGGCAAGTTCTCATTCCCTGGGTATAGTACTCATACTCGCTGATTTATTGACTTATTGGTCAAAGCCCTGTCTACGACCCTTCCGAGTTGTGCCACCTCAGCCCGAAGCATGGATTCAATCTCGTTGACATTCGAGAGGTACAGCAAAGTCCTCTAGGAGCAAGGGGGATGCAACTTACAATGCGCTTCATGCCTGATGATTTCAAACACCTTGCTTATTCAGACCGCAAAGCACGCACATTCGGCCCCATTGCGTTGTAACGGCTTAGTAGGGGCCAGAGATGTAGATTAGTACCGCTACTAATAAGCTCTGCTAGGATTTGCGTCCCCCAGGCTACCTGCAACAAGGCCTTGTTTCAAGTAGATGCACAAAATCTCATTGCTTTCAGGCCTCCCATTCAGGATGGAACGCTCCATGAAGTCTCTGCCAGCTCTACAAATCCTCCTTGCGGCCAACCACCAGAGCTCGAACTGGAGTGAAAGCAGCGAGCATGTACTCGAGATTGCACCTCATTGAGCGAAGGCACAGCGGACACAACAACAATCTGGCCGGAAGCGGTGAACAACTGCACCATCGAACAAACATCAGCAGCCAATCCTTAATGAAAGACGAGAGCTCCCACAATAACCGGCAAAACCAGCATGACAACAAACCCTCGACATCATTCGGAGACCACTTCCCGTCTTCCTTTGTTTACATGCTCGCAACGCTGATAGCTGGGTTGTTGCTCGCGGTCGGTCATCATTTATTCTACAGTAGCCTAAACGGTCAGCCGGTTGATACGCAAATCCCCCAAACATGGGTGAATCGCATCGGCGCTGCTTTGGCTTTCCTAGTAAAGTTGTTCTTGGTCGCTGCGGTCGGAATAGCCTATACACAATATCAGTGGCGTACCATCAGTCGCAAGCCATGGCAGATCAAGCAGATTGACTCACTGACTGGAGTACTGAACAATGCGTGGTTCTTCTACGACGTCCTCCTGTGGATCCGTGTACCAACACTTGCCATCATCGCGACCATCTCCTGGTATGTCGTGGTTGTTGATACATTGTGACGTCCATCTCAATGGCTGACAAGTCGATCTTAGGACAATTCCGCTTGCGGCAGTTGTCACACCAGGTACATTAACGGTCTCGTCTGTGGGACGCGTCAACACTATTCAGGCGTAAGCTTCCCTTTGCAACGTATTTCATTTGTTGTCTTGGAGCATCGAAGTCAAGCCAAAGCTCCAACTACGCCTTTGACTAAGCACAACTTCTCATTGTGGACTCCTGCTCGGCTTGGTGAATGGATGGAGACTCAACTCACTTGATCATTCTCTTTTCTGAACCTAGTACTGATTGATTCGGACCTGCAGTCATGTCGCGCGCTTCCATTTCAACAGTTCCAATTATGCTCGAGTACTGGGGGCGGGCGACGAAGGCAACGCCTTGGGCACCTCTAGTTCGCCCATCATTGGGTGGAAACCCATTTTTTCGAACCCTTTCTGGAAAGCGACCCCTGAAGCATCTCGGCTTGCCATTGCAAGCGCGCTGTCCGGTCAAATACTGCCAATCCAGATCCCGTATAATAATGCAAGCTACAAAGTCCAATTCGACGCCCCGGCACTTAGATGCAGCCTTGCCGACTACAACCTGACAAACACTGTTAACGGAACATTATCGCAGCTCATTCCCGTTCATTTCATGTCTTGGGTCCCAAGCGACGACCACAATATCACATCAGGAGATTCCACTACGATTCTAGAGAACTACAATCCTTACGGATCTATCGACCAAGATTCTACCGATTACGCTCGTCTCTACGTCCTATCCAGCAGCGCCGTTTCCTCGTGGAAACTCTTCGAGTGTGGACTCCACAACGCAACATACGAAGCGATGTTTGACTTCGAGAACTCAAATCAACGGACAACCATCTCTTCCGTCAAGTATCTCAACGGCGTGAGCGTTCTCGGTAATTATTCGGATACCCCTTCTGGGTCAGAAGGGCTGAGTCCCCTTTCGAAGCAACTCAGCTATTGTGCAGTCATGCAGGCGTACTCGAGTCTTCTAGTCGGCGAGCATTGGTACGCAGTGGATTACGCTTTCTCAACGGTAGGCTCACTAGCCGAGTCAAACTACGCAATGATCACATCGGTAAACTGGACGGCGCTCGATACACTGCCAGGACAGCTTGAGAGCCTCTTTCACAACCTCACCCTCAGCATGCTAAGCTCCCCACTCTTGACGCGAAACAATCCCAATTCTAATCCACTTCCATCACCCGAACAAGACCAAAAAGTCCCAATCACGATAACGACGTATCCAAACACCTATATCTATGCCTCAAGGGACCTTTTCCTCGCATACGGCCTCTCGTTCCTCGCCACCGCCCTGTCCGTGCTCATCGGCGCTTTTGCTGTCCTCTACTCCAACGACGGCCGCAGCTACTCCAACGTCTTCTCCACCTTCCTCAGGACAACCCGAGACCCGGAGCTGAGTGCTCTGGTCGGCAGCGACGATTCCGGCGCGGATCCTCTGCCGCGTCATGTCGGTGTCGCTCGGGTCATTGTCGAAGTTGGCGGTGGCAGTATAGAAACATGTCGAGGTTCAAGTTTTGGCTCACGTTCTAGAGAGTCGGCAGCCGAGTCGGAACCAGTCTACATCAAGACGAGCGTCGGTGGTGAGACGACATCTTGAAGTTCAGAATTTGATATCACTTTTCAGGCACAGCTGTTGCGGTCAACCGTTACGATCCATCTACCTATCTACACAAGCCAAATCCAAACACTTTGAACCCAGCCGCCAACGTCACAATTCACCATAAAAAGCGACACTAGCCAAAGCCATCGTGATGCGCTCCGCTCCGCTCAGCTCAGCCAGCCTCTTCATCTCCTACTACCCTCCATCTATCGCAACCCCCCTGAACCAACCAAAACCACTCACCACTCACTCGCTCATTCCTCGCCACACATGCATCCTCGAACTTCCCTTTCCCTTTCCCTTTCCCTTTCCCTCAATCCTCTACTCCACTCCACTGTGTTCCTCCACTATAACTCTCCCTGCCATCTCAAATATTCTTGTATTTCATCCGCATAACACAATGAAAGGAAAAGGGAAAAAACTCCACATTCCGCTTGCTGCCCTCCCGTTGGCCGGCTGGTGGCTGGTCGTTGTTGACCGACGTAACTCGACTAGCTAGAAACCGCGATGCGATTCGATAGACGGCAGGGAGGCGAGGCGAGGGGGAAAAAAGGTCTGAAAAAAGAGAGTGCGTCTGGGAG